>ERZ795054.3201-NODE-3201-length-13050-cov-5.229473_pt1 | contig 13050 bp, 12 predicted proteins | sample MGYA00375138_ERZ795054 | MGnify/ENA primary metagenome ERZ795054 (study PRJEB30183, sample SAMN05720215) | anaerobic digester metagenome | isolation source: active sludge of municipal wastewater-treating anaerobic digesters | place: USA | collected 2014-12-23 ...
TCTTAACGGTTCAGGCGCGGGCACGGCGCTGCCGGATGCGCCGCCGTCGCGGGGAAGCAGGAGCCTGCCTGCTGTGAGGACCATCATGGTCTGGATGAACCTGAGGGCCAGGAGCAGGCAGAACATGAGCGCGCCGGTCTCTCCCAGCAGCGAGACCATGGCCGGGAGCATGGAGCGCATCTCCATGACCATTACCGGGAACGCGTTGGCGAGCACCGCGATCATGAGCTCGCGCCCGGTTATCTCCTTTTTATCGTACAGGCCCCTGAGCATGGCGTTCGCAGCGGACGGGGATCCGAAAGAGGTGACGAAGGTCACGGCCACCGGCTCCTTGAGGCGGCCGAAGCGCACGAGCGGCCGGGCTATCCATGATATGCGCCTGATCATGCCGCTGTTCTGGAGAAGCGACATGACGAATATGCCCATGGCCATAACCGGCACCGCCATGAGCAGATATTTTGCGGTGGACGCGAGCGCCTTGACGATTATGTCGGCGGTCATGGTCTTTGCCTCCCGTCCGGAAAGGGCTGCGTTCCGTGCACCTGAATGTATTTCTGCACCGCCTGCTCGATGGTGGGAAAGAAGTTATCGACGCCCAGCCTGTTGAAGAGGCCGTACCGTTTCAGGCGGTCCTTTACCGGCCCCTTCATTTCGGCGAAGAAGATGTCCATGCCCGCCTTGTGCAGCACGGCGTCAAGATCGGCAAGCATGTCTGCGGCCGTGGTGTCGATATCGGTGATGGGCTCCGCGGTGACGACGACCCACCTGGTCGGCGTGGGCGCTCGCGATATCACGCGCAGCAGGTGGCTCCTGAATATCTCGGCATTGGCGAAAAACAGGGGCGCGTCCCAGCGAAAGAGCACCAGGCCGGGGATGAGCTTTGCCTCGGGATGACGGGATATGTCATGATAGCTGTTGAGCCCCTCGACATGCCCGAGCACCGCGTCGTAGGGCTGCCATGCGCGCCAGATGAACGCGAGGAACGCCAGGGCCACGGCGATGAATATCCCCTGGATGACGCCGAGCAGTACCACGCCGAGAAAACACGCGACCGAGAACACGAACTCGTCGCGGCGGAGCCTGTACAGCCGCAGGACGCCGCGGATGTCGATCAGGCTGATGCATGATGCGATCACTATTGCCCCGAGGGCCGCAAAGGGCAGGTTGCGCAGCAGCCCGGGAGCGAAGATCAGCAGGAATGCGATACATGCGGCGCCGACAACGCCGGCGACCTGTGTCTTCGCGCCGGCGGATTCGGCGACAGGGGTGCGCGAAGAGCTGCTGGTCACGGGAAATCCCTGGAAAAGTCCGGCGGCAATATTGGCCGCTCCCAGGGCGATGATTTCCTGGTTGCTGTCGACTTCGGCTCCGGTCCGGTGCGCGTAGGTCCGGGACAGGGCGCTCATATCGGCGAAAGACACCAGCGCGACGGCGACCGCGGCGGCGCACAGGCTGACGAATTCGTCCCAGGAAACGGCCGGGACCGTGAACCGGGGAAGCCCCTGCGGCAGGGCGCCGATCACCGGTAATCCGGTCGATGCAGTCGAATCCATCAGCGTGACCGCTATCGTTGCGCCCGCGACGGCGATCAGCACGCCCGGTATCCGGGGCGTCAGGCGTTTGAATCCGATAATGACCGCCAGGCATGACAACCCTATGACGCAGGCCGTCGAGTTGATTTTTCCGCCGGCGATGCCGAGTATAAGGCCGCGTGTTTCTTCCATGAAGCTGCTCCCGCTCACCGGGAAGCCCAGAATCTTCGGCGTCTGGCCGATCAGAACCGTGACCGCGATGCCGTTCATGTACCCGAGACGTATCGGGGCGGACAGAAGGTCGGTGATGAACCCGAACCGCGCCAGGCCGGCAAGCACGCACAGCGCGCCTGAAATAACGGCGAGCATGCCTGCAAGGGCGACGGCCCTGTCGGGGTCTCCGGCCGACAGCGGCAGAACGGTCGCGGCGATGATTCCGACCAGGCCGGAGTCCGGGCCCAGGACCAGAATGCGGCTGGGGCCGAAAACCGCGTACACGATAAGCGGAAAAATCGTGGCGTACAGGCCGTAAATCGCGGGCAGGCCCGAGGCCGAAGCGTAGCTCATGCCCACAGGCACGAGGATGGCGGTGAGCGCCAGCCCGGCCCCGATGTCGTGCAGTAGCCATCCGCGTTCGTAATCTTTCAGTGTATTGAGAACCGGGACCCATCGGCGCAGGCCGCGCCCGCGGGACCTGAAGGGCAGGGGATTGTTTTTCCGGATGTGCGTGTCGGTCACGATTCACCTCTAATTGACTACGGGAAAGATCGTCGGCCGGCAAATATCTGTCAATTAAGAAAAGGCTGAAACATCTGATGCATTGCCTGTGGGGATTCAGGCGGGAAGGACGTTAGCCTCACTCGAACCTTAGCGGGAACTTCTGAGGATCGTCGAGCGACTCAAGCTCAATGTCGCAATCGATGGTGTCCCAGCGAAGCTGGCCGGGAGATATAAGCCCGCCCTTTATCCCCAGTCCGCGCGTAAAACCGTTCCCGGGCCGGCAATTCCCGTAATCCGCCCCGACATAGAACCTGAGACGGAGAGGGACCGACCGTGAACCGGCAGAGAAGAAACTGTCGCTGCGGGAACGGCCCTGCGGGGATATTCGGGGCAGGATTCGGCATCGGAACTGCGGCGGCGCGACGCCATGTACCGCGATATGAAAAGATTGTGGCCGGTCATGCCGAGCCTGCTGGCCCTGTGGTTGTACGACGATTTGTCAAAGGATGAAAGCCCCTGCCACGATTTCATCGCGTCCCGGAACAGCATACGGTTCGCCCTCTGGGCCGGGTTGTCGGGATTGCGGGGCACGACGTACGAGCGGAGGAATGTTCTGTCATTGTAGCTGTAGAACACGACGCCGCCGATGCGGCCTTTCAGCGCGGTGAATGCGGGATTGAGAAAGACTTCAGCCATGGGGTTCGCTCCCGATAAGGTTTTCGGACGCCGGACATCCGTTCATTATATAGTCGCTTCAGCGGGCTTTTTGAGACAAAGTTTTTGCCGGTATACGGCCTTTTTTTACGCAAAAATTCGATGAAGGCGGGCACGGCAAAGCGGGGCAGGGGGATTGAAAAACATGCGGCAGGGAAATCAAAGGCGGGTATGCCCGATAGTGCTTGACCGCCGGGACCGGCGGCCTGAAGCTGTTTGCAGACAGCCGGGGTAACGCGCCGATCTTCGCAACACGATGCCTGGCGGCCGGGATCGCATGAAACGGGTCCGCCTGCCGGGGCTTCGCGCGCAGCGGCTGTCCGATATTGATCAGGCGGACTGGCGGGATGGAAGAAAAGTTCAAAGAGCTCCGGGACATGATCGCGATGAAGGACTGGAACGGGATTTTCAGGAGGCCGACCGGGAATATCGTCATACAGTTTGTCAGAAATCCGCTCGCGGGGCAGGCCGCTTTTTTTATCGATTACGTCATGCTGTTCGTTCTTACCGAGCTCGGGCTACATTACCTGGTCTCCGCCGGAATCGCCTTTATCGCCGGTTCGACGGCGAATTACTTCCTGTGTAAAAAAATCGTTTTCAACGCATACACGCCCCGGTACGGGAACATGTCAGAGTACGCTTTTTTCGTGATCATCGGCGTTATCGGACTCGGCCTCACCGAACTGCTTATGTGGCTGTTCACCGGGATAATCGGAACGCATTATATGCTTTCAAAAATCGTTTCGGCAGCGGTTGTCTCGCTCTGGAACTTCTTCGGGCGGCGGTTCTTCCTGTTCAATGATTATGACGCCCGTTGATGTTCATTCGCCGCTCTTCATGAAGTATTCAAGCTCCCATTCATCTTTATCTTCGTCTTCGATATGCTTCAGGATATATATGTTCCCGTCATCGGCCCTGATTTTGAAATACAGATGATCGGGCCCGTACCAGCGGTCCAGGATGTCAATCACGTCAAAGATGTTCGCGCCTATACTGAATCGCAACGGACGCTCGTTTGCCCTGTGCCCGGAGTAACATTCGACTTGAATTTTTATGTTGTTCGACATGATGACCTACACTGCTTTCCGACGGGATTTTTTCAATCGATAATCCGCCTCGAAAAGACCTGCCATGGGGATTGTTACGTTCATGTTAAATTTTATCTGTAAGTAGTATAATAAAAAATTTGAGTTGAACCCTGTTGCCGAGATCATACATGGTGAAGTTATATGACATTATTCATGTTTTCACTGGTCTCTTTGATACAATTTACGTGAATAGCTCTGTGACATTTATAATAATGTATTGCTGGGGAGTATTCAATTGTGTGAAAAAATATACCAGTGATGGATTCAAAAATGCCTCTCGGTTTCCCATCATTTACCCTGTTGCAGTTTCTTTTATAATCACCTCACGATAGTTACTCCTCTTTATTGTTATCCATTTACAAGATGCATAATATATGATAAATTATGAATAATTGTAAGTATCTTCTATGCTATAAAAAATATTACAATAATGTCTGATAAATTACAAAATATCTTGATTAATATACGGTCAAAATTATAAATGTTAACAATTATTAGTAAAAAAGGGGTTCATTTCCCCCTGTATGCTGGGTTGCTAAAATAATACATTATTCATTCAATTTAACTGCTGGAGGGTATCAGTGAACGTAACAAGATTATTTCCGGTCGTCATTGCCGGAGCCATGCTTTTCGCGGCCGCCGGCTGCAATGTGGACCCCTGGGCAAAGGGGAACGGGGTCACCGATAAAGTGACCATTACCAAGATAACCGAATTCGGAAAAGCACCTGACGGCGTGACGCCGCTGAAGGCGAACGTGGGCGCGGTCATGATGTCGCACAAGACCCATGCGGCACAGGGCCTCGATTGCGCCGCGTGTCACCATAAGCAACACAATCCCCAAAGGGAGAAAGTCTGCGCCAAATGCCATATCGGCGACAACGGGTATGAGAGAATGCACGGCCTGTGCCTCGACTGCCACATTGCGAAAAAGGACGGCCCGCAGAAGTGCATGGAATGCCATATGGCCGGGCAAGCGGCCGGTCATTGAGGTGAAGGGGTCTCGTCCACGATGAAAAGGGTTCTGGTGCTGGGCATCGGCAATATTCTGCAAAAAGACGACGGTATCGGCGTGCACATCGTGAACCACATCGCCGAAGCCGGGATGGAATTGCCCGGGGACGTTGAACTGGCCGACGGAGGCACTGCCGGCCATGATCTCATACCGCTGATGCAGGGACGCGACAAGATCATCATCGTCGACGCGCTCAGGGCCGATGACGAGCCCGGATCGGTGTACCGGTTCACGCCGGAACACCTGTCGGAACGAAAAGGCTCCTTTTCGCTTCATGATGTTGGAATAAAAGAAGTCATAGCTTCATTGAGGATATTAGGCGAGGTCCCTGAAATCGAAATAATCGGGATCGTGCCGGAAGACATCGGAACACTTGGTATAGGTATCAGCGATTCCGTACGTGAATCCATACCGAAGGCCGTGCGTGAAATATTCGACGCGGCGGCCTGTTAAAAATAAACAGGAGGACTATATGTCATTAAGCAGGCGGGAATTCCTGAAAATAATGGGCGGTACCTCGGCCGCTTTGGCGTTTCCGGGAGTTGTATTGCAGGGCTGTAAAAAGGCCCTGGAGAGGGTTTCTGAAAGGACCAACGTGATCTGGATCCAGGCGCAGTCCTGCTCGGGATGTTCGGTTTCACTGCTGAACAAGGTGGCGCCCGACGTGGCCGGCGTGATAACCGAGCATATTTCGCTCAATTTTCACCAGACGCTCATGAGCGGCACCGGACATGTTGCGGTGAGCGTACTGGAAGACGCGGTCAAGAAAAACAGGAAGGATTTCGTTCTCGTGGTCGAGGGATCGATACCCACCAGGGACGATCTGTACTGCACGATCGGCGAAATCGACGGCCGTCATGTGAGCGCCAGGGAATGGATCGAAAAGCTCGGCCAGAACGCGATTGCCGTTGTGGCTGTCGGGACCTGCGCCACGGGCGGAGGGATTCCCGGGGCCGAAGTAAGGGCCACGGGAGACAATCCGACAGGGGCCAAATCGCTGGCCTCGATCCTGCCCGACAGGCAGATCATCAATATCGGCGGGTGCCCGCCGCATCCCGACTGGATAGTCGGCACGCTGCTTCATGTATTGCTCAAGGGCGTTCCCAAGCTCGACGAGCAGAACAGGCCGGTCATGTATTATGGAAAGACCGTGCACGAGCAGTGCGAGCACCTGAATGAGTACAAGGAAGGCATATTCGCCAAACACTGGGGCGACGAGGGCTGCCTGTACAATCTCGGCTGCCTGGGTATGGACAGCGGGTGCGATATCCCCACCAGGAAATGGAACGACGGAATGAACACATGCACCGCCTGCGGCGCCGGATGCATCGGATGCACCGAGAACGTGTTTCCCGATTACGGCAAGCGCGGCATATTCAAGCATCTCACTGCAAGCGCGCAGGAGATAAAGAGTCTGCATCCCGAAACACGGGAAGTCGTATTGAAACTCAGAAATGGAGGCGCCATCAATGGCTAAAGTACTGCTTGATCCCATATCACGTATTGAGGGCCACCTCGCAATAGAATTGGACGTCCAGAACGGCAGGGTCGTTGACGCCAAATGCAAGGGCGATATGTACCGCGGTTTCGAGAACATTCTGCTGGGAAGAAATCCGGTTGACGCCAACCAGATCACCCAGAGGATATGCGGCGTGTGCCCGATATCCCACGGCCTTGCGTCGAGCAAGTGCCTTGACGCGGCTTTCGGCATCAAACCGAACAAAAACGGAAGGCTGCTGAGGAACCTCGTGCTCGCGGCGAACTACCTGCAGTCTCATATCCTGCATTTCTATCATCTTGCGGCCCTGGACTTCGTGGATATCACTGCGATACTGGGCTACAAGGGACGCGATCCGAAGCTGGCCAACCTGAAAGACTGGGCCAGGGACGAGCTTTCCAGGAAGAAAGACAGGGCCGACGCGATCACCGCGGTCGCGCCGTTCCTTCCCCGCTATGAAGGAAAAGACTTCTACATAAAAGACCAGGACCTCAACATCGAGGCGATTTCCGGATACGTCAAGGCTCTTGAAATCCGCATGAAAGCGCACAAGATGGTCGCCCTTTTCGGCGGCAGGGCTCCCCATGCGATCGGTCTGGTTCCGGGCGGCGTGACCCAGGTCCCCACACGGGAAAAAATCAACGAATATCGCAGCCTGCTCGAAGAGGTCGAGGAATTCGTGAACGATGTATATGCGAACCACGTGATTGCGGTCGCGAAGGCCTTTCCCGAATACTTCAAGCTCGGCAAGTTCAACAATTTCCTGGCCTATGGTCTCATGGACAAGGACGAAGACCAGAAAGACTTCCTGTTCGAGCGCGGCGCCTTCTACGATGGAAAAGTGCAGAAGCTCGATACCGGCCTGATCAGGGAGAATGTGGCGTACGCCCGCTACCAGTCAGGTTCGAACCTGCACCCATACCAGGGGCAGACCGTGGCGAATCCAAACAAGCCTGGCGCATACACCTGGCTCAAGGCACCGCGTTATAACGGCAAGGCCATGGAAGTCGGACCGCTGGCCCGCGTCGCCATCGCGTATCTGTCGGGAAATCAGGCCGTCAAGTCGGAGCTCGATGCGATACTGGCGATTTTCAAAGCTGAAGTGCCCGCCGCGTTCTCGGTGCTTGGCCGTCACGCTTCACGCGTCATAGAATGCAAGCTGCTCGCGCAGCACGCCTACGAGATGCTCGACGATCTTGAAAAGGGCGGAGAGCCCAGATCGACCTACAGCATCCCGGAATCGGGCGAGGGCGAAGGCCTCGTCGAGGCCCCGCGCGGCGCCCTTGGTCACTGGATCGTGGTCAAGAACAGGGTGATCGCCAACTATCAGGCGGTCGTTCCGACGACCTGGTACTGCGGCCCCAGGGACGACAGCGGAGTCAGGGGACCGGTCGAAGAAGCCCTTATCGGCACACCGATATCGGACGTCAACAACCCGATCGAGGCCGCGCGCGTGGTCAGGTCTTTCGACCCGTGCATCGCCTGCGCCGTACATGTCATGGAAGGCGACAGGGATATCTCAAAATTCAGGGTCTGTTAGATTTGATGATAGAATAAGGAGGGCCGCTTGAGGCCCCCCTGAATCCCCCGGAGGGGGACTTTAAAAATCAGAATTATTGAAGCTGAGCCCCCTCTCGGGGGGGTTGGGGGGGGATGAAAATCCCCCTTTTTTTATTCTTCCTTTTCGGTTTCTGCGCGGGTCAGGGTAAGCTGGCCGTTCTTCACGTTTTTGATCGAGGAAAGCTTGTCGGCGATCGCCTTTACCTCGCGGGTCTTGCCCTTGAGGATCAGCACTTCGAGGCAGTTATGCTCGTCGAGGTGGATATGGGTCGTCGAAACGATGTTCTTGTAGCTGTGGTGCTGGAGGTCGTTGAGCTTGTCGGCAAGCTCGCTGGCGTGATGGTTGTACACGAGGCTCAGGGTGCCGATCGATTCGGCCTCGGGATCGGAGATGTCTTCGTCGACCAGCATCGAGCGTATGAGATCGCGGATCGCTTCAGAGCGGTTGACATATCCCTTCTTTGCTATCAGTGCGTCGAATTTATCAAGAAGCTTGTCATCGATTGAAACGCCGAACCGAACGATATTTTGCATGGCTGTCCTCATTGAATCTGTTTTAGAAAGTTAAAAACACATAAGGGATAAATATCAACCAATAAAATGGTGCGTGAATATTTAATTAATTATATAGGCTAATTTTTTTTAATTTGTATATAAAATCTTCTTGATATATTATGACATATTAATAAAATTCATACGAACGGTTGTTGTTACTTCTTTTTCATTTCCTCAAACAGAAGAATTCAAGTCCTTTATTACTGTGAATATTATAATTATTATAATATTAAGATAGTGAATAAATTCACAATTTATTCTGGATAAAATTATGATTTATTATAATGATAGCATTTAAAGAATAATAAATAGCATATATTAACATTATTAATAAATATAATAACACATAATGAATAAATATGAATAATATATGATAAAAATCTATAAAATTTCAATAACATTTTTATTTTTCTTGATAAATATTTCATAGCTTTATAAGCATTATATATATGAGCTATATAAAAAATTTATTTATATAGGTAAAACAAAAGATTGAACATCTTAAATTAAACGAGGGATTATGGGTAAAGAAGCAGACACTGTTGTAAAAAAGGCAGTGAAGAATCACGGCGGTGACGCTACCTGTCTTCTTGACATCATCCGTGATGTCCAGGATGCAATGGGATGCGTTTCCGACGAGGCGGTTCTTCAGATTGCCAGACAGCTCGGCATTTCCACTACCGACGTCGAAGGTGTGGTGACTTTCTACCACTTTTTCTCAAAAAAGCCGGTTGGTAAATATTCCGTTTACCTGAATAACAGCGCTGTCGCAGTGATGAAAGGGCGCGCCGCAGTTGCAAAGGCCTTTGAGCAGGGGGCCAGGTGCAAATTCGGCAGCGTCAGCTCCGACGGGGTTATCGGGCTTTTTGACACGTCATGTATCGGCATGAACGATCAGGAGCCGGCCGCGATCATCAACGGCGCGGTTTTCACCAACCTTACGCCCGAGAAGGCGAAGGACCTGGTCGAAGCCATGAAGGCCGGGAAAGACGTTAATAAAATGGTAAAAGACCTGGGCGACGGCCAGAACCAGTCTGCTCTGGTCAAATCCATGGTGAACAACAACATTCAGAAGAAAGGCCAGGTGCTTTTTGCGCCGTTTGAGGGCGGTTCGGCCCTTAAAAAGGCGGTCTCGATGAATCCGGCAGGAGTCATCGACGAAATGAAAAAGTCAAACCTTCGGGGTCGAGGCGGCGCAGGATTCCCCGCAGGAATGAAATGGTCTTTCTGCCGGGATGCCGCCGGGAAGAAAAAATACGTCATCTGCAACGCCGACGAAGGCGAACCCGGGACATTCAAGGACAGGGTGATACTCACCGAGCTGCCCCACATGCTTTTCGAGGGAATGGCCCTGGCGGGCTACGCCATCGGATCTGATGAAGGGATCCTGTACCTCAGGGCCGAATACGCTTATCTGAAAGACTATCTCGAGAACGTGCTCGCCGGACTTCGCAAGAAGAAAATGCTCGGCAAGGACGCCGGCGGCAAGAAAGGGTTCTCTTTCGATATATCGATCAAGCTCGGCGCGGGCGCGTATGTGTGCGGCGAGGAGTCGGCGCTCATCGAATCCGCCGAAGGCAAGAGGGGCGCGCCCCGGAACAGGCCGCCGTTTCCCGCGCAGTACGGCTACATGGGAAAACCGACGATCGTGAACAACGTCGAGACCTATTGCACAGCGACAAGAATTATCCTCGAGGGCGGCGAATGGTACGCGAAAATGGGGACCGCGCAGTCCAAAGGGACAAAGCTCCTCAGCGTGTCGGGCGATTGTAAAAAGCCCGGTATCTACGAGGTCGAATTCGGAATGACCATCCAGACCCTTCTCGAGGAGTGCGACGGCCGTCCGGCGGTCGCGGTTCAGGTGGGCGGACCGTCGGGCAACTGCGTCGGCAAGAAGGACTTCGGGCGAAGGATATGCTTCGACGACCTGGCCACGGGCGGCTCCATTATCGTGATCGGCTCCAATACCGACTTGCTCGAAGTGGTCCATAATTTCATGGACTTTTTCGTGGAAGAATCGTGCGGATGGTGTGTTCCCTGCCGCGCGGGCAACGTCATCCTCAGGAACAAGCTCGAAAAGATCATGCACGGCAATGGGACCATGGCCGATCTCAAGGAGCTCGAGGACTGGTGCCTCATCGTGAAGAGCATGAGCAGGTGCGGCCTGGGGCAGACGTCTCCCAACCCGATTTACACCACGCTGAAAAACTTCCGGGAACTCTACGAGGCGAAAGTCAAGAAAGACGTTGAGTACTCAACCGAGTTCGACCTGGCCGCTGCGGTCGAGGATTCGTGCAAGTACGCCGGAAGAAAACCGCAATTGGGGGAACATTCATGAGCGATAAAATCACTTTTACTATAGACGGAAAAGAGTGCACCGGGAAAAAGGGCCAGACGATCGTCGAGGCCGCAAAGGAAAACGGGGTCTACATTCCGGTGCTCTGTCATTATGACGGGCTGAAACCGGCCGGGGCGTGCAGGATCTGCACCGTAAGGGTCGGCGGCCGGAATATGGCCGCATGCACGACGCCGATCGCGAACGACATTGTGGTCCAGAACAACATTCCCGAGCTCGAAGACATGCGCAAAGCCATCGTCGAAATGCTTTTCGTCGAGGGAAATCACATGTGCCCGACGTGCGAGAAGAGCGGCAACTGCGAATTGCAGGCCCTGGGATACAGGTATCTCATGATGGCTCCGCGGTTCCCGTATCTGTGGCCGACGAAACAGGTCGACGCGTCCATACCGAAGCTCTACATCGACAGGAACAGGTGCATTCTCTGCCTGAGGTGCGCCAGGGGTGTCACGGCCAAGGACGGCAGGCATATTTTCGGCCCGGTTAAAAGGGGCGACAGGACGATGATCACGGCCGATCCCGATCTTGCGGCCGGGATGACCGACAAGCAGGCCCAGCAGGCAATGGACATCTGTCCGGTCGGCGCCCTGCTCAAGAAAGAAGTCGGGTTCGTCGTGCCGGTTGGAAAGCGTAAATACGACCAGAAGCCCATTGGCAGTGAAATTCAGGGAAATTGAGAGATGGATAGTAATGGAGGAAAATCATGAGTAAACCAGTAGTGGCGACGGCTTCCCTGGCGGGATGTTTCGGCTGCCATATGTCAATATTGGACATCGACGACAGGATTCTCCAGCTCATCGAGCTGGTGGAGTTCAACAAATCACCGGTGGACGACATCAAAAAGTTCACCAAGCAGTGCGACATCGGAATCATCGAGGGCGGGTGCTGCAACAGCGAAAACGTGGAAAACCTCAAAGAGTTCAGGAAACACTGCAAGATTCTCATCTCGCTCGGCGAATGCGCGATCATGGGAGGCCTTCCCGCGATGCGCAACGGGATACCGGTCGAAGAGTGCCTCAAAGAGGCGTATCTTGACTGCCCGACGGTTGATGACAAGATCATCCCCAACGACGACGAGCTCCCGATGATCCTCGACAGGGTCTATCCCCTGCACGAGATCGTGAAGATCGACTATTACCTGCCGGGCTGCCCGCCGAGGGCCGACCTGATCTGGGAGGCGCTCGTGGCGCTGCTGACCGGCAAGGAGCTGAACCTGCCGTACGAAGTGGTCAAGTTTGATTAAAGAGGAAAACAATTATGGCAAAAAAGATAACGATAGAACCAGTAACAAGGGTGGAGGGCCACGGCAAGGTGACCATCCATCTCGATGATTCGGGAAACGTATCGCAGTCCCGGCTCCATATCGTGGAGTTCCGCGGCTTCGAGCGTTTCGTGCAGGGACGGCCATACTGGGAGGCCCCGGTGCTGGTGCAGCGCCTGTGCGGCATCTGCCCGGTCAGCCACCATCTCGCCGCCGCCAAGGCGCTTGACGTCATTGTCGGCGCGGGGACGGGCGATGGACTTACGCCCACCGGCGACAAGATGAGAAGGCTCATGCACCACGGGCAGATGTTCCAGTCGCATGCGCTGCATTTTTTCCATCTGGTTTCGCCCGACCTGCTTTTCGGGGCGGACGGAGACCCTGCGATCAGGAACGTGATCGGCGTGGCCCTGCAGCACAAGGATCTCGCGGTCCAGGGCGTCATGATGAGGAAATTCGGGCAGGAGATCATCCTGGCGACCGCCGGAAAGAAGATTCACGGGACCGGCGCGATCCCCGGCGGCATCAACAAGAACCTTTCGGTCCAGGAACGGGACAGCTTCCTCAAGGGCGCCGATCCGATGAACATCGACAAGATGATCGACTGGGCGCAGGGGGCTGTCGATTTCTTCAAGAGCTACCATGCGAAGAACGCCGACATGATCGACAATTTCGCGGTGTTCCCGTCCAGCCACCTGAGCCTCGTCCGCAAGGACGGAGCGCTCGACCTGTATCACGGCGTGCTCAGGGCGG
>ERZ795054.3203-NODE-3203-length-13045-cov-5.429561_pt1 | contig 13045 bp, 20 predicted proteins | sample MGYA00375138_ERZ795054 | MGnify/ENA primary metagenome ERZ795054 (study PRJEB30183, sample SAMN05720215) | anaerobic digester metagenome | isolation source: active sludge of municipal wastewater-treating anaerobic digesters | place: USA | collected 2014-12-23 ...
GGTCTCGACCTGACGTTCGCCGCTCATGAGTCGCCGGTCCAGGGCTTCGCGTTTCACGGTCTCTTTCATAGCGAGTACCTCGCGAACGGAAGGAGCGTCTCGGCCTGGCCGCCGGCATTGAGGATCGTATGCCCGAGTTTCTCGGACGCGTACTTGATGTGCTGCAGACTTTCCAGGATAAATTCTTTCCCGAACTTCATGGGGTCCGGGGTCCCGGTCCCGTAGAACCAGTCCTTCGGTCCGCCGTACGTCTGGTCCGCGCCGGCGACGGCAATAAACACCTGGTCCGGGCCGCGGAAGTGTTCGTTCAAAAGATGGCATAATGCATTCAGGAGCATGGTCCCGCCCTTGCGGTTCGTGTAGAAAAACGGGACGTCATTCCAGCGCGTAACCTCGACCCACTTCTGGCGCTGCTGGTCGTTCGGTTTGATACTTGTGGGGATCATGAGATAGTCCTCGGCATGCATCCACACGCGGAGGTTGTCCGGATCCACGGCCCAGGCGTTATTCATGGCATAAAGGGAGAATCCATTCTGGAGGAACTTCGGGCCGTTCTTTGCGTACCAGTCCTTGACGTAGCCGGCGGAGCCTAAAAGCAGGATTTTCTTTATCATCATGTCCCCTTTTTTAAAAAGACAAAGGGGCGGGCGAGATCATCACCCGCCCCCATTGTCTATAAAACGCGCTTGATTAGCTGGCAGCAGTAATCAAACGGCAGAACGCTGACGCTCTCGCCATCGCAAGACCCCAACGAGTGATCATGCGGAAAACGAGCTGATCCGACGCGAAGTTCGTGTACGGATCCACATCGATCGTCATGGCGCCTTTTCGGCGTCCGACGTAGAAATACTTCCAGTTCCCGAACGCGGCGAAGGCCGTGCTGACGGCGGAAGCGGCTTCAGCGGGAGCTTTCACGCTCTCGATGATGTCACGGTTCCACAGCGCGGCAGGGCGCCCGGCGGAAGGTTCCCGGTACAGGTACCGGTTGTTTGTGTCCTTCAAGGTGTCCATGTAGTACTGGACGTCCTTGCTGTACACGAAGGTGCCGACTGCGGCATCTGCGGCGGACAGTTTCCGGATCATGCTGCGGATATGGTCGGCGGTGACGGAGCTAAAATTCACGAGCCCCGTTCCCATGACGACGCTGAACCCGGCGGCAGCCGAAAGAACACCGGAGCAGGGGTTTCCCGTTCCGTTCAAGGCCTGGTTGTCAAGCTCGAGGCCCTGGGCGTACTGCATCTGATCGTTCAGAAGCGAAACAATGTCGATGTCAGAATCATCGAGCAATTCCTGCGCGACGGGGTTCGTCAGGCAGAACAGTTTCTTCGCTTCGAGGCTCACCTGGCCGAAGGACGGATCCGACTTGGTCGGGGCGGTTTTCTCCGCGACCCAGTACGGCGTCACTACGGACGCTTCCGTCGGGAGGAGCAGTTTGTCCTTGCTCATCGGGACGACGGTTGCGTTCTGCAGGAGGAACGACACGTCACGCGCGAGCATGACGAGATCGGCCTGGAATTCATCGGGAACGAGATACCCGCCGAGCGAATCCGTCTGGCCGGCGAGACCTGTTTTCCGCTGCATGTCCTGCAGTTCCATTTTCGACTGCACATCGCCGCGCATGGCTTTGGCGAAGGTGATGCACCACTTCTTGTACTCGTACATCTTTTCCTCGTTTGCGAACGCGGGGAAGAGATGCTCGCGGCCCTTGATCTTCGACATGGTGCCGACGCCCTGCTTTTCCATGTTGTAGCCCTTGAACTCTTTGACGAACTTCAGGTTCAAGTTCGGGGCTCCGGCGGCGGGAAGTTTTTCGAGTTTCTCCACGCGCTCGGCGATCCCCTTCACATCTTCGGCGACTTTGCCGACTTGCTCGGTGACGAGAGTTTTCACGCTCGCCATTCCTTCGTCGATCTGTTTCTTCAACGCTTCCATGACTTACTCCTTTTTGAAATGCCGATTGACGCTTTCCCCAAAAAAGGATTTCAGGTCCTGCCCGTTAGGAGCCGCATCAGGCCTTCCGGCCGCGTCTCCGAGCATTCCCTCGAAGTATCCTTCTTCGCCATCATCCGTTTTCCCGGCGTTTTTTTTGTTTTTGGTGACACTGGTGACGACCGCTTCCGCGATCTTTGAAATAAAAGCATCGTTGCCGAGAAGCGCTTTCGCGGTCTTTTCGGCGAGCTCATCCGTTTGCTCGGTGGCCGGGTCCGGATCCGTGGTTCCTTCCGCGGGCCCTTCCTCAGCCGGCTTCGGGTCCTCGGTCGCCGGTTCTTTCGGCGGGTCCTGGGGTTCCTTCGGATCTTCAGCGGGTTTGTCGAAGGTCTTGATCGCCATCTCGACCAGTTCCTTTTCGACGTGGTCCGTGCTCGCAAGCCGGGCGCTCAATGCTTCCCGGTTCGAGGGGACCAGAACCTGGGAGATCTCGACGAGCTCAACGTCGCGGTAAACGCGCCAGATCCCGTCGTCACCCGACTTGTCTTCCCACTTGTGCGCCATGAACCCGATCGAGTACGCGGCGATCCCGTTTTGCGCGAGCTTAAAGGCCCAGTCCGCTTCGGCGTTTCCTTGCCCGACGAAATACTTGAATTTCGCGAGCACGCTTTTTTCTCCGATCTTCACGTCCTCCGCCATGCCGATCTGTTTCATGAGATCGTCGTGTCGGTGGCTGGACAAAAGAACGGGATGCTGGAGATATTGCGCGACCCGTTTCCCGATCGCGTCCGGGGTCACGATCTCCCCGTCCCGGTCCACGGCGTCGGTGGAGACGATCGCGGTCACGGTGAATTCTTTCTCGTCGATCGCTTTGATCTCGGCGCGGAATACTTTCGCGATCTTCATCGGTTCCTGTTTCCCGTCTTTCGGCGTTTTTTTGGACATGGCAAAATCTCCTATTCGTGTTTTTTAGTCAAAGGTTGGGGCGATGGAACAGCGGCAATTGCAGACCTCGCGGGGATCGTCCCCGATGCCGGGAGCCTGCATGTTTGACGCCTTAAAAATATCATCGATCGGGACCGTGCCTTCGTCCTGGTTCTTGCGGTGATGGTCCCGGACGTGCTCGTCGTTTGCCGTGATCCAGCGTTTGCCGGTGGCGCCGATCGACTTGTAGTAAAGCAGGGACCCGCCGTTCATAGCTCCCGTGACCTCGGTCCTGGCGATCAGTTTCGCGCGGGAATCGACGACGTTGTAAAAGCCGCGGACCGAGTCCTTGATCGAGTCCGCGATCTGGTCCATCGTCTGCCCGGCCATGATGCCGTCCTTCAGCGCTCCGTTCACCCGCTCGTTTAACTGCCGGCGGATCGTCCGGTTGACGCGCGTGATCCGGGCCGTCATCCCGGAGAGCATCGTTTCCTGCGCGGAGCGGACCGCTTCGAGCTGTAGATCCTGTTTCGCGAGCGCGGAGCCGTATTCGGCACCCGCCTCGATCGCCTGCAAAAGATAAATGCTCGAGAGTTTTTTTAAGGCCGCGTCTTCCGCTGCCCAGTCCATTCCGAAGTCGATGTGTTTCGTCTCGATGTCCAGCGCCGGCGCTTTCCCGAGTTTGTCGCTGACCCCGCGGAGCACTTTCACGCGCTGCTGATAAAAATAAGACTGCAGTTTCTTGTCAAACCGGGTCTCGATCGATTCGTGGAGCCGGACGAATCCTCTCCAGAGCCGGGACGAGGTCTCGATGCCTTTCGCGGTCTTATCGCCCAGTTCCGGGTCCGGGGCGCCGGCCGTCGCGCGGCTCGTGGCAAGGTCCGCGGCAAGCGTAGGATCCGCGGGGAGCATTCCAAAACTCACCCACCACTGATCGCGCCATGGTTTCGGTTCAAACCCGAGATTCAGTTTCTCGTTCACTTCGTTCGCGGTGAACCCCATGTCAAAGAGCACCTTCGCGGAGGTGACTTTTTCTTTGTAGTCTTCCTGGAACGCCGGGACGTTTGTGGTGTCAAACTCGCAGTAGATCGCCGGGTTGAATGCCAGGATCACGTGTTTGTTCAGGGCGTCTTCGAGTTTCCGGAGGATCGGTTCGATGCCGTAGATCCAGAATACTTTCATCTGGCCCATGAAGGTCGCGTAGTTCAGCGTGTCCGTGATATTAAAAAGCGCTTTCGGAGCGCGGAAAACTCCGAGGATCTCCTCGCGCGTGTAGTTCCTCTGGCCTTCGAGGTCCGAGTCTTTCGCGGTGGAGCTCACCTGTTTTGGGACGATCCCGTTGTCCAGCACCAGCGCGCGGAATGCTTTTGACGCGCCCCGGGTTGCTTTCATCAGCCATTCCGATATTCGGTCGCGCTGTTTTTCTGTCAGCGGTTTGTCGGTTGTGAGCATAAACCCGGGCGTCGCGTCGTTCTCGAAAAAGGCTTTCGTGTACAGGAGCTGCGACCAGTCGATCTCGATGATCTTTTTTAAGACGTCGGTCGGCGCGAGTCCTCGGAAGGCGGAGTATGGATTAAAGTCTTTAATAAAAATCACTTCTTCTGGCGTGAAGGATTGCGCGTTAAATTTCCAGCCGGTGATCTTGTTGCCGGACGTGACCTCGGTCATGTTCGACGGGTTCACGGGCCAGAGTTCGGCGGGGAGCTTGGTCGTCCCGGCCGCCTGCCCGCGCGAGAGCGTCTTGATGATCGCGACCTCGCCATAAAGCGCGATGTACCCGGCGCACGCCTGGACGAACTCGTTCCGGGTCATGAGCGGGTTCGGGTTGTCGAAGAGGCCCATGAGCTCTTTGGGGTAGATCTCTTTTTCGGTTTCGTAGTCCTTGAAGATGAGCTCCGCCTGGGGCACGTTGTCGGCGATCGCTTTGACCGCTTTGTAAACGCTCACCACTTGCGCGTAGGGTTTTGAGACGGCCCGGTCCGTGATGGTTCCTTCGAGCGCGGTCTCCCACAGTTTTTGCCAGGCCCCGGATTTCATTTCCTCGGGCGCTTCGATCTTTGTTTCGGTAGGGGTTTTTGTGTGCGGCGTTTTTCTCGGAAAGAATTTGTTAAGCCAGCCCATAGTTTTAACGCTCCCGTTTGCGTTACTCGCTCGCGATCCCTTGCCCGAACACGGCCGCGCGGATCGCCAGGCAGTTTGAAAAGAACGCGTCTCCGTGTCCTTCACGCGTCGTGATCGCATTCAGATCGTTGTCGACGCTTAAGATCTGCCGTTTCTGTCTATCGTCTTCTAAAAGAAAAATTCTTTTTTGCGTGACGAGTTTGTCAAACTCGGCTGCCATTGTAAATTTATTTTTCACATTGAAGGAGACGCCCTGCATTTCCTCCGGAAGCTCCCCGGCCTCGTAGAATCCCTCGAACTCCGCGCGCGTGTTGTCAAAGTCCAGGCGCGCCACTTTGAAAAACTTGATGCATTCCCGGACGTACTCGAGCTGGTCGATGTAGTTCCAGCCGTCCATGAACTTGCTGTGGACCTGGTAAAGACGGATCCCGCGGACCGCGTAGATCGCAAGATGCGACGGATGGGTCTTCTTGCCGAGGTCCATGCCTCCGTAGGTCCATTCGGTTTTAAACTTGGGCTTCCGGTCCTGGTAGGGGTCGTAGTTCTTGAGCCGGCGTTTGATGATCATGTCCAGTTCCTGGGTCGAAAAGTAGCCGTCCGCGCTCCGGGTCGGCAGGCACATAAACTCTTTGTTGAATGCTTTCTCGCCCATCGTGTCCCGGAAGTTCACGAGCGCGTCATAACCCCAGTATTCCGGCCAGAGCACCCGCTTTTCTTTTTCGCTGATCAGGGCCGGGCACGAGGTCGAATAAAATTCTTTCCTGCGCTCGAGCTCCGCGAACAGGTCTTCCTGGTCTTGCGGCGTTCCCATGAGATGGATCGCGCCGCCTTTCTTCGGCATCGGTATGATCTGCTGCAGGAAGGTTGTCGTGATCTTTTGGATCTGCTCGATGTCGAGTTTTACTTCCGGGTCCCGGAGGATGTCGTCGCAAATAATAAAGCGGGGATGCTTGCCGCGCTTGAAGGTCTTGATTCCGGCCGGCTCGAAGTAGAACTCTTTCCCTCCCCGGCGCCGGTAGTGGACGATCGAGTCCGCATTCGAGAGTTTTATAAACTCGCGCTCGAAATAGGGATTGACGTCGATGTAACGGTTGCATTTCTTGAGGTGGTCCTGCGCGAGGTCGAGCGTAAACGAGAAATAGATCCCGTCGTCGTAGGGGTTCTCCTGCTTCCACATGAGCCACATGATCCAGGCGTAAAGTAGGATTGACTTGCCGTGGAAGCGCGCGGATTTCTTGGAGGTCTTTTCGTTCTGCTGCAGTTCGTAGCACCACCGGCGGAAATGCTCGCCGTCGATAAAGGTCCCCTCGATCGCGCGGATCGAGTCCGAGAAAATGAATTTAAAAAACGAGTAAAAATTATTTCGGGTCGCCTGGAGGAATAAGACTTTCTCGAATTTTGTCAATTCTTGCAAGCGCGGATCCGATACTCTCTCCCTCGGCATCTTTGGGAACCTCTGCCTTTGCGTTAAAGACGTTTGTGTTGTTGACGAGAGCGCGGCGGTCCGCCCACTTGTCCCCGGCCCGGTTCGTAAGAAAGAAAATGATCGCGGTCATGTTCCGGTCCTGGACACACGCTTGAAAGAGCGAGTCTTCGACGATCGCGATGCGGCTCGAGATCAGATCGTCCGCGAGCTCCGCGATCCTGGGCCACTTCTTTCGCCAGCGCCAGAAGGTCGATGGGACGATCCCGGCCTGCCGGCACGCCACAGAAAGCGCGGATCCGAAGCGGAGCTGCCGAAGCACGCACAGCAATTCCCGTGTCTGCTTCTTAAGCCGGCGCCTGGGTTTCTGCGGAGACGCCTCCGGTGCTGGCGGCTGGACCGGCGGATTCTGGTCCGGGCCCGGCGTCGGCTGCTGTTGCTCCTGCATAAATCACCTCTGGATCTGTCTTGGTTTGTTCGCAGTACCGCGCGATCACGACGTCCACGTACTTCGGGTCGAGCTCCATGCCGTAGCAGATGCGTCCTGTTTGTTCGCAAGCGATTAGAGTTGTCCCAGAACCAGTAAACGGCTCATAAAGAACGTCATCTCTATCTGTCAATTTTTCAATAACATCAGTCCATAATTTTCGTGACTTTGGAGTTGGATGCAGTTTGTTTCCGTTCTTGTCAGCAACGTCTTTCTGAACTGTTATTGGAACATCAAATATATCTTGGGGAAGTTTCTTTTTAGCTTTCCCGTAGAATAAAATTGGCTCCCAATTATTAAAACCTCCAAGAGATGAGTGCGCCACAGCGTTCTTTTTTACCCAGATAATCATCCAATCGGGTGGATAAATCGAATACCACATTTTTATATTTGGCATCCCCATTCCACGACCTAATCCCGATGTGAATAAAACTTGATTTGAATACGATCTCGCTAAACCAAACCACGCTTTCGAGAATTCAATATGCTCCGATTCTGAATAATCGTCTTTGTGAGTTCCATAATCTATTTGGACGTTGTACGGCGGATCAGTAAACACCATATCCGCTTTCTTCCCGTCCATCAAAAGTGCGACATCCCCGGCATCCGTTGAGTCTCCGCACATGATCCGGTGCCGGCCGAGCGTGAACACTTGACCGCGTTTTGCGCGCGCTTCTCCCGCCGGCAGGTCCGGGGCTTCGTCCTGGTCCGGGGATTCATCGAGTCCGAAGTTCCGCGTCAGTTCCTCGGTTGTAAATCCGCAGTCCACGAGAAAGCCGGCGTCAAAGTTCGCGAGCTGGTCCCAGTCCCAGTCTCCGGTGTTCTTGTTTGAGCGGATGAGGTATTCGCGTTCTTCTTCCGGCGTGAGCTCGCGGTTCGGGACCCGGACGTCGATCAGTTCGGCGCCGCGGCCGAGGAGCTGCATGATCTTCAGACGCTGGTGCCCGGCGAGGATCTTGTTCGTGGTGTTGATGGCGGGGATCTCGACGAGATTGAATTTCTCGAGAGAGCGCTTCAGGTCCGCGACTTGCTTTTCGTTCAGTTGCCTGGGGTTCCCGTCAAACGGGATGAGACTTGCGACCGTGCGTTGTTCTGTATGCCATGAGAGAGGTGTGCTGTCCATGCCCCAATTATCAGGAGCATGGACGGTCCGCTCAATTTATTTTTCGCATTCTCCTAAACGCAAGCCCTCCGGAACTCGCGCTCGCCTGGCAGCGCCCGGTACGCGGCCATGTAGCCGCGCATGTAGTCGGGATGCCTCCTTCTCCAGTCCGTCCCGTTAATGAGTTTTTTTTGTTTCAAGCATTCACGATCCCCGCACAGCACCTGCCGTTTGTGTACTTTCTCGAATCGTTCTCCACAGATTTCGCATCGCTTCATGATCCAGTTCCCACACCCGTCCCTGGTTGTTGCTGCCCCGTTCATTGTCACCACTTTAGTCTTGCCGGCTCCGTCATGCGCTGGTGCAGTTCCGTGAGGAACTTCCCGTCCTGGTCGTTTAATTCCACGCAGAGCTGGATCCGGTGCCGGACCCGTCCTAGCATGATCACTTTCGCGCATTCAAGCGGCTTCCTCCGTTTCGCCAGACGCTCGTCGATCTCTTTCAGCATAAATTTCGCGGCTTCGTTTTTCATGTCAGGCCTCCATCCGCAGGGGTTGCAGCGGATGATTAAACGTCATGACGTAAAGGCGCATCTTCCCGGTGAGCAAAAACTTGACGCGCTCCTTGAACGTCCCTTTCCAGATCGTGAGAATGGTTCCGCTCTCGTCTTTGATGCATGGGAGGGGGATGTATTCGGGTTGGTTTTCAGCGTAGACAGCGTTGCATCCCGGGAACTTTATCGGGTTCATCTTTCACCTATCCTTTCTCGCGCGATCATGTTCATATCCCCGCGTTTAAAACGTCTTGAATGGATCGGACGAGGTAGTACTCCCCGCCGTGTTTCTTCACGTCCTGCTCGAACTGCGCTTGCTCTGGACGCTGTCTCCCGGACTCGCTTTTCACTTCGAGGCAGATCATCTTCCCGCCTTTCAAAATGATCAGGTCGGAGACGCCGAGCGTGATGTTGGGCGACTTCATGTAAATCTTCCGTTTGAAATCGAAGACGCCCATCGTGTTGATTCGGATGTGAAACACACCCTTCGCCCGAAGGTAGAGAATGATCTCCCGGAGGATGTCCGTCTCTTTCCTCGGGGCGAAGGAGGTGCTCATGGTTATGCCGGCTTTCTGACTTTGATGATGTCTTTGGCCGACTGGTGCGTGAGCTCGAGCGTGCAGCCTTCCACGGTCAAAACGAACCGCTTGGCCCGGCGCATCTCCATTATCAGTTCTTCCGCCGCTTCGTCCTTTTCCTCTTTCGCCCGGTCGAGCGCGAAGATCGCCTGCTTAAACTTCAGCCCGGCTTTTCCGAGATCGTCGAGCTCGGGCATGCCGGGGAGCTCGTCCTTCAGCGGTCTGTTGCTTCTCATTGTCTTTGCGGTCCTGGTCGGTGTTGGTGTGAATGCCATCGTCTGTCCCTTTCGATGTTGGTTGGTTGTTGTTGGTTGATAAAACTCGGCGCGGATCCTTGAAGCAGTCCTGGCAGCGCGGCTCCCGGTTCAGCCGGTAGATCACGGTCTCGAGCGCGGTCCCGCAATGCGCGCATTTCTCCTTCGCTGCCGGCGTGTGGAATCGGACCGTGAATGACTTCTTGAGATACTCGGTCATTTACAGCACCTCGTCCTGCGGGATCCAGGCGTCCGGGGCCTGGTCCTTTTTCTGTTCCTCGAAGACGTGGATCAGGATCCCGGGCATGTGATAGAGTTTCGCGTATTCCTTGCCGTTCCTTCCGGTAAAGATCTCCCCGATCGCTTTGAACGCGACCTTTTCCTCACCGTTCTTCTGGTACTTCTCTCCGACCTTCAAAAGTTTCATTGCTCGTTTCCTCCCGTTGTTGGTTGTTGTGGTTGTGTAGATCTTCCGAAGTCGTCCGCGAGTCGGACGATGTCCTGGTCGCTTCCGTGCGCCATCTCGAGGATCACGGCCTCATACTTTCCCACGCCGTGGATCCGGTGGACCTCTCCGGGTCTGATGTGGTGGATGTCGCCTGGGATGAGGTTGTGCTGCTGACAGGAATGCTCGAGCAGGGCCTCCCCGGAGATCAGCATCATGGCTTCGCGCTTGCTCCGGTGGTATTGCTCGCTCAGGCTTTTCCCCGGCTTCACTCGCAGCAGTTTCACGCGCGCCTGGCCGGCCTCGAAAATGATCTGCTCCGATCCCCAGGGTTTTCGGATCATGCGGCCACCTCCGCGTGGTTCAGTTGCTTGAGGAGGTCGACGTAGCGGTAGAAAATCTCTCGGGTTGCCCGGATGTCGTTCATGGCATCGTGCGCCTTAAGCGGGATCCCGAAATGCTTCGCGACGGTTGCGAGTTTCATGTTCTCAAGTTTGAAATGCCCGGCCACGGTAAAAAGCGCGGTCGCCTGTATCACGTCGATCAGGTGGTATGCGACATAGGCGTAAAAGTAGGGGTTGCCGTTGTTCTTAAACCAGGCGGTCATAAAATCGTAGTCGAACTTCGTGTTCTGCCCGACCATGTAGAACTTGTCCGTTTTGTTGTAGCGGTCGATATAGCGGTCCAGAATCGCCACGATGTCCCGGTATGTCGTTTGCGGCTCCGGGTACGCGCGGATCTCATCCATCGTCTTCCCGGTGACTTTGAGCGCGTCCGGTGACACGGCCTGGCCTGGGAACGGCCGGCACGTCATGTTGAATTCCTCTTTTACTTCTCCGTCGATCTCCACGATCCCGGCGATCTGGATAATGCCGTTCTTCGTGTTGTCGACGCCTGTCGTCTCCGTGTCTAAAAATAAAAGTTTCATTTTTTCTGTCCCCTCTTTTTCGGTTCGTAAATAAAAACCCCGGTCCGGATGACATTGACAAGGACACGCCCGGGCCAGTTCTGGATAAACGCTGCCGGCAGGCGCCGGCCCCACGGTCCGTACGTCACGGCCTTCTTCCGGTCCGCAAGGCGTACGATCTGCTCGATGGATTTGACGCGCGTCATTGCGCCACCTTCTCGCTTTTTCTGTGCGTTTTTTTGAGTTTTTGTTTGATCTTCTCGATCAGAGTTGCTGTCTCCAGAGCCTCGGTCGGGTCCGTGTTTTCGTTTATGACTTTGATTGCGAGGTTGATGCCAGCGTTAAAGGCGTTGTGCAAAACTTCTTTCTGGAAGCAAGATTCACAAATCAGGCCGCAGTCTGAAAAGCCCACAGATCCAAACTGTCCGCATATCTCGCAATTCGCCTTGTGATTCATACCGCCTCCCCGTCAACGAACGTCACTTTGAGGCCGAGGTCCTGTGCGATCGCAAGCTCCGCAGCGCAGCCCTTCGACCGCTGCCAGGATGGAAGGAGCAGGATCTCGTCGCATGCTTTGAGCCACTCGATCGAGTAGTCCCGGAAGTGTTGTTCGGTAAGGTCCCCGGCTCCGCCCACTAAAACAAACAGGCAGTCGAGGAACGGGCAAAACGGAATGTCCCCGCGTTTTAAAACTTTGACCGCCGCGATGATCCCGACCCGGATGTTGTTCAGACACCGGACCACGCTCGTGTCGTTGTACTTTCCAGCGATATAAACTTTCTTCATTGCATGTCCCCCTTTTTATCTGTTTCATCCGTTGCTTCCCATGAGCGCGAGAGCGCTTCGCATTCGAGTTGTTTGATCCGGGTCTGCAGGAGCGTGATTACTTTCTCCGCTTGGTCTAGGCCGTCCTTGTACCGGTTCACGATCCGCTCGCATTCGTGAATGGTCTTGATCAGGTTCTCCTGGAGCGTCTTGATCGTTTTGGATTGCGCGTCGAGCATTTGGTAAACGTTCATCTCAGAAGACCTCCGTTCGGAAGGTTGGTTTTACCTGGAACAGGTCCGGTTGCCCTTGCCCGGGCGCCGGCTGCGCGGGTTTAAACTTCCGTGTCCAGACGGTGACCTGGCGTCCGGATCTCGCGGCCCTGGTCTGTCCGGAGGCCTGGATTTGTCCTTCCCGGGTCAGGCACGTGATGTAGCAGGACGCGGTCTGGTGCAGGAGCCCGAGGCGTTGCTCGATCTCGTCGCATGTGGCGCCGTGGGTTCCGTGGATGCAGATGTGATCCAGGATCATTTTCTTGTAGCGGTGGCTTTTCTTGGTCCGGTCCAGGTCGTCCCGGGACGCGACGGATGTGGCGTTGTGGTAATTGGTCGGTGTCTGATTTTGATATTGCTCTTGGTATTCGCTCATATGCTCACCCCCGCGACAGTCAGCCCGATCTTGTGTTCCTTGCCTCGCTGGATCCTGGCGTCCGCCGCGTATAGTTCGGCGTTGCGGTTTACGTGGTTGTTTGCGACCTTGCGGAAATAGGGGAAAAACTCTTTGGGGTTGTATCCGTCCATCTCCTGGACGATGTTGCGGAATACGTTCTTGAGGTATTCAGGGTCCGTCTTCCAGCCTCGTTCCTGAAAGAGCGCTAGGACCTGGTTGTAGATCTTGTGCTTTACCGCTTCCGTCTGTCCTTCTAAGACGATTGCTTTTAAATCCACTTGCTTAAAATGGTCCGGCAACGCCGAGGGGTTTTTACTTTCTTTTTCAGTGTTTACATTCTTACATTCTTTAGGTGTGTCCACCCGCTGTCCGGTCGCTGTCCGGTCGTTGTCCGTTTGTTGTCCAGAACGGTGTCCATCTTGTTGGTATATGTTCCAGTTATTTATTGTGATTAAACGATTTGTGGATGTTTTTCGTTGTCCAATCTGATGTTCGGTTTCAAGACGGGTTAGTATCCTTTCGACCGTTGTTTGTGGGATGCCGGTTTCGTCTGATAACTGCTTGCGCCCGGTTGTGAACTGTCCGGGTCGGCACGTGATCCGCTTTCCTCCGAGGAGCTCGTCACGATCTTTGTGGTTCGCTGAAAGCAGGAGGTGGATCCAAAGGGTGAGGGCCACGGGCCTTCTTAGGGTTGGATTGTCAAAAGTCTTTCTCCAGAGTTTGATGTATCCCCTATGCATGTTTTTTGCTCCTGTGTTGGAATTTGTGGCAATCAACGCATAGGGTTATCGCGTTATCAAAATTCAGAATGAGATCAGGGCGTTCTTTCACCGATAAAATGTGATGCGCTTCCCTCCCTTCTTTATGGCAGAGTTGACACGTGTAGTT
>ERZ795054.3204-NODE-3204-length-13044-cov-5.330356_pt1 | contig 13044 bp, 10 predicted proteins | sample MGYA00375138_ERZ795054 | MGnify/ENA primary metagenome ERZ795054 (study PRJEB30183, sample SAMN05720215) | anaerobic digester metagenome | isolation source: active sludge of municipal wastewater-treating anaerobic digesters | place: USA | collected 2014-12-23 ...
CGCAGCGGATTGGGTCGGTACGGATTGCCGGTGGTGACGACGGCCAGGTCGGAAGGCCGCACCCCGTTGACGTAGAGGTTGGCGGTCTTGGCCTGTCCGTCGTAGATCGCCACGACATGCTGCCACTGGTTGGCCACCAGGCCGCTGCCTTTCGCGGTGATCGCGTAACTGTTCAGCGCCCCCACGCGGAAGTCCCACTTCGAGCCCGGCGCCATGTACATCATCCAGCCGGACCGATCGCTGGTGCTGACGTCGTTGCCGAGCGAGGAAATGGCGCAAATGTCGCTCTGATTGCCCACGGGCAGCGCCGTCGGCTTGGCCCAGAACTCGAGGGTGAACGAACCCTCAGGATTCCAGGCGGCATTCCAGGGGACATCCACCTTCGACCCGCAGACAGCAGTGCTCAGACCGGGGTTGAACATCCGAATCGCGCTGCCGACGATGCCCTCTTCGCCAGGGAGCAGATCGAGCACGCCGTAGCCCGTTCCCGCCTCGCCGACCGACCCGGCGTTGGCGAAGGTCCGCGGCGGCGGGACCGTGACGGCTTCGTCGAGGTGCCAATAGCCCACCGGGTTCAGGGCCATGACGGTCGACGTGTAGTCGGCAGCCTGAAGCACAGGCGCCGTGCTTGTGGCAATCAACAAGGCCGCGGTTGCGGCCGCCAAACGGGGGCAATGCAGTTTGCTCATGAGCAGTCTCCGGCTGATGTGTGTTCGTTGGGTTGCTGAATAGCGGCGATCCTCAAGAAGCCGCCGCGCCGCTGTCAAGGAGTTTCTCCATCCAAACGAAAACCCCGGTCGCTGAAATCCACGACTGGACCAGCGACCGGGGCAAATGCGTCGGCAATCGGCTCGCGGAGGGCCCGGCTATTTCGGACGGGTGGCGATGTCCTGGAGAAAAGCGACATCGGCATTCCGCGGAGTCGAGATCCGATCGGGCACCTGGCCATTCCTCACAATCGGCGGCGTGGTGCGCGAGTCCTTCCAACGCCGGAGTTCCGAGTGGCCGTCGGCGAACGAGAACCCGCCGCCGTTGTTGTGGTAAAAGCCGGGGAGATCCCAGAAACCGTGCTGCTCCGGGTTGTTGGGGTAACCGGCCATGTTGACGGCGAAGTTCCCCATGTCGATGCTGTCCTCGCGCACATCGAGGAAGACAAAGATCTTGGTCGGACCCGGATCGATCAACTCGGTGTACTTGCGGTAGATCTTGTAATTGCTCACCTGCGCGCCCCAACCACCGTCGGTTCCGCCCCAGCCGCCCAGATAAAGGTTCATCGACATGCTTCGCACGCGCGGCTTCATCTGGCCGTTGACATTGAACTGCGACTTGTCGGCTGGGCAGCGCCAGATCATCAGGCTCTCACCGCAATATTTCCACATCGGGCTCTTCTTGATCGTGAGTTCCGGATCCCAATTGGCCCGATTGGCCGGGCTCGAGTCCGTGGTCCCCGTCACCCACGAATAAAGGAGGGTTTCGGGTTTGGAACTGTCCTCGCTGGCATACAGAAGGGCGTCGTTGTTGTCCTCGACGTACATCCGCCAGGCCAGACAAAGCTGCCGGTGGTTGTTCATGCACTGGATGCCCAGGGTCTTTGACTTCGCCTTGCCGAGCGCGGGCAGGAGCATCCCCGCCAGAATCGCAATGATGGCGATGACGACCAGGAGTTCAATCAGCGTGAAACCGGTGGCGGAGCCCCGTCGTCGAGCATTCGCACGCGGTTCGACATTCTTTCGCATAGCCATGTGTCCAGTTGTTAGGTTGTTTCACCCGCCCGGGCCGTCTGCCGTTGTTGCCCTCGGCGGGCTTATCGTGTCCTCTTAATAGCTTGAATCGACATTCTGTCAATGTGCTTTATGGGGCACACCGGACCGCACGCCGACGCTTGACACGCAAAAAACTGCGGCTCCGAGGCGGCACGCGCTTGCATTTCCCCCGCCCATCGCCACACTCGGACGCCAGCGGGCGCCGTTCACCGGTCAGATGGCCGGTGGCAGACCGCCCGAGCGATGCGAACCGAATGACCCAATGCGCACTACTTACGTCCCGCCACTGACCGCGGAAACCGCGAAAGACCAGACCCACAAAGTGAGCCCGGCGACCGTCCCTATCGAAACCGTGCAGCCCGTGAAGGGCGACATCATGCTCGTCGGCCTCGATTTGGGCACGAACACATCGTGCCTCAAGGTGGCTCCGCTGGGCTCGACGCAGCCCCTTCTGAGCGAGATCATTCCCACCGTCGTCGGATACGCCAAGGAGGGCATCGTCGACAATCTCCTGCCCGACAACGCCAAGGTCCTTTTCGGCCACCTGGCCCAGAAGAACCGGATGTATCTGCGCATGGTCCCGCCGCTGGCTGACGGCGTGGTGGTGGACATGGCGGCCGCGCACGATTTCATCCGCCATCTGCGCCAGTTGATCAACGCGCCGGCGGGGGTCGAACTGCGCGTGGTGGCGGGGTTGCCCGCCTCGGCGGATCGGACCGCCCGCGAGCATCTGATCGAGGCCCTGGGCGGCTTCTTCCACAAGGCGTTGCTCGTCCCCGAACCTTTCCTGGCCGCGCTCGGCTTTCGCGATCCATCAAAGCTCGGGGAACCCGCGTATCTCGATCCGGTGCGTAATTCCGTCTTCGTGGACATCGGCGCGGGAACGACCGATGTCTGCCTCGTGCAAGGCTACTTTCCGACCGCCGACGACCAGATCAGCGTGCCGTTTGCCGGCGACAAGGTCGACGCCCTTCTCCAGGCTGCCATCGGCCAGGCGTATCCGGATGTCCAGCTCTCCCTGTTCAAGATCCGCGAGCTCAAGGAAGCCCATTCCTATGTGGGCAAGATCGACAGCCCGATCACGGCAAGCGTGCTGGTCGGCGGCAAGCCGCGCAAACTCGAACTGGGAGAGATCATGGGCGATGCCTGCCAGCAACTGCTGCTCAAGATCCTGGACTGTGTGAAAGCGATCATCGCCGAGGCCTCGACCGACAGCGTGGGCGAACTGATGCAAAACATCATCCTCACCGGCGGCGGCAGCCGCGTCCGCCACCTGGCCCCCGAGCTCGAACGCCTCCTGGGCGAGGAGGGTTACGAAAAACCGAGAGTGCTGACTGTCGGCGAGAATTACAAACAGCACGTCGCCGAGGGCGCCGTGGTCGCCGGACGCCAGGCCAAAGAAAGCCAGTGGATCTCTCTGGCAAGCCGCTAGCCCGGATCGTTCACACGCTCCGCGCTGAACCTGATCCGGGCTAGTTGCGCTCACACCGCCTGCCCCCCGATCGGCGGGAGGTCAGGCGCGGCGTGTGATGCGACGGTAGACCTCGACGTAGCGCGCGGTGCTCCGGTCCCAGGAGAAATCGGCCCGCATGCCGTTGCGCCGGTAATCGAGAAGGAGATCCGGCTCGCGATACAGGGCCAGGGCCTTGCGCATCGCCTTGGCCAGTGCCGCGGCCGAGTACTCCCGGAACTTGATGCCGTTGGCGCGCTCCTGGCTTTCGCGAATGTCCACGACGGAATCGATGAGCCCGCCTGTCGCGCGCACCACCGGGACCGTGCCGTAGCGCAGGCTGTACATCTGATTCAAGCCGCTGGGCTCGAATTGCGAAGGCATCAGGAAGAAGTCGCAGCCGGCCTCGATGCGGTGGGCGAGGGCGTGATTGTAACCGAGCCGAATCGCCGCCTTGAGCGGATGGCGCTCTTCGAGTTCGAGAAACGCCTCCTGGAACTCGACCATCCCGCTTCCCAGCAGGACAAACTGAAGATCGCCAGCCAGCATCTCTTCCAGCGCGCCCAGGGCCAGGTCAATCCCCTTCTGATGCACCAGCCGGGTTATCATCCCGAACAACGGCGTGGCGGGCATCGGCGGAAGCCCCGTCTCGCGCTGGAGGGCGAGCTTGTTCGCGTCCTTGCCTGAGAGATCGCCGACCTCATACGGCGCCGCCAGGAACCTGTTGCCCGTGGTCCGCCATTCGTCGTAATCGACCCCGTTGAGGATCCCGGTCAGGGCGCCGGCCCGGAGGCGCAACACACCCTCGAGACCGCACCCGTGCTCGGGGGTCTGGATCTCCCCGGCGTAGCTCGGGCTCACGGTCGTGATCGCGTCGCTCGCGACCAGGCCGGTCTTGAGACAGTTGAAGCGTCCGTGGAATTCGGCGCCGTCCGCGGTGAAATGGGACCAGGGGAGGTTGCACAGCGCGAACGTCTCGGCCGGGTAAACCCCCTGGTAGGCCAGGTTGTGGATGGTGAGGCACGTGGCCGGCGGCGCGGCCCATCCATCGGTCAAGGCCTGATGCCTGATCAGCAGCGGGGTGAGCGCCGTGTGCCAGTCGTTCACATGCACGACCTGCGGATGCCAGGGCAGATACCGAGCCAGGTGCGCGACGCACTTCGCAAAAAAAACAAACCGATCCGGGTTGTCCGCAAACTCCCCCCGCGGCGTGCCATAGAGCCCGGGACGCCGGAAAAAGCCGGGCTGATCGATGAAGTAGAGGGTGAGGTTCGCCGCCGGCTCGGCCACCCAGACCGACGCGCTCAGCAGGTTGCCTCCCAGCGGCAACTGCATCCGCCAGTCGAACGGACGCAATCCGTGAAAACGTTCCCGAATGCCGACGTAGAGCGGCGTGACCACCCCGACCTGGTGTCCCGCCGCGGCCAGGGACTTGGCCAGCGCCGCCACCATGTCCGCCAGGCCCCCGCTCTTCGAGTACGGGAAGACCTCGCTGCTCGCCAGTAGAATCCTCATGGGCAGCACGCCGGCAGGGGCAGACGGTCCGCGCCCAGGTAGGGGCGCAACGGCTCGGGAATCAGAACCGAACCGTCCGCCTGCTGGTGCGTCTCGATCAGCGCGACAAAGAGGCGGGCCAGGGCTGTTCCGCTGCCGTTGAGGATGTGCGGGAACCGGTTGCCGCCGTCGGCCAGCTTGTACCGGCAGTTCATCCGGCGCGCCTGGAAGTCCTCGCAGTTCGAGCAGCTCGACACTTCGAGGTACTGGCCCTGCCCGGGAGCCCAGACCTCGAGATCATAGGTCTTGGCGCTGGCGAATCCCATGTCCCCAGTGCACAACAGCACAACCCGATAATGCAGCCCCAGCAGTTGCAGAACCCGCTCCGCATCGGCCACCATCTTCTCGTGCTCCGCGTAACCATCCTCCGGCCGCACAATCTTGATCAGCTCGACTTTGTCGAACTGGTGCACACGGATCATCCCCCGCGTCCCCAGGCCCGCCGCACCCGCCTCCGCCCGGAAGCACGGACTGTAGGCCACGTAACGGATCGGAAGCTGGGCGTCGGAGAGAATCTCTTCCCGATGGATGTTGGCAACCGGCGCCTCGGCCGTCGGCAGGAGATAGAGCCTACCCAGGGTCGAGCTGTCCAACCCCTCCTGCACCGCGTAGGCCTGATCCTCGAATTTCGGGAACTGCCCGACTCCCACCATGCAGTCCCGCCCGATCAGGTACGGCGGTGAGACCTCGGTGTACCCGTGCTGGCCGGTATGCAGGTCCAGAAGAAACGAGATCAGAGCCCGTTCGAGTCGCGCGCCCCAGCCCGTGTAGAGCAAAAAGCCGCTCCCCGACAGCTTCGCTCCGCGGCCGAAATCGACCAGCTTGAGCCGGCTGCACAGGTCCAAATGCGGCAGGAGGGGAAATGTCGACACCGCCTTTTCTCCCCACATCCGAACGACGACATTGTCCTCGGCCGTCCGACCAACCGGCACGCTCTCGTGCGGGAGGTTCGGCAGCCGCAGAAGAACCTGATCACGCGCCCCTTCGAGCGCCGCAACCTTCCCGTCCAGCTCGGCAATCCGGTCGCCGATCTGCCGCGTCTCGGCCTTGCGCGCCTCGGCCTCGGCCAGCTTGCGCTGCCCCATCAGGGCGCCGATCTCCTTCGACACACGATTGCGCTGCGCCTTGAGCGTCTCGACTTCCGCCAGGAGCTGACGCCGCTGCGCGTCAACCTCGAGCGCCTGATCGACCTTGGCCTCGTCACCGGCGCCCCGGCTGGCCAGGCGTTCACGCACCAGGTCCCGCTGATCCCGAATCCGTTTGACATCGAGCATCCGCCGAGTATGCGCGCCGCCCCTTTCCTGGGCAAGGGCGACGCGAGCCCCCCAGAGGCTCCCCATGAACCGACAGGCGACGGAGGATTACGATTACGACTACGATTACGAGGAGGACACTATGGTTCATGGTCCTCGTGCGCTTTCAATCGTTGAATGTCAACACTCTCTCCCCATGAACCGTGGTTCCGTAGCCGCCGTCGTAAGACGGCGCCATCTCGCTCCGTCGAAGGCAGGAATTGGCGCCGGCTCATCCCACGCAGCGGCCATCGACACGGCCGCTCACATCGAGCCCCCGCTCGGGTCCTCGATCGGGATCAGCGTGCCCGCGCGCACCTCCCAGCGATGAAGCTGCCGGCCGAGCTCGCGCGGCCAGTTTTCCTCCGTGCACGTCATGAACACCTGGCTGCTTGCCTGGTGCGACCGCTCGATCAACGGCAAGAGGCCGCTGCGCCGCTTCGCGTCCAACTCGCCCATCACGTCGTCAATCACCAGGATGGGCGGGGCGCCGTGGAGACCCGTCACATACTCGGCCTGGGCCATCTTGAGGGCGATGGCCAGGGTGCGTTTCTGTCCCTCGCTGCCGAATTGGGCCACCGGCTTCTCGTCGAGCAACAGCCGCAGTTCGTCGCGATGCGGGCCGCAGACGGTGGTTCGGAAGGTGCGCTCCCGGGCGCGCGCCTGGGCCAGCTCGACCGCGAAATCCGCCTTCGCGCTCGGCTGATAATCGAGCCTGAAATCCTCCGCGCCGTTCGAGATCTGGCGATACGCAAGCCGCACCAGGGGAGAGAGGCGCGGCGTGAGTTCGCGTCGCCACCGCATGATCTCGTTGCCCGCCGCCACGACCTCCCGGGTGAAACTGTCCAGGGCGGCTTCGTCCGCCACGCGCTGTTTGAGCAGGGCGTTGCGCGAGCGCAGGGCCCTCAGGTAGCGCTGCAGCAGCGGCAGATACGCCGGCGCTGTCTGCGACAGCAGAAGATCGAGAAACCGCCGACGCCGGCTTCCGGGCCCCTTCACCAATTGCTGGTCCTCAGTGCAGAAAACCACCGCCCGCACCGCGCCGAGGTAATCGGTCAAACGGCGGACCGGCTGGCCGTTGAGGCTGATCCGCCGCTCGGACGCCGACCAGTACAGCTTGATCTCCCGCGTGCCCTGGCCGACAACCGAGGCGCCAACGAAGTACCCTTTTTGGCCATGCCGCACCATCTGCGCGCCCCCGACACCGCGGAACGAGCGCAGGGTGGCCAGCAGGTAGATCGCCTCGAGAATGTTGGTCTTCCCCTGGGCATTGTTCCCCAGGAGGAGGTGGAAACCGGGCGGAAAATCGGCATCCAGCCGGGCGTAGTTGCGGAAATCGCGCAAACGCAGGTGGGCCAAATGCATGGCCGAAGCGTAATCCCCGGCTCACGGAACTTCAAAGCAATCCTGGCGTCGCCAATCTCATTTTCCGCTTGTTCCCTTCCTGGCCCGCATGTTTCATGGAGTTGTGACCACCGCGAAGCGGATAACTTCAAGATGTGGACTCATGCGGGCTGGATAAGCATGTTTGGTTTGTGGATACCTCGAAAATCACTGCCGATCAGTTGCGGGCCCGCAAAGGCGGGGTAAGAATCCCGGCCCTGACCGCCTACGATTACCCGACCGCCCGTCTGCTCGACGAAGCCGGCATCCCGCTCATCCTCGTCGGGGATTCGCTCGGGATGGTTGTCCTGGGCTACCCGGATACCACCGCGGTGACCATGGAAGAAATGGAACATCACACCCGCGCCGCAGCGCGCGCCCGCCCCAAAGCCCTGCTCGCGGCGGACCTCCCCTCCCGAAGCTACCGCACGCCCGCGGAAGCCGTCGTCAACGCCCGCCGACTCGTGGCGGCTGGAGCCGAGGCCGTCAAGGCCGAGGGGGGGCTGTCCATCGCGGACCAGGTGCGGGCGATTGTGGCCGAAGGGATCCCGTTCCTCGGCCATCTCGGGATGCTCCCGCAGCATGTCCTCGAGGAAGGGGGCTATCGCATCAAAGGCAAACGCGAGCACGAGCGCGAGGCCCTGCTCGAAGATGCGCGCTTCCTGGCCGAGGCCGGGGCTTTTGCCGTGGTGCTCGAACTGGTCTGGCCGGCTGTTGCCGCCGAAGTTACCCGCACGGTGGCCATCCCGACCATCGGCATCGGATCGGGACCCGACTGCGACGGGCAAATCCTGGTCGTCAATGACTTGGTCGGGACGTTTCCCTGGTTCACCCCGCGGTTCGTGACGCCGCGCGTCCGGGCCTTCGACCAGATGCGCGCGGCCATCGAGGAATGGAGCCGCTCGGTGAGATCATGACCGTGCGAAGCAGACGGCCGCAACCCACCTCCGCGTTGCCTTGAATTCGTTTCATTCGCGGGCTAGCCGGCTCGGGGCGGGCCGGTGCTGGCGCGGACGACCAGGGTGCCGGGCAACAGTCGGGAACTGACCTCTTCGCCGCGGAGCAGCGCCTGCATCATGCCAACGGCGGCCAACCCGAGCTGATACTTGGGCTGCCGCACCGTCGTGAGCGGCACGCGAAAGCACTCGCTGAACGGGATGTTGCCGCAGCCCACGACCGAAAAATCCCGGGGGATCCGGAGCCCACGGTCGAAAAACAACGTGGCGGCTCCCATGGCGACCTGGTCGTTGACCGCCTGTACGGCCGTGGCGGAGGCGCTCTCGCCGAGCATCTGCGCGGCCGCCTTCATCCCGTCTTCCATCGATTCCCCGGCATGGAAGATCAGACCGTCATCGACCTCGAGCCCGGCCTTGCGCAAGGCGCGACGATAACCCTCGAAGCGGTTCTGAGCAGCGGGCGAGGTGGGGGGGCCGGACAGGAAGGCGATGCGGCGATGGCCCAATTCGATCAAATGGGCGGCAGCCTCGCCGGCCGCCAGGGCCTCGTCGGCCTGCACGTTGACAAACGACTCGCAAAAGGGCGGTTTGGGCCCCAGGACAACCACCTTCGCGCCGTGCCGCCGCACTTCGTCGTAGACGGGCGCCGACGGGTCGAGCCGATAGACCGGCTGGAGGAAGAAACCTTCGACGCGACGGGCGAGCGCGCGTCGGATGCAGATCTCCTCCCGATCGAGCCGATTGAGCGACTGGCTGACGAGCAAATCGCGTCCAAAATCGTGCGCCCGCTCGCTCAGGGCCAGCAGGATGCGGGTGGCCATCGGGTCGGCAACGTTTGGGACGACAAAGGCGATCAGCCGCGTGCTGCGGGTGCGCAGACTCTGAGCCATGGCATTGGGCACATAACCCATCTGCTCGGCCAGGGCGCGCACACGCGTCCTGGTCGCCGCGGAGATGTCCGGCGTGTCCCGCAACACGCGGGAGACCGTCATTACGGACACGCCGGCCTGCCTCGCGATGTCAACCAGACGTACCATGTCATTGCGGCCCGCGGAGGGAGACCCGTCGCGCGGCTCTCGAACCCGGGCATGCCGGGCCTGATCGCCGGCCGCTCTCCTCAGACGCTGGACCCGCTCCAGTTCAGTTTCTGACGCAGTGTCCCAAAAAACGAGCTCCCCGGCAAGCGCACCAAATGGGTCGTGTTGCGGCTGCGCCGCACCTTGAGCGAATCGCCGGCCCGCAGCTCGGCGCGGGTCTGGCCGTCAGCGGCCAGGAACGTGTCCACCCGTTCGCTGAGCAGGCGGACCTCGATGGTCGATCTCAGGCTCACGATGACCGAGCGATTCGAGAGTGTGTGCGGGCAGATGGGCGTGAGGGCAAACACATCGGCCTGGGGACTCACCACGGCGCCGCCGGCGGCGAGCGAGTACGCCGTCGATCCAGTCGGCGAGCTGACAATCAAGCCGTCGCCTCGGTAGCTGGTCAGCACTTCACGGTCGACCTTCACCTCGAGCTCGATCAGGCGCGGGACCATGCCGCGGCTGACGACAAAGTCGTTGAGCGCCACCTCGTGGATTGGCCCGTGGCGTCCCCGCCCCGCGGCCTCGATCAGGGGACGCGACTCGACGTGGCATTGCCCCGACCACACCGCATCGAGGGTGCGGCCAAGGCTGGCGGCTGAACTGGCGGTGAGAAAGCCCAGACGGCCCAGGTTGATCCCCAGGATCGGCGTGCCGGAGCCGGCGGCCTGCCGGGCAACATGCAGAATCGTGCCGTCGCCTCCAAACACAATCAGCAGATCGCACTCCTCGGCCAGTGCCGCGACCGACTCGAAACGCGCGTCGGAAAGCCCGACAAACTCCGCCGTGCCCGCATCGACGAGCACGTCCCGGCCAGCGGCGGCAATCAGCGCCCTTGCCTTGCGCGCCACGCTGCCAGTGGCAACCTTCTCAGGGTTCCCGACCAGCCCCACCCGGCGAATCGAATCAGGTAGTCTTTTCAATCAACGCCAAGAATTCCTTGTTGCCCGCCGGCCCCAGAATGGGTGATTCCGTCACCGCACGCCAGCGCAAACCGCCGAGGCCGCCGACAAAGGCCTCGAGCTCGATGAGGACACGCCGATGCACCGCAGGATCCGTGATGACGCCCCCGCCCCGGCTCGCCTCGGCCCGCCCGGCCTCGAACTGCGGCTTCACAAGCGCCACAAGGCAGCCCCCGGAGCGCACGAGCGCGGCCGCGGGCGGGAGAACCAGCCGCAGCGAAATGAAGGAACAGTCAATCACCGCGATGTCCACCGGGGCGAACGCCGCCGGAAAACAACCCGCCGCAAGATAGCGCGCATTCAGGCCCTCGATCGCATGGACCCGAGCGTCCTGACGGAGCTTCCAGGCCAGTTGACCGCGCCCGACATCGACGGCGAAGACCCGCGCGGCGCCGTGCTGGAGGAGACAATCGGTGAACCCGCCTGTGGACGCCCCGACATCGAGGGCGGTGACGCCGCGCGCATCGATTCCAAACGACGCAAGCGCATGCTCGAGCTTCAATCCACCGCGGCTCACGTATTTCTCGGGAGTGTCGATCGCGATGACCGCCGAGTCGCGGACCGGCTCGCTGGGCTTCCGAGCCACCTGGCCATCCACCCGCACCTGGCCCGCGAGAACCATGCGCTTGGCCTTGTCGCGGCTCGGGCTGAGGTTGCGCCGCACCAGGGCACAGTCGAGACGTTCGGATCTGGGCCGCGGCTCAGACCAACGAGGCGTGTCCCCAGTCCGCTTGCGCTGGGGCTTGGCCATGGCAACCGGCAGTCGACGCCTCGCTAATGTTTCGGCCGCAGGAGAATGGCCTTCTTGGTGGTGCCGTCCACCTCGACGCTGTGCGTCTCGACGCCCGGATCGTCCTTCAGCGCGTTGTGCACAATGCGCCGGTCGAACGCATTCATCGGCTCGAGCTCGACGATGTCGCCCCAGCGTCGGACCTTTTCGGCGGCTTCCATCGCTTTCTGCACCAGCGCCTCGCGCACCTGGGATCTGTACCCACCGACATCGAGAGTGATCTTGGGATGCTCCTTATCCTGCTGGAAGATCATCCGGTTGATCAGGTATTGCATCTCGCTGAGGGTCTGGCCCTGGCGCCCGATCAACCGCCCGGCGTCGTCGCATTGGATGTCGACGAGCATTCCGTCATCGAGCTGGCTCGATTCAACGGTGCATGGAAACCCCAGGAGACGAAGAAACTCCTCGGTGAGCGCTTTGGCATTGGCAGGCATATAGGGTGGCGAGGTTTGGGTGTTCAGAAAACGTGTCGAAACCATCGGTGGGCCGCAGAGCGAATCCGGGTCACTTGCCCTTGGCCGGCCGGGCCGGCGGTTTGGCCGGCGCCGCGGACTGGGCGGGCGCCATGGTCTTGGTGAGTTTCATCTGCAAGATGCTTAGCAGGTTCTGGACGGTCCAGTAAAGCGCCAACCCCGCGGAGAAGTTGTAGAGCATGAACACGAAGATCAGCGGCATGTACTGCATCATCTTCTGCTGGACCGGATCCACCCCCGGCGAGGGCGGTGTCAGCCGCATCTGCCAAATCTGGGTCGCCCCCATGATCAGCGGCAGCGGGTTGATGGGAAAGCCGAACACCAATGCCACCGTGTCCGGCTGCGACAGGTCGCAGGCCCAGAGAAAGCGCGCCCCGCGCAACTCGATCGCGCTGCGCAGCATCTGGAAGAAGCCGAAAAACACCGGAATCTGAAGCATGAGCGGCAGGCAACCCCCCAGCGGGCTGACCTTGTTCTCCTTCATGAACTCCATCAGCTTCTGGTTCATCTTCTTGGGATCGGACTTGTACTTCTCCTGGAGCGCCTTCATCTGCGGCTGCAAGGCCTGCATGCGCTTCATCGACCGGGTGCTCGCCTGGGTCAACGGCCAGAAGAGAATCTTGATGATGACGGTGATGGCGATGATGGTCGCCCCATACGACAACCCCAAACTGTGCAGTCCGTTCATCGACGTGAGCAGCAGCTTGGCGAACCACCCGAAGAACCCGCCAAAGCCCATCACCAGATCGACGTTGCGACCCAGCTTCGCCAGTGTGTTGTACTCCTTCGGACCCGCGAACACCTCGAGCCGGCGCTCGAGCGCCTGGCCGGGGGGAATCACCAGAGGCGCATAGACAAGCGCGGCCTGGTATCCGACCGGCTTGGCCTGGATCCTCGAGTCGCGTTCCCGCTCCTCGCTGCTCGGCGGCGGCAGATCGACCGGACGCGCCACCAGTCCATGCGGTGCCTGTTGAGGAATCGCCACGATCGTGAAAAACTGGTTCTGAACCGATGCCCAAACCACATTGCTGGCGCCCGGACTCTGGTACTCGGCGCGCGGCGCGCCGCCCAGACCCAGACAACTGAAGAAACCCCGGTTGGAAAACCAGCTCCGATCCGCCGACACCGTCCGCCCGCCGTCGTACCATTCCAGCCGCACGTAGGTGCCGTCGTCATGGGGCCCCATCGGAGTCGCCGCGCCAATCACCAGCTCCTGCGCGGGAAGGGCGACCGGCGCGCTTCCCGGATTCTCGATCCGGACGGCCGCGGCGACCATGTAGTTGGACTGCACCACGAACTCCTTTACAAGGCGCAGGCCATTGGTCAGGGTCTTCTCGGCAGT
>ERZ795054.3205-NODE-3205-length-13043-cov-19.752618_pt1 | contig 13043 bp, 10 predicted proteins | sample MGYA00375138_ERZ795054 | MGnify/ENA primary metagenome ERZ795054 (study PRJEB30183, sample SAMN05720215) | anaerobic digester metagenome | isolation source: active sludge of municipal wastewater-treating anaerobic digesters | place: USA | collected 2014-12-23 ...
TTTGGCGGAAATCCGGGTGAATTTGTTGAAGTTGCTTTTGGAACCAAGCAAAACATGAATGCAAGAGCATCGTTGAACCAGTTAATTTTTGACGGATCCTATATCGTTGCTTTGCAAGCCTCAAAAACGTATTTGGATTTTTATGAAAAATCAAAAGCGAAAACCGATTTGGAAATCAAAGAAATGATTATCAATTCCTATGGAAATGTTTTGCTTTCTGAGGAATCAATTAACATTCTGAAAAGCAACATAACATCTGTTGAAAAAACACTGTTTGAAACCGAACAAACGTTCAAAAATGGTTTAACAGAAGAAGAAAATGTAGAGCAATTAAACATCCGACTCACTACCTTAAAAAGCAGTTTGAATTACAGTAATCGTTTGAGAGACATTGCTCAAAATATGCTGAAAATCAATTTAGGTATTGAACTGGAAGACGAACTGACTTTAACGGATGATTTAAAATCACTAACTGCTTTAAACCTTGATTTGGCTCTTACCAACCCGGAATTTAATGTGTCCCAAAATATTGATTATACATTAATGACCAATTTTGTTGACCAACGAAACCTGGAATTAAAACTCGAGAAAAGTAGATATTTGCCGTCTCTTGGAGCTTCCCTGAATTATGGCTACAATGCATTTGGAGAAGATTTCAGTACGTTTACTGATGCAGATAATTGGTTGGATTATTCCAACTTAGGATTGAATTTAAACATTCCTATTTTCAGTGGATTTGGTAGAAATGCTCGTACGCAACAAGCGAAAATTGCTTTGGAACAAGCAAAAACGGAACTCACAGAAACAGAACAACGTTTAAAACTGGAGTACTTAACCGCTAAAAGCAAATTTGATTTTGATGTGGAACAATATTTTAGTTCCAAACAAAACTTGACGCTGGCTGAACGTATCGAAAAGAAACAGAACATAAAATTCACCGAAGGTCTTTCGTCCAGTTTTGAATTTACAGAAGCTCAAAGACAATTATATACCGCTCAACAGGATTATTTACAAGCAATGGTAAATGTCATCAACAGTAGAGCAGCACTAGAAAAAATCACAACTAAAAACTAATAACACCTCCCAATGAAAAAAATACTTTCCATAACGGTCCTTACGCTTTTATTAGCAGCATGTTCCGGCGAAACTAAAAACGGAAATCTTGACGAAGTCATCCAATCAAAAGATCTAGCAAAAATCAAATCTTCACGTGAAAGCGTTCATAAAGAATATGAAAAATTGGTGGCGGATTTAGCTAAACTGGATAAAGCCATAGCCGAACTGGATACCAACAAAAAAAATCCGTTGGTTCAAACCATCACACTTAAAGACACCCTTTTTACGCATTACATTGAAATACAAGGAAATGTTGACACCAAGGAAAACATCATGATTAATCCGGAATATTCAGGTATTTTGACGCAAGTGAATGTAAAAGCCGGTCAACGTGTTTCAAAAGGTCAAGTTTTAGCTCGCATTGACGACGGCGGAATGAGTTCGCAACTAGCTCAAGCTGAAACGCAATTGGCTTTAGCTAGAACCACTTTTGAAAAACAAAAAAATCTTTGGGATCAGAAAATTGGTTCTGAAATTCAATACTTACAAGCTAAAACCAGTATGGAAAGCCAACAAAAAATGGTGGCTCAAATAAAATCACAATTGAACAAAACGGTGGTCACTGCTCCTTTCAGCGGAACTATCGATGAGGTATTAACTGAAAAAGGAAAAGTAGTAGCTCCCGGAATGGAGTTATTCAGAATTGTGAACTTAAACAACATGTATGTCACGGCTAATGTTCCTGAAAACTACATCGGACAATTAAAAGTAGGTGCTGTTGTAGACGTGCATTTAAATTCTTTAGGTAAAAATTACAAAGGAAAAGTGCGTCAGACAGGAAACTATATCAATCCAAACAATAGAACGTTTGGTATTGAAATCGCTTTGCCAAATCCGGATAATTTATTACGCCCTAATCAAGTAGCGGTTTTAAAAATCGAAGATTATAAAAACCCAAAAGCATTATTACTTCCTGAAAACATCATTCAAGAAACGGCTGATGGCAGTAAAGTAATTTATGTGATTGATAAAGTTGACAGCAAAAACAATGCGATGGCTACTCAAAAAACAATTGAAATTGGTTACACCTCGGGTGCATTTGTGGAAGTAAAATCAGGACTACAATCGGGTGAAATTGTTATAACCGAAGGTGGAAAATCCTTAAAAGACGGACAAACAGTAGAAGTAATCAAACTTTAAACTCATAAACAAAAAGAAACATGAGTCTTAACATACACAAGAATTTCGCCATATCAACATGGGCCATCAACAACAAAATGACGGTCTATGTGATTACAGCCATATTATTAGTTGGCGGTTTGATTTCGTATTATTCGATGCCTCGCGAAAGTTTTCCTGAAATCATTGAAACCAAAATATACGTAAGTTCCATCAATCCTGGAAACTCAGCTGAAGATGTTGAAAAACTGATTACCAAACCTTTGGAAGAAGAATTCAACAACATATCCGGAGTTACAAAAATCACTTCAAATACATTGGAAGATTATTCAATGATTTTGGTGGAATTTGACGAAGATATATCCGTAGAAGATGCCAAACAAAAGGTAAAAGATAAAGTTGACCGAGTTAAATCGGATACCGAATGGCCAACAATTGATGGCGGTGGAAAAGTAGAACCCAACGTATTCGACTTAAACATTGCCGAAGAAGTGCCTATTTTAAACATCAATCTAACCGGTGATTTTACCTCTGAAAAACTAAAAGAATATGCAGAATATTTAGAGGAACACATTGAAAGACTTCCTCAAATTAAAGAAGCAGCCATTCGTGGAGCGGAAGATAAAGAAGTTGAAATTGCGGTTGATATGTACAAAATGTCCGCTGCAAAAGTTAGTTTTGACGACATTATCAGCAGTGTGAAATATGAAAATAAAACGGTTTCCGGCGGTAGTGTTTCTACCAATGGTATCAAAAAGAACATTCGTGTCATTGGTGAAATCAACAAACCTTCTGATTTAGAAAACATCATTGTAAAAAAACAGGATGGAAACGTTTATCTGAGAGATATTGCAACTATCGAATTCAAAGAAAAAGAGCGTACCACTTTTGCCCGTTCTTACGGGAAACCTGTTGTGATGCTCGACATCAAAAAACGTAGCGGTAAAAACATGGTGGAGGCTGTTGAAGGGTTAAAAGCTATTGTTGACAAAGCGAAAGAAAATTATTTTCCGGAAGGTTTGACGATAACGTATGCTAACGATCAATCAACCCGAACCATTGCTCAAGTAGATGACTTGGTAAACAACATCATCTTTGGGGTGATTTTAGTAATTGGCGTTTTGATGTTTTTCTTAGGATTTAGAAATGCCATTTTCGTAGGATTTGCCATTCCATTATCCATGTTCATGTCCTACATGATTTTGGCTTCTTTTGGCATCACTTTAAACACCATGGTACTTTTCGGATTGGTTATGGGGCTCGGAATGCTCGTAGACAACGGTATTGTGGTGGTTGAAAACGTGTACACGTTGATGAGCCAAGGCATGTCTCGAAAACAAGCCGCCATTGAAGGAATTGGTGAAATTGCTTGGCCAATTATTGCATCCACAGCAACAACTTTAGCTGCATTTTTCCCTTTAGGATTATGGCCAGGAACGATGGGAAAATTCATGATTTATTTCCCAATGACATTGTCAGTCGTGTTATTTTCCTCACTTTTTGTGGCATTGATTATCAACGCCATGTTGACAGCTGATTTTATGAAACTGAAAGAGGAAGAATTATCTAAAAAAGCTTTAATCAAATTAAGTGGTTTTGTAGGAGTCATTGGCTTAGTAATGTTAGTTGCAGGATTTAATACAAAATCCGGTGGATTAAAAGGTTTAGGAAACTTAATGTTGTTTTTTGCAATCATGCTATGGATTTACAAATACTATTTGGTTCGTGCACAAGACTTTTTCCAGCGAATTATTTTGGTGTGGATGGAAACCAAATACCGCAACTTTTTACAATATGCCCTAACCGGTAAAAAACCGTTAGTATTCTTTTTTGGTACTTTTCTATTGTTGATTTTATCGTTTGTGGCGGTTGGAATAGCCAAACCTAATGTGCTTTTCTTCCCGGAAAACCAACCCAATCAAATTATGGTTTATATTGAATTTCCCGAAGGAACAGATATCAAAAAAACCAATGCATTTGTCAAACAAATTGAACAAAAAGTATATGCTGTCGCCAATAAATATATGGAAGACGGCGAAAACTACATGGTAGAAAGTGCCATTGCACAAGTAGGTAATGGTTCAGGAAATCCTCAAACAGATGGAGGCTCCGAAAATGATATGCCTCACCGTGGGAAAATAACATTGACTATGCGTGAATTTAAATACCGAAAAGGGTTGAACAGTTTAGACGTGATGGAAGAAATTCGCACCGCTGTTCAAGGGTATGCAGGTGTTTCAGTCATTGTGGAAAAAGAACAAAACGGTCCGCCTGCCGGTTATCCGGTGAATATTGAAATTTCAGGGGAAGATTACAATGCCATGTTGTTGGAAGCTCAAAAAATGAAGGAGTATATCAATGAGAAAAACATTGCAGGCATTGAAGAACTGAAAATTGATGTAAACAAAGCAAAACCGGGTGTAGATGTAAAAATTGATTTAGACAAAGCCGGACAACTCGGAATTACTTCCGGACAAGTGGGACAAACATTGCGTAGAGCCATTTTTGGTGAAAAAATTTCTACTTATAAAGATGGAAAAGATGATTTCGAAATCAACGTTCGTTTACCGGAAGGACAACGAAATGATAACAAATTAATTTATAACCAACCCATTACTTTCAGAGATCAAGCAACGGGTAAATTGGTACAAGTGCCTATTTCAGCAATTACAAGAAGCGAAAATTCTACAACATTTAATACTATTAAACGTAAAAACTTAAAAAGAGTGATTACTGTTTACTCTAACGTAATTACGGGTTATAATGGCAATGAAGTGGTAGAAAAAATCAAACGGGAGATGGAAGATTATCAAATTGGAAATGACATTAATTTTGCCTTTACAGGTGAACAAGAAGAGCAATCCAAAAACATGGGATTCTTGGTAAATGCCTTATTGATTGCACTTGGAGGAATTATTTTAATCTTAGTAGCTCAGTTTAATTCCATTTCCAAACCAATTATCATCATGGTTTCGGTCTTGTTAAGCTTTGGCGGTGTGTTTTTTGGAATGGCCTTTTTTGGTGATGATTTCGTCATTATAATGACCATGATGGGAATTATTTCCTTAGCGGGAATTGTCGTAAACAACGCCATTGTATTGATTGATTATACCCAATTACTAATCGATCGAAAATTAGTTGAAAAAGGTTTGGACGAAAAAGGATTGTTAACCAAACACGAATATTTAGATTTAATAGTTGAAGGTGGCCGCTCGCGATTACGCCCGGTTTTATTAACGGCAATTACAACCGTTCTTGGTTTGGTGCCTTTGGCGATTGGTTTGAACATTGACTTTTTCGGTTTATTCATTGATTACAATCCTAACATTTATATGGGTGGCGATAATGTGATATTCTGGGGACCTTTAGCTAAAACAGTTATTTACGGATTAACATTTGCCACTTTCTTAACCTTAGTTATTGTTCCGGTGATGTTCTTTTTATTGCATAAAGGAAAAATTAAAGTCAAAAAGAAAAAGAAAAAAAATATCAATCAAATTCTACAAACAAATTAGCCTTTAAAACCACGTGAAAGCGTGGTTTTTTTTTATCTTGCAAAAAATAATACGTATGAAAAAAGTTATAACTTTATTAGCTGTCCTTCTCTTTTTCAGTAATTGTCAAGTTGATACAGAAACACAAAATATAAAAGTAAAAAATCAATATTCAATCGATTTGCCAAAATCATTATCTAGTGTGGATTTTTTACATGAAGATGCATCCCTCCAATACCAAAACATTTTAAGTGAATTTTATACTATCGTTATCGACGAACCCAGTTCTGATTTTGACAATTTAGTACTGGAAGATGCTTCACTAAGGGAAACTTACACCCCTGATTTAACAGGATATTCCAAGTTGTTAAAAGACAATTTAGCGGCAACAATTAAAAATGGAAAATTTTCAAAATTTGAAGACACTAAAATAAATGGTAATCAAGCCAAATTAATGACCGTCAATGGAACAGTAGATGGAATTGATGTTTTTTACCAATTTGGATTTGTGAAAGGAAAAGATACTTACTATCAAATTGTCAATTGGACCGAGCTCAAACGGAAAGAGGATCATACTGACGCAATGGCAAAAATCATTTCTTCCTTTAAAGAAATAAACAGAACTAAAAAGAAAGTAAACTAAAAAGGGCTTCCAAATGGAAGCCCTTTTATTTATAATCAGCCAGCGTTAGTTTTTGTTTACTTGAACAACTGCTCCTTGAGACCATTTTTTCACTTGAGCCACTCGGCTATCAGAATAATCTACTTCTGCTAAATCCAATCCATTCCAAAAGAACCATTTGCCAACTTTCATCCCATTTTGGTATTGACCCATGGCTACTTTATTTCCGTTTATATCATACGAAATCCATTCTCCATGTACTTTTCCATCTTTATAGAATCCTTCTTGTTGCACTTGACCATTGTCATAATAATAAGTTGATTTAACCATCTTATTTACAATCTCATTTTTCACATTGTTTTCTTGAGCAAAAATTACTCCTGAAACTACTAGCATTGCTGCAATAAATAACTTTTTCATATCTTCTTCGTTTTAAGTAGGTTAACAATTACATTACAAATATATAAATAAATTTACATTTAAGAAATAATTTGGTAACAATTTGGTAACATTAGATGAAAACTTAACATTGGAAAATTGAATAAAAACAAAAAAAACAACGCTAACGCGTTGTTTTTAAGGTAATTATGTAAATTTATTTACTTTAACAAAACATCTAATTTTTTTAGCAAATCGGGCGAAGATGGCCTTGAAGCATCTGCTTCCACAACATTTCCATTCGGATCTATCAAAATAAAGCGAGGAATTCCTTGTATTCCATAATCAGTAACAAATTTGGAATTCCAATCGTTATCGGCAATTAATTGTACACCACCCAATTGTTTTTGATTCACCATGTTTTTCCATTTTTCATAATCCTTTTTTACATCAATGGAGATACTCAAAAACACAATATTTTTATCATGATAAGCTGCTTCCACTTTTTTCAAGTGCGGAATTTCAGCTAAACAAGGTCCGCACCAAGTGGCCCAAACATCAATGTAAACATATTTTCCTTTAAAGTCTGCCAATGTACTGGTTCCTCCTTTGTGGTTTTCATAGGTAAAAGTAGGTGATGGCTTACCTACCATTTTTTTGGCTGCCATAGCACTTTCACGCATCTCTACAACCATTCCATACTCTTGACTTGCTCTTTTGGTCATGACAGTTCTGAAATTTTCGTCTAATTTCTCGTCGCTCAAAAGTTTTGCATCACTGGCTTTTTTTGTATCAAATGCATTCTGAAAAGCAGTTTCATCATCAGTTGTAAAATGTTTCAGTTCAAATTGTTCATCATCTAAAGCCTTTTTTGCTAAGACATTGTTTTCTAACGAACCGTTTCCTTTGTAAGCGATAGATTCATCAAATTCTTTAGTGTTTAAAGTCATTAATAAATCATAACCGTTTTTTAAATATAATTGTGTGTATTCACTACCGTCAAAAAATTGGTAAAAACCGGTAGTAACTTCAAACGTGTCTGTAAAAATTCCTTTATTATCAACGGCTATTTTTTTTATGAACTTTTGAGCTCCACGAATAGTAATCGTATCACTGACACGATTTTCAATTTTTGCAGTAAAAGTCATTTGTGCTACCGATGTAAAAGTGGTAAAAACAATAAGAATTGTAATTCCTAAGAATTGTAGTTTGTTTTTCATGATTAAATACCATTTAAGTAAATCAAATATACTCGTTTTTTTAAATATCAAATCAAAAAATAATTGAAATTAAGTAGTAGAGCAACTGTTGAAATACTACAAGTATTGGATTTTTGTTTTACTTTTGCAAAAATTTTATTTTCAATGTATAGAAGTCATACCTGCGGAGAATTAAACAGCTCGCACATCAATACCGAAGTAACCCTTGCCGGTTGGGTACAAAAATCAAGAGATAAAGGATTTATGAATTGGATTGATTTACGTGATCGTTATGGCATTACACAATTAATATTTGATGAAAATCGTACCGAAAAATCAGTTTTTGAAGCTTCCAAATCATTGGGTCGTGAATTTGTCATTCAAGTAAAAGGAACGGTCATTGAACGGGAAGCAAAAAATAAAAATATTCCAACCGGAGAGATAGAAATCTTAGTTTGTGAACTTTCTATTTTGAATGTAGCACAATTGCCACCCTTTACCATTGAAGATGATACCGATGGTGGGGAAGACATTCGTATGAAATACCGCTACTTAGATATTCGCCGTAATCCGGTAAAAAACAGTTTGATTTTCCGCCACAAAGTTTCGATGGAAGTACGTAATTATCTTTCCAACCAAGGTTTTTGTGAAATTGAAACACCTTACCTGATCAAATCTACTCCGGAAGGAGCTAGAGATTTCGTGGTGCCAAGCCGCATGAACGAAGGACAATTCTACGCATTACCACAATCACCACAAACCTTCAAACAATTGTTGATGGTAGGTGGAATGGATAAATATTTCCAAATCGTAAAATGTTTTAGAGATGAAGATTTGCGTGCCGACCGTCAACCGGAATTCACCCAAATCGACTGCGAAATGGCGTTTGTAGAACAAGAAGATATTCTGAATGTTTTTGAAGGATTGACGCGTCATCTATTAAAAGAAATCAAAGGAATCGAAGTAGATAAATTTCCGAGAATTACCTACGATTACGCTATGAAAACCTACGGAAATGACAAACCGGATATTCGTTTTGAGATGAAATTCGGAGAGTTAAATGCTGTTGCTCAACACAAAGACTTTCCGGTCTTTAATTCCGCTGAATTGGTTGTCGGAATTGCTGTGCCGGGTTGTGCTTCCTATTCCAGAAAAGAAATTGACTCTTTAATTGATTGGATTAAACGTCCGCAAATCGGAGCTACAGGAATGGTCTATGTAAAATATGAAGTAGACGGAAGTTTAAAATCATCGGTTGACAAATTTTATGACGAAGCCGATTTAAAAAAATGGGCTGAAATTACAAATGCTAAACCGGGTGATTTAATTTTAATCCTTTCCGGAAAGGCTGATAAAACCAGAACTCAATTATCGGCACTTCGAATGGAAGTAGCTACTCGTTTAGGCTTGCGTAAACCGGAAGAATTTGCTCCACTTTGGGTAGTTGATTTTCCTTTGTTGGAATGGGACGAAGAGTCGCAACGCTACCATGCGATGCACCATCCGTTCACTTCACCAAAACCGGAAGACATGAAATTAATTGAAACCGAACCGGGAAAAGTACGTGCCAATGCCTACGACATGGTATTGAACGGAAATGAAATTGGTGGAGGTTCTATTCGTATTCACGACCGTGATTTACAAAGTCGAATGTTCTCTTTGTTAGGTTTCACACCGGAACAAGCAGAAAATCAATTTGGATTCTTAATGAATGCCTTCCAATTTGGAGCTCCGCCACATGGTGGTTTAGCGTTCGGATTAGACCGTTTAGTAGCAATTTTAGGTGGACAGGAAACGATTCGAGATTTCATCGCGTTCCCTAAAAATAACAGTGGTCGCGATGTGATGATTGATGCTCCTTCCGTAATTGACGAAAGCCAATTAAAAGAATTACACATTAAATTAGATTTAAAATAATTCCATGAAATACATCATCCGAATACTGTTTATTATCATCCTTGGACTTATTGGCTACGGCTATTTTTTAAAACAAACTGTTGGAAACGAGGGAGATAAATGGGTTGGATTAGGAGTTTTAATCAGTGCATTAGTCCTTATGCCCATTTTTTTATGGCATCGCTATAAAAACAAGAAATTGGAAGACTATATGTTCAAATTTGACAATAAAAAAGACGAAAAGACTGAAAATCAATAAATTTCACAAAAAAATAGTATTGAATTAACATTCGTATGTATTTATAGATTACCTTTGGCCATTATTAATTATTTTTATTATCACAATGCGTACAGGTACAGTAAAATTTTTCAATGAGTCTAAAGGTTACGGATTCATTACAGATGAAGAAACAGGAAAAGACATTTTCGTTCATGCAACTGGTATCAAAGCTGAAGAGCTAAGAGAAGGTGACCGTGTTTCTTACGAAGAAGAAGAAGGTAGAAAAGGTAAAGTAGCAGCTCAAGTAGCTGTGATCGAATAATATACATTATTTAGATTACCGAATGAATGACAAACGTCTCGAGCAATCGAGACGTTTTTTGTATTTCAAAGAACACGGATTTATAAAATTGGTTTTTGGGCGTGCCCACAAGGGTCGGGCTTTCGCCACTCGCTTCCCGATAAAAATCGGGAGAGCTCAAACAAGGGCTCTATCCCTCACGCAAGCTGTGCTTCAATAAAAAATTCTGCTAACTTTACATCTTATTTTCTAGTATACAGAACACAAACTTCCATGAACTACCACTTCCGAAAAGCCACTATCACAGATGCTCCCAAAATTTGGATAATTCTCCAGCAAGCCATCCTTCGACGAAAAGCCGACGGCAGCAATCAATGACAAGACGGTTATCCCAACCCGGAAATCATCCAACAAGACATTGAGAAAGGAATTGGTTATGTACTTACAGACAACAATATAATCATCGGTTATACAGCCGTTTTAATCAATGACGAACCGGAATACGCCAATCTCCAAGGAAAATGGATTACGAATAGCGATTTTGTCGTTTTTCATCGAGTAGCCATCGCAGAAAATCATTTAGGTAAAAATTTATCGAAAAAAATAATCGATTTTATTGAAAAATTTGCTTTAACCAATAACATTCACAGCCTCAAAGCCGACACCAACCACGACAATTTTGCCATGATGAGCATTTTTGAAAAATCAGGTTTTGTGTTCTGTGGCATCGTGCATTTCAGAGGTAGTCCGAGACGAGCATACGAAAAAGTGCTAAACGCTTAGAAATTAAAAATTATTGAATCCTTCTTGCCTCTTGTTTCTTGCCTCTAACTTCTTATCAACATTAACATACGTTCACTTCCAAAAAAAACAATAATCTACTAACTTTACAACATGTATGCTTTAGTAGATTGTAACAATTTTTATGCTTCTTGCGAACGTGTTTTCCAACCTCAACTGAATGGAAAACCAATCGTTATTTTGTCTAATAACGACGGCTGCATCATCTCCCGCAGCGACGAAGCCAAAGCGTTGGGTATTGCGATGGGAGCTCCTGAATTTAAAGTACGTGACGAACTCAAACAAAAAAATATCACCGTTTTTTCTTCTAATTATGCTTTGTATGGCGATTTGAGTAGTCGCGTCATGGCAATTTTAGGACAATTCACGCCCAATATGGAAGTTTACAGCATCGACGAAGCATTCTTAAATTTTGATGGAATGAAGATTGACGATTATCAGCAATATGGCCTGGAAATGAAAAAGCGAACGTTAAAATGGTTGAGTATTCCGGTTTCCGTTGGCTTTGCTCCTACCAAAGCTTTAGCAAAAGTAGCCAACAAAATTGCCCGTAAATTTCCAAATCAAACACTCGGAAGTTATGTAATAGACACCGAAGAAAAACGCATCAAAGGATTAAAATGGACCAAAATTGAAGACGTTTGGGGTATTGGCTTTCGACTCACAAAAAAAATGAAAGCTCAAAATATCCATACAGCATTCGATTTTACATTACCACATAACGAAACTTTTATCAAAAAAGAAATGGGCGTGGTGGGCAACCGCTTGCGATTGGAATTATTAGGCCAATCTGTTTTGGAATTGGAAGAACCTAAAGACCGAAAAAACATCGCCATCACCCGAAGTTTTGATGGCAACATTACCACGTTTGACGAAATGAAAGAACGGGTTTCTACCTTTGCTACCGTTTGTGCAGAAAAGCTTCGCAAACAAAAATCTTGCTGTTATGGCGTAATTCTTTACTTGCGAAAAGACAAATACAAAGTCGATAAACCAAAATATAATTTTTATAAAATGGAAAGCTTGCCTTTTGCGAGTAATTCCAGTATCACCATCAGTGCAGTGGCTATTAAAATGCTGAAAGAAATTTTTGAAGAAGGTGAAATGTATAAAAAAGCCGGAGTCATCGTTACCCAAATCATTCCACAAGACCAAAAGCAATTTCACTTGTTTGAAGAAGAAAACCCGAAACACCAAAAAATCATGGAAGTGATGGATGCCTTTCACAAGAAAACCGGCGAACGCAAAATCAGGTTAGGTAACCAAGACTTGCAACGCACTTGGAAAATGAAACAGAATTTGCTTTCGCCAAAATACACGACGGATATTCGGGATATTTTTAAAGTAAATTGTGGGTAATGCTTAATTTTGTGAACTTTGTGCCTTCTTTGTGCTCATTGTGGTTAAAAAAATATGACAAAAACGAAACTTACCTTTTTCATACCGGATTTAGATAATCCAATTGAACTTCCGTTTATTACAGCCGGAATCAAAGCCGGATTTCCTTCACCGGCAGCCGATTTTGATGAAACAAAAATCAGTTTAGATGCTGTTTTAGTGAAAAACAGAGAAGCAACATTTTATGCCAAAGCCACAGGAACCTCCATGATTGGAGCGGGAATAGATGATGAAGACATTTTAGTCATTGACCGAAGTTTGGAACCCAGAAACAACAAAGTAGCCGTTTGTTATATTGATGGAGAATTCACCGTAAAACGCATCAAAGTGACCAAAGACGGTGTACTTTTGATGCCGGAAAATAAAGCTTTTGAACCTATCAAAATTACCGAAGAAAACCAATTGATCATTTGGGGGATTGTGACACATGTGGTGAAAAGACTTTAAAAAAGATCCCCCTCCGCAAACCACTTGCCGGAAGGGGATCAACCACTAAAAC
>ERZ795054.3210-NODE-3210-length-13034-cov-4.361661_pt1 | contig 13034 bp, 14 predicted proteins | sample MGYA00375138_ERZ795054 | MGnify/ENA primary metagenome ERZ795054 (study PRJEB30183, sample SAMN05720215) | anaerobic digester metagenome | isolation source: active sludge of municipal wastewater-treating anaerobic digesters | place: USA | collected 2014-12-23 ...
CAGGCGACCATCGGCATATACCTGGACGTTGAATTCCCGGATCAGAATGTTGCGCTTGAGCATCAGGACTTCGCCTCCTTGAGGTAACCCTCCTTCACCAACCGCTCCGTGATCGCTTCGAGACCAAGGGCATAAAAACTCTTGCCCGTCGCTTTCTTGTAGGCCTTGGCCGCTTCAAGAATCTCCGGCGTTATACGAATGGCGCGGAGCATGGGGCGCTCCTTGGGCGTTTTCGCGGTAGCCGTCTGTTCCGAACTCTGCTTTTTGCCGGACTCCGTCGGTGCGGATTTCTTTTTCTTTGGCATTGTGTGACCTCCATGTTTGTAGTGTCCCGCGTTCAAATTAGCGGTGCTTTGCGAACAACAATGGACTTGGACGTCGCCCGCACTTGCACCTTGTCCCCGATGCACCATCCCAATTCCTTCATCCAAAATCCCCTTAAGCGCAACATGGGAAATGGCTGGGAGTGACGAGATTCATCCGTCGCGTAGCTGATCGTCAAGCGCCGCGATTGATATTTTGCGGCTGAACCATGGGCATAGGCGCTTCTCTTTGTGCATGATTCCGGTTGAGTTTTCTGGGGCATAAAACCTCTGTCCGATACCATGATGATCCTTCTTGCATGTAATGACTACCTTCCACAAAAATGGAAGTCAAGCCCGAAGAATCACGGATTGTGGAGACCGGTATTGGCGAGCTAATGTGGGAAGGGTGGGCTGGTTTTGCCGAAGACTGTGCGATCACTTTGCTGGCGGCTGACGACCACAAGAAATTCCTGAACATTCCGAGTGCATATTTTCAGGGGTCAGCCGCAGAAGGATCAAGATTTGCGTGACCCTAACGCGGTTTAATGCATATTCCAATCATCACATGTCCATAACAGGCTCAAGAGGGTTTTCAGAAAACAACCGCCTGATCGTGGATTCCATCGGATGTTCTGCCGTGTTCGACGTCGGTCCAATTGGAGAATGGCGGTTTTTGCCATAACGAGGTATACTTATACTATCGTATAGGAATGGAGGTTGTCCGTGCCTAGACCATCGTCCGGAACGAATATGAAGTTGTTGGCAGCCGGCAGAAGACTTGTGGCTCAAGACGGGCTCTCCGGTTTAAACATCCGAGAAGTCTGCAAAAAAGCAAACGTCAATCTCGGGATGTTTCATTACCATTTCAAAACCAAGAAGAACTTTGAACACGCCTTGTTTAAGGATATCTATGCCGATTTCATCAGTCGATTCCGGCTTGAAACCGACGCCAAGGTGGACCCTTTCCAGCGGCTAAGAAAAGCTCTTTGCGCCTTGGGCCGGTTTGCCCGCGATAATCGAACGATCATCGCCGTTATCGGGAGGGACATCATCAACGGCAAAGAGGAGATGATCTCCTTCGCAAGAAGGAACTTCACCCTGCATGTAAAAATTGTAGTGGGATTGATCGAAGAATGTCAAAGATCGGGACTTATTCGTAAGATGTCGCTGCCAAGCAGGGTGTCATGCCTCGTTTTGCCTGTGGTTATACCATGCGCCGCCATTGGGGTCATGGAGAAGATCGGGGCGGGAAAACATCTGCCGATCCCGTTGCTCTTCTTGAAACGCACGATTCTTTCCGATGTAGCGATTGAGGAACGAGTTGAGATGGTTTTGCGCGGAGTGGCAAAGCCCGCCAATGCAGGAAATAAATAGATGACGGATAGAAGGTTCGTGGCGGCGAGGCTTTTCGTTGAGCGAAACGATATTGCTCCGGTTTGGGAACTTGCCTCGCGCGACACCACATTTTTTAGAGGTCGGCTGAGGGCCTCTTTCCAACGATAATCAGGATCGGGATCGCCGTCGCTTGCGCAATAACGGAAAAAACAATCAATGTCGCAATGGATCGATCGTACAGCCAGCCCATGAGGCGCTACCGACGAAACATGATATCCCAAACACAGCGTTGAACATCCCGCAGGCGGTGGCTCGCTTGTCGGTGGAGACCATACCGGCCACCGCCGCCCCGCATGATGGATTCGCTCGCTCCCATGCCGATCCCCCACAATATCATCCCGAGCAAGGCCATGACAGTCCTTTTTTAGGGGCAATACATTTTTAATTCCTTTTCAAGCTCCTTATAAAGCTCAAACACTCGGCCATTGTTATTCAATACACAGTTATTGCCAGTCGATATGTGAGATTTAAAATAAATATCTTCGAGACCGCGTTTCATATGTGCTTTAAATTTGTATAAAAGCCCATTGCGATACAAAATTTCTCCTGTATCGGTTGATCGAACAGAAGCCTGCAACGGGATAGAAGGGACATACAACATATTCAAGGCGGGCAATCGATTTATCAAAGTACTGCCGCACAGCGACAAAACATGCTCGTTAGTCAATTCATTCAAATTTTCGCATTTGGCAATCATAAAGAGCATAGCCGTCAAATGACATAAGCTGGCGATCAACCGGCTATTCAGCTCGTGATCATTGCCGATGAGTTTTTCATTCGGGACGATCCTCCCTGAAACCGCTTCAATCAATATAGGCCATTGGGAAGATGGTCGGGCAATCAGGTTTTGGCAAAACCTCATCAGATTTTTGGTTGAAATGGGAGTTTTAACACCCGTTGGAAATATAAAATCGGCTTTATCCGGGTTTTCACTGTCAGGCACGATAACCGTGCACAGTTCCTTGGATGTTTCCTTCTGAATTCCCTTGACTTCCAGCAATCCTACTATGTAATGTCCGGTTTCTGTCGACATCTATTCGGTTCTGATACATTGATATTGTGTTCCCCGCTAGCAGGCTGACGCCAACGAGGAAGTTTTTTCAAAACACGATCCACCATGCGCGTGGCCTGTGTATAGTCGTTTTTCATGATTTTCATAATCGACATGATGGTATTTTTCCGAACGGTCTCATAATTGGCCAGGACGCCGGTGGACTGATCCTGGCAGTGAACGCAATAACAGCCGTCGATTTTCGACTTTGTTTCTTCCGTCAGAACGACATCGCAACTTTCACATTCGGGCATTGTCCTCTACTCCACATCCGACGCGTTAAAATCTGGGGAAAAACCGGAAACGGCACAACTCATGCCATGCTTCGCAAAAAGAGCGATAAACGATCACACCGCATTTAAATAAAAGGTAACCCAAAATCGCCAATCCCAATACCATAGCAATACCACAGCAAAACCACTTTAAACATTTCACTCTTAAATTTCTTGCAGGAAATTTCCACATAGGCGGAATCAGAGTATTTGCATAATTTCATTCCAAAATAATCAGTTCAATCCGCCGCGCCGTTCATCTTCCGAATTTTTCAGAGAACACGCTATAGATGACGGGGATCAGCACCAGGGTCACCACCGTCGAAACTACCAGCCCGCCGATGACCGAAAGCGACAGTGGCTGCCAAAACTCGGATCCCTGCTTGCCGGAAATCGCCATGGGCAGCATGCCGAAGATCATAGCCGTCACTGTCATGAGGATGGGGCGTAGGCGAACCCGCCCGGCTTCCATGAGCGCTTCTCTTATGGCCCAGTTGTCGTCGATGAGCTGTAGGGCGTAGTCGAGATAGACGATGGCTTGTTTGACCACGAGTCCCACCATCATGATGAGCCCGATGAACGTGGCGATGTTTAAAGGGAACCCCGTGATGACGAAAATCCAGATAGCGCCAACGAACCCAAACGGGAGGGAGAACATGATGATGAATGGGTCCGAAAAGGACTCAAACTGGGCTGCCATGACCATGTAAGTGAGTATAATTCCCAAGATCAAGGCCAAAAACAGGCTCTGGAAAGACTCTTTCTGCTCTTTAACCGATCCGCCGAACGCAACGGTAATGCCCGGCGGCATGGGAAGCTTCTTTAATTTGCGGTCAAGTATGCGGGTGAGAGCCCCCAGGTCTTTGCCCTGAATATTGGCTTCGACGCTGATGACCCTTTGCTGGTCCCGGCGGTCGATCTGAAGTGGCCCTGGCTTCCTCTCGAACCGCGCCACATTGGATAGTTTCACCAATTCGCCGGTGGTCGTCTTGATGAAAATGTTCTGCAAGTCGGGTTCCGTTCGACGGTCTTCGTCGCGTAAGCGCACCACGATGTCATATTCGTCGCCGCTTTCGCGGTAGACGCCCGATGCTTGTTGCGCGAAAGCCAGGTTGATTGTATCGGCAATGTTTTGCACCGGGATACCCAGGGCACCGGCTTTCCGACGGTCAATGACAACGTGGAATTCCGGTCGACTCATGTCCAAAGAGATGGTGACGTCCTTAAGGCCCTGGGTTTCTTCCATCTGTTTCTTAATCTTCTCCGCCAAGGTGTATGAACTGTTCAAATTATAACCGAATATATTGACCACCATGGGCTTGCCGGTGCCGGTGAGGCGGGTGGCGATATCCCCGCTGGAAAAAGACGTTCGCGCCAGCCCGGGTATCTTGGATACGGCCTTTCGGAACTTCTCGTTAATTTCGTTCAGACCCAAAGGCCGTTTGTCCTTTTCCACCAGAGTGGCCATGATCGTGCCGACGAATGCCCCCACCCGGCCTTCAAGCGTGGACATGGTTTGCTTGGGATTTTCGCCATCGCGCCAAAGAGTGGCCTCGACCCATTCGGCGGGAACCACCTGTCGCATCAAAGCATCGGCTTTTTCAAGCACTTGATGGGTCGTTTCCAGGCGCGTACCTACCGGCAACTCAAAGGTAGCATTGATTTTCCCTTGGTCCTGCTCCGGCATAAACTCGGTGCCAATTAGAGGAATGAGTAGGACGCTGAACACGAAGATCGCCGCCGAACCGAGGATAACTTTCTTGCGATTGTCCAATGCCCAGGAGATGAAGTTTCGGTAGCGTTGTTCCACCCATAAAAATATCTTTTCCGAGCGGTCGTGTAATTTCTCGAACCGGTTCCGGCTGCCCGCCGGCGCGTATTTGAGGAAAATGGAGGAGAGCATGGGGTTCAACGTCAGGGAGTCCAGGAGTGACAGGAGCAGCGTGATCACCATCACCATGGATAGTTGTCGGAACATGACGCCGGCAATGCCGGTGGCGAAGATCATGGGAAGGAACACCACGCAGGATGTGAGCGTGGACATGGTGACCGCGCGCCCCACTTCGGAGGCGGCGTTTATAGCGGCGGTCTTGTGGTCCTCCCCCAGTTCGTCATGGCGGCGCACTTGGTTTTCCATCACCACCAGGGCGTCGTCCACCACCAAGCCAACGGCGATGGTGATGGCCAACAGAGAGATCATATTGATCGTATAGCCGAAGAGGTATTGCAGCATGAAAGAGTCCACCAGGGAGATGGGGATGGAGGTGAACACAATGAGGGCCGGGCGAACCCGGCGGAGGAAAAAGAGGATGACACCGAAAATAAGGATCATGGCGATCCACATTGTTTCGGACAGGTTCCCCAATGTGCGGCGAATATCCTTGGAAGAATCCATGATGATGGAAAAAGTGATGTCTTTCGGCACTTGCTGCTTGATCTCCGGCAATATGGCGCGTATCTCATCCACGACATCAATGATGTTGGCCTCGCTGCGTTTTTGGATCATGAGCATGGCGCCCTGGCGGCCGTTCACCACCACTTTTTCCGTTTCTTCGGGATGGCTGTCGCGCACTTCTGCCACGTCGCGAACCTTGACGGCCTGTCCGCGAGAAATACCGATGACGGCATCGGCGATTTCATCCGGCGTGCCGAATTCACCGGGAACACGCAGAAGAAAATCCGTGCCGCCCATCTTGATGTTCCCTGCTGGAGTCATCACGTTGTTGGCGGTAATGGCCCGTTTCACCTCCAACAACGTCAGTCCGTGGGCCTCAAGTCTTTGGCGGTCCACGTCCACGTTGATTTGTCTGGCCCGGCCTCCGCGCACGATAACGTTTCCAACGCCGGGAACACGCTTGAGCATGTTGGAAACGTCCGTATCCAGAATGTTATAGAGGCGAGGGAATGATTCATCGGCGCCGACGCCGATGAAAAGGATGGGAATGTCCTTCAAATCGATACGGACCACGGTCGGATCATCGGCTTCCTCGGGCAGGAGGCGTTTTAAAAAGCCGAGCCGGTCTCGGACGTCGTTGGCGGCGTTGTCTAAATCCGAGCCCCACTCGAACTTCAGATTGACGAATGATATTCCCTCGCGAGAGACGGATTGAATTTCTTTGAGGTTGCGCACGATGGCCACCTGGGACTCGACTTTTTTGGTGATCTTCTCCTCGATCTCTTCGGCGCCAGCGCCCTTATAGGATGTAATGACGCTCATGGTGGGGAATGTCACATCAGGGAACATGTCCAGCGTCATGCGGGAAAGCGACACAAGGGACATGATCAAAAGCCCTGCGTAAATAACGGTGATGGCCACCGGGTGGTGGACGGAAAATTCAGGTAGCGCGAGTATCTTGACGGTTTTCTTTTGGAGTGACATTATTTGGCCTCCACGACTTCAACGGGCGTGCCTTCGGTGACGTTCTGCCACCCGACGGTTATAACCGTTTCGCCTTCGGACACTCCCTTAAGAATCTCAGCCCTTGTTTCGCGCGTCATGCCAGGCTGAACGTCCCGGCGTTGTGCCTTGCCGTCTGCGGCGACGAAGACGTAGCGGCTTTCGCCCATTTCGATGAGGGCATCGCGCGGAATGACCAACGCGCCTTCATGGGCGGCGAGTTTCAGCTCTACCCGGGCGAACATGCCGGGCTTGAGCTTTTGGCCGGGATTGCGCGCTTCGATCTCGACTTCCGCAGAACGCGTGGCGGAATCCAGGGCGTCCGACATTTTCGTCACCCGCCCCTCAAAGGTTTGATCGGGGTAAGCATCGCAGGTGAAGGATGCAGAAAGGCCCAATCGAATTCGCGGAAATTCTTTCTCTGTCACTTTCACCACGACTTTGACGGGCGACACCTCCGCCACCTCGCACACCGGAGTGGCGGGCGTCACGTTCTGGCCCAAATCCAGGAAGTAGCGCGTCAGCACCCCGTCCAAGGGGGCCGTCACTTCCGCCGCAGCGAATTTAAGCGCCGGTTCATCCCGGTCCACCAAGGCCAACACATCACCCTTCTTGACGATATCCCCTTCGCCCTTCACCTTTCGAAGGAGCCGTCCAGGCACTTTTGGGAATACGCGAGCTTCGTTCAGCCCCCGGATGTCGCCGGTCAGTTCCAGCGTGTCCAGGATGGTTTCTTTTTGCACTTTGGCGACCGCCACGGGCACGGCGGAGGAATGGCCGTTTTTCAAGGCGTTGCGGCTTGAAATGATCCTTTGGCCGGCGCGTACAAGCACCAACAACATGACAACAGCCAGTATGATAAATGCGTTTCGTCTTCTTGGACTCATGAGATTATCCTCCCGTATTTAAAATGGTTCGCCGACGGCCCGATCCAGCGCGGCGCGCGCGACGTTATAATCGAAAAGGGCCTTGGCATATTGAGTTTGCGCCTGCGTCAAGGAAAGTTCCGCGTCCTTGAGTTCCAACTGCGACAGCAAGCCCAAAGCGTATCGTTCCTGGGCGATGCGCAGGTTTTCCTGCGCGGTTTCCACGTTTTCTTTCTGAGCGGGAAGCCGCTCGGCCGCGTCGTTGAGGGAAAGGAAAGCCTGCCTCACTTCCAAGGCCACCCCGTCCTTTGCCGCCCGGTCCGCCGCACGCAGACTTTTTAAGCCAGCCTTGGCGGCGGAGAGGCGCCCCCACGAGGATCCGCCGTCGAATATCGGGATGCTCAAGAATGCGCCGGCGGTCCAAGAGCGATAATAATCATCCTTAACCGCCGTGAGGTTAGCGCCCTCCCATGAATATTTATAGTTGACCCCCAGGGCAGGCAAAAGTCCGGCACGGGCCAGTTCGACGCCTTCTGCAGTTTGCTTGGTAAGATGATTGATTTCTTCCAATTCAGGGCGATGGGACAAGGCATAATTCAAACGCTCATTCACGTCAACATTCGCAATGTCTTCGGGAAATTGGCCTTCTGGTTTGAATAATTCTCCAATGGGAAGTCCCAAAACGGTACGGAGAGCTTCCTGAGACAAACGCTCGGCGTTTTCCGCCGCAATGACGTTCGTGCGGGCGTTTACCCAAGACACCTTGGCTCGCGAAACATCGAAGTGAGAGACTTTCCCTTCCTTATAGAGTTGCTGCGATGTTTCATAGTTGTCACGCGCCACAGATTCGGCTGTTTGGGCAATTTCAAGGGATTGCTTCGTAAAAAGCGCGGCGAACCATGCCTTTTGCACGTTATAGTTGAGATCGTTGGCTGCTTTTCTGTATTGAGCCTTGGCGCGACGGACACCCGCCGTCCCAGCCGAAAAAACGGGTTTCATCCCCCATGAAAAGAGAGTTTGCGAAGCTGAAAAAGAATGGATATAGACATCCTGGGAAACCAAAGATGGGCGAATGGATTTCCCGAAAGAACTTCCCAAGCTTCCCAAGGCCGATACGCTGTTGTGCGAATAAGCGCTGTCTAACGATAAGCGCGGCAGGAATTGCCCCGCAGAACCCCATTTTTGACCTGAAGCAACTTTAACGTTTTCTTTGGCTTGTTCAATCAGCGGGCTGTGCGCTTGGGCATAGCGGAGGCAGTCTTCCAGCGTCCACGGGGTGGAAGCGGTTTGGGTAGAAGCCGGCATCTCTTCCGTCGATCCCGGCCCGGCAAAACTCATCAAGCATAAGAACGCCAAACAAAAAACATATTTCATCTTCGTTTCATCCATGTTGTGTCACTCCATTCAGAAATAAATCCATGATTTCATCCGCCCTTTCCTCTAATGTTCGGGAACCCGTTTCAAGAGGTTTAGCCAGCAAATCCACCTTTAACAAGGCAACCAGGAACAACGCCCCCCTCATGGGATCGATGGAACGGAATTGCTTTTCCCGGACACAGTTTTCGAAGCGTTCGGCGATGAACCGGAGGATGCCCACCATCCGTTCTTTGAGGGCCTTCTCTTCATGGGTCGAGCAAAACCGGTATTTGTGGCGGAACAACCGCTCCAAGAGGTCCTCGTTCTCTTCGAAGTATTCCAATATCACGCTCACGAACCGCAACAGGCTGTCCTTCGCGGGCACATTTGTCGGGAGGGCTCTCACCCGCGTTTCAAGTGCCTCAAGAGCATCCGACAGCACCGCCGCAAAAAGCTTCTCTTTGTCCTCAAAGTAAAGATATATTGTCCCTTTCGATATACGCGCCTTTTCGGCGACATCATCCAACAGAATCTCCTGATACCCCCGATCGATCAACAGTTTACGCGCCGAATCCAGGATAAACCGCCGGCGCACTTGCCGGGGCAGTCGAACGCGCGGTTTCTTCTCGCGATTATTTGCGACCATCATCTTTGGATCGGCGCTCAGAGCGCATTGAACGCCGCAGGATGCCGTTTAGAAACATGTTGATCGTTTCCTGTATCCACCGGGAGCGGTAGGCGGAATCGGCCATGTTCCCGGACTTGGAAATGAGTTTTCTCATTTTCCGGTTATGGAACTGGGAAATCATCTGGTCGTTAAGATAATCCGCCGCGAAATCAGGGTCCACGTGGGCCCCCAATACCCGGTTTTTTTTCGCGGCCGCCATGTAGATCCTCAACGCCTCCGACATGCGCACAAACGTCTTTTTGTAGATGTCCCCGCAAAGGTCCCCTATCAATTCCGAGTCCCGTAATATCATGCGCACCACGTCTCTTTGATCAACCATGATTTCAGTGCAATAATCCAAAAGCATCTCTATGCGCGCCCTGAATTCATCCGGATTCGAAGGCGTTTTAAGGATGCGGAGAGTCCGATCAAGGCTCTTCGTCCCGAAGCTTTCCACGATGTGCCGGTAAAGTTTCTCCTTGCTGCCGAAGTGGTAATTGATGGCGGCGATGTTGACGGACGCCGTCTCGGAAAGCACCTTAATGGACACGCCATCGTATCCATGAGTGGCGAACAGCCGTGTGGCCACCCGCATGATACGTTCCGCCGTGTCGCCGTGCGGCATCTTGTCTTTTTTTGCCTTGCGATTCACAAAAAGCACCTCACCAGTGGAAGCTATCCAACGCCCGATCCTACGCCTTATCCTGTTTATCGACGACGACAAAGGCGAGTTCCGCCTCGGTCGTCAGCTCGTTGTTGACGTAGGCTTCGCCCCGGGCCTTGCCGCCTCTCATGTTGTAATGCAGTATCTCAACGCGCAACTCCAGTTGATCGCCCGGCGATACCGGTTTGCGGAATTTGACGCCGTTCATGCCTAAGAAAAATACCAGTTTGTTTTTCATCGCGGGTTTATTCATCATTAATATACCGGCGGTTTGCGCCATTGCTTCAACGATAAGGATGCCCGGCATGATGGGCTGTCCGGAGAAGTTTTGCTGAAAAAACCATTCGTTGCCGGTGACAGACTTATATCCGATGATTCTTTTATCCGCCTCGACAGTACGGGCTTTGTCTATTAATAGAAAAGGGTAGCGGTGCGGAATGATCTCCATGATGTCCGTTATTCCGAGCATATCGGAAGCGTTAGCCGTGTTTCCCATGGTTCCTCTTCTGATTTTTAATTACAACTGACTCCTCGGTCAGCAATCTAAGTTTCGATAAGTATGCCATAGCGACATGCGAATGTCAATGGATAATTTTACATATTCAAATGTGCGTTTGAATTTGTTATAGTTGAGATGTTAAAATTATGGGGATAAAAGCATGACTTGTTCACGGGGTTATTTGCCGGTTTGCCAAAGTTGCGGAATGCCGATGGAGAAAATCGACTATGGAACCAATGCCGACTGGAGCGAAAGCAAAACTTATTGCTATCAGAGTTTCCAAGAAGGCAGATTCACTATACCTGGCATCACCGTCGGACAAATGATCGTAAGGGTGAGTGATATTTTGGAACAAGAAAAAGGGCTTTCGGAAACCCAAGCCATAAATATCGCCAGGATGCTGATTCCGAAACTCAAAAGGTGGAGAAATATTTGATGGGTCCCCACTATTTGAAAATTATCAGGCGGGTGGTTGTTGTATTGATCGTGTTGGCCACTTTTTTAATTTTGGAATGCGCTTTTGCCGATTTCCTTTCAAAAATATACGACGCGTTCGTTTCTCTATGTGACACTATGTATATTTCAATAATAAAACAGATTGGATATCCAAGGTGAGGAAATGATGGCTTTTCAAAAGCTTGCTGAAGGAACGTGGAACATCTGGAGTCCACAATCATGTTCCTCCAAAGGGAACGGAAAAATAATAATGGGGTGGTATCAGAAAGCACAACTCTTTTTGGGTCAGATAGATACAGAAACATTATTTGGCGGGCTTCTTTTTGCAAGTTTTATGGGACGACTGGTTTATTCTGGTTGCGTGCCCCTAACTGGTGATGAGGCCCTTCACTGGCAATGGTCTCGTCATTTGGATTGGGGATATCCCGAACATCCACCTTTGATTGCGTGGGCGATAGCGGCGTCCACGGCCTTGTTCGGGGATACCGAGTGGGCCGTTCGCTTGCCGTCCATTGTAGCCATGACCGCGGCTCATTGGGCTCTTTTCCGTTTCAGTTCGGAGATGTTCGGGCCAAGAACGGCGCTGTTCGGCGTGTTACCCGTGATGATCGCCCCCATTTACAACGTGCTCGGGACCCTCGCCTACACGGACGCCTTGTATTTTTCTTTCCTGTGCCTCAGTCTGCTGTATTTCAAAAGAGCCGCTCTTGATAGCCAACGATCCGCATGGTTTGTGCTCGGGCTTGCGGTCGGTTTATGCCGATTGTCGAAGTTGACCGCCCTGTTCCTTTTTCCCGTCGGCGCGCTGTTCCTGGCGAGCGATGCATGGTTGCGTCGATGGTTTTATCGTTGGGAACCCTATGTGGCTGTTTTACTCAGTTTGATAGTTATGATCCCTTCAATGAACTGGAACATTCACCATCAATGGATAACGTTTTCCTTTCGCTTTGGGCATCAGCTAAATATCAACCGAAATCTTGTCTATTTTCTGGAACATATCGGGTCCCAATTCGTTGTTCTTTCACCTTTTTTATACCTTTGGGCTTTATGGGGACTGTACTGGGCTTGGCAACGAAGAAACGATGTGAATATTCGTTTATTGTTGATATTTTCAATCATTCATATTGCCTTTTTTCTCGGATACAGCCTTATCGCCCGAACTGGTATCCATTGGCCGTTTGCGGGATATGTCGGCGGTTTCTTGGTGGCAGCGATTGCTTTGCGAGAAAACGCGCCCAAGACACGCTGCTTCTATGGTTGGGCGGTCAGCATGGCATTGATTATCACAATATTAATTTACGCGGTGCCTCTTCGGCCGGAAGTTATGTTTTTTAGGTGGTCTTATCCCTTTCGATCAGATCGGATTACGACCGACAGATTTAACCTCATTTTCGATTGGCGCATTTTGGGAAAAGCCGTACAGGCCCAGTTAGACGTGCACAAGGGAAGGACTTTTGTATTGTGTCGTCGCTACTATGGATTGGCCAGTCTAGTGGCTTTTTACACCCCGAGCCATCCTTCGGTCCACCTATGGGACCGCCCTAACCGGAATGGTCTTTCATATTCTCATTGGCGCGATGAGATGAATTTAAGAGGGTGGAATGCCGTTGTTGTTGAAGATCGGTTGAAGGAAGATTGGTTGCAGAGTATCCGCCCCAAGTTTAAAACTTTTCAAATGCTTGAACCTCTTTTCATTTGGAGGAACAACCGGGTATTGAAAACGTTTTACCTATATTCCGGTGAAGATTTTCAAGGTTTTCCTGATGATCGAACAACATATAGTTAATAGGTTGAAAAGCAAGCATGTTGCCATGGGCAGTAAAGAAGGGATTCCTATAAAAGCGTCTCGGCGTATCCTCTTTTTTCTGGAGTATGGGCTGGTTTTGGGTTTATACGGTTTCTTTTTGGTTTTACCCCGTCAAGTGGGCCCGGCGATCGGCCGCCGATTCGGACGAGTTGTTGGGTGGTTAGCAGGAAGCCGTTCGCGTCTGGCCGAGGACAATATGCGGCGAGCTTTTCCCTGTGAGCCGCTGTCACGCCTGCGCCAGTGGGTCGGTGAATGTTGGGAAAACTTGGGGGCGGCGGCATGGGAATTTGCATCGCTCT
>ERZ795054.3212-NODE-3212-length-13032-cov-7.976497_pt1 | contig 13032 bp, 16 predicted proteins | sample MGYA00375138_ERZ795054 | MGnify/ENA primary metagenome ERZ795054 (study PRJEB30183, sample SAMN05720215) | anaerobic digester metagenome | isolation source: active sludge of municipal wastewater-treating anaerobic digesters | place: USA | collected 2014-12-23 ...
GGCCATGTCGGGTATGGTCTCGATGGTCGCCACGTCGCGCAACACCTGCCCTAGCGTCTTCAGCAGCTCGAAGATCGTCTCAATCCGCTTGGCCAGGCTCTGTGCGTTGTTGATGGTGCTCGTCTTGACGATCTTGGCGGCCTCGGTGATGGCCAGGCTAAAGCGGATGATCGACTCTTTCAGCGCAGCGGCCCACATCTCCAAGTTAGGTATCCCGCCCTCGGTCTTTTCGACCTTGTTCATCTGGTGGAAGGCGGAGGCCAGGTCTTTCAGCGTCTTAGCCACGTCACGCACGGCCAAGCCAAAGCGGTTGAGGCTGTCCAGGTTGGCGCCCTTGAGCGTAGACCCAAACTTGACGAACTGCTGGACCACGCCGACCATCGACTCGGCTATGCCATCCAAACCGATCTCTAGGGGCGTAGGCGATCCGGGCGTCAGCCAGGGCGGGAGCTTGTCTTTGAGGCCGTTGATCTTGTCGGCCAGGTTGCCGAAGAACTTGGTCACGTCTTGGAGCTTGTCGCCCAGGGTGCCCAGCGCCGTCTTGACGGGTTCGAGCAGCTTGTCTTTCAGCCATTCCAGGGCGCTCTTGAGCGGCCCGTCCACCTTCTCGGCCACATCCCCAACGGCGGGGAGGAGCTTGTCCTTGAACCACTCGGCCAGGTCTTTTATGGCGGGGAGTACCGTGTCGTTAATAAAGTTGCCCACGGCCTCTAGGGCGATCTGGAACTTGTCGGCCAGCCACTCTACCACCGTCTTTAGCGCCGGGACCAGATTCTCATTTAGCCAGTTACCTACATCCTGAATAGCCGGGAGTAGGACGTTTTGCCAGAGCCCGGCCAGAGCAGTTAGCGCCAGATCCATCGCCGCAAACCAGACATTGACGATGGCCTCGAATAGCGGTATCAGGTTCTCGTTGATCCAGTTGCCGACGGCTTGAATCGCCGGGAGCAGGGTATCCGTCCAGAAAGCGGAGACGGTGGCAATGGCTGCGGGGATGTTGGTCGAAAGCCAGTCCCATATCGTTTGCAGGATGGGAACCAGCGTCCCAGTGATCCAGTTGCCCACCGCTTGGATCGCGGGCAGCAAGGTGTTCGTCCAGAACCCCGAGACGGTGGCAATGGCTGCGGGGATGTTCGTCGCCAGCCAGTTCCAAATCTCTTGCAGGGCAGGGACGAGGGTGCCCGTAATCCAGTTGCCGACGGCTTGAATCGCGGGAAGTAGCGTGTTGGTCCAGAACGCGGAGAGGTACGCGATCGCCACCGGGATGTTAGTCTGGAACCATAAGATGATCTGATCCACGATCGGCTTGAGCGTGTCGTTCCAGAACGCCGTCATGAAGGTGCGGATGCCACCCCAGTCCCGAGACCATGCCACAGCCAGTAGTGCAATGGCGCCGACAACTAACAGAATAGGCCCTATCAGCGCGCCGATCGTAGCCCCGACGCCAGCCAGCAACGGAGACAGGGTGGTGACGATGGTAATCACCGATCCCACGGTGGATAGGAACGCGCCAAGCCCCAACAGCAACGGCCCCACGGCAGCCAGAACCAGCCCGATCTTGAGCGCCCAGTCCCACACGACAGGATTGAGGTTGCTGATTTTGTCCAGCAGTCCACTGATTGGCCCCTGCAGCAGGGCCGTTAGCGCCGTGATAATCGGCCCGCCAGCCTTGATGGCTATGGTCTCCAGGGCGCCGCCTAGCTGCTCCATAGCGGCGTTAAAGCCCGTAGTCCGGGCAGCCGCCGATTCTTCGACCGATGCAGCGGCACCAACGGCGGTTTCCATGTTCTTCCACCCCGCCGCCCCTTCGGTGAGCAGGGTGTTCATGGCCTTCATGCCATAGGTGCCGGCCAGCGTCTGCACCGTCTGGTTGCGAAGTTCCTCTGTCATCTTGGTAGTGACAGTGACCGTCTGGCCCTCTTTTTGCTTGAGCCCCTCCATCTCAAAAACGGTCGTTTGCAACGCCTTATCGATCTTCTTGAGCTCTGCTTCCCGCTCCTTGAGCGTGGCATTGCCCAGCAGAGTGCCGTTGCGGATGGCCAGGTCTTTCTCGGCCAGAGACGCCCGCCGTTCCTCTAGCTTGGCGAGTTGCTTGGCTTCTTCGCCGGTCAGCGCAGCGCGCTCCGATGTAAGCACGTTGCCCACCTTGAGGGCGCTCGACAAGTCGCCCAGTATGTCGGGCATGGCGCGCATCTTGCCGTCGGCGTCGTACATGGCGATGCCCAGCATATTCCACGCCCCGGTTACGTCGTCCGTTTGGCGCATCATGTTGGTCAACATACTCTTAAGCGCCGTGCCTGCCTCGGCCCCAGCGATGCCGCGCGAGGAGAGGATACCCAGCGCCGTGTTGGTCGTCTCCAGGGACATGCCGAACGTGGCCGCCGTAGGTCCGATGTTCGCCATGGCCGCCGTCAAGTCACTAACGCTGGCCACAGAGGCGTCTGCCGTGCGCACGAATGAGTTGGCCACCCGGCTGGCCTCGTCGGCGTCCAGGCCAAAGGTCTTCATGGCGATGATCGTGGCGTCGGTGGCTTGCGCCAGGTCCAGCTCTGAGGCCGCGGCCAGGTCGATGGATGAGCGCAGCGCGCCGGTGAGAGAGGCGTTCTCGTTGAGGTACGAGTTCAGCCCCCCGGCGCCGCCGAATATCTCCGCCGTGTCGAAACCCGCCTTGTACAGCGAGGTCATGGCATCGGCGGACCCCGCCGCGGTAATGCCCACCAGCTCCGTGTCAGCGCCCACGCTCAGCGCCGCCGTGCTCAGATCGCCCAGCGCCGTGCCCGATGAACGCGCGGCAACGGCGAGGATGTTCATCTGCGATTCAAAGTCGCCGGCCATCTTGGCCGCCGCTGTGCCGATGCCCACGATAGGCGCCGTAACGCCCATGGTCAGGCCCTTGCCAACGCTCGTGAGGGCGCCGCCCGCCTTCGTGAAACCGGCGCTCAACTTGGAGCTGGCCGTTTCCCCCGCGTCGCCAAGCTCTTTGGCTTTCTGCTTTACCGCGTCCAGCGCCTTGCTGGCATCATCTCTCGCTTTTAGGACGATCTCAAGCTCCGCCGCTGTCAGCGCCATTTAGCCCTCGTTTGCGCGGTTCTCTTCTTCGATCATCTCGATGATGACCGGGATTAGCTCGGATGGGCAAAGATCCAGGTCGTCATAGTTCCAGCCGCCCATCCACTTCATGATCGCTATTTCGCTTCTGGCGACGGTGCGCCAGTCAGTGAGTTTTTTCGTGCTTCCATTGCGGCGATGTGCCCGGTCAGCGCCTCGTCAATGGCCTTGGCTAGCTCAGGGTCGAGCTGGTCGATGGCTTCCATGGTGACGGGCACGCGCTCCATAGCGCCGGTGCGCGGGTTCTCTTGCTCCGCTGACCAATCCACGATCCACGTCAGCATGCGGATAGCGTCGGACCTGGACGTGTCGAACGACACCTCAGAGTTATTGATCTTCTCTTGGTCGCCAGCATCCTTGAGCTTGAACGTGGGCATCTTGAGCATCGCCGTAGCGAACTGCTGCTCTTCGCGGTAGGTGAGCCGCTCCTTCACATCAATCCAGCCGTCCTCGACGGGCACCCTGACCGTCTTGGGCGCGATAAACCAACTTTTAGCCATCTCTCTGTCCTCCTGTGATTGTGATCTTGTTCTCCGAAATACTCACGTCCACACCGCGCCATGCTAGCGTTGCCTTGCCTAGCGTCAGGGCCATGTCGAACGACGGCGCGAACGTCAAGAGCCAGCGGTTGACCGACTCTAGCCGGGCCTCCAGGCGCATGCCCTCCGGCCCGGTTTCGAGTCGCCAATCCCGCAACGTGGCCACCTCGCGGCCCCCTGCTGTGAGCTTGCCAGATAGCCCGTTGGCTTTCATTACTTGCGGCCCCAGGCCGACGCGGCGGTAAAGTTACCAGACACGGCCACCGCGGCGGAGACGCCCGTGGATACAGAGATGTCCGTGAACGCCGTGCCATACCAATACTTGGTGATGGCCGTCGAGTTCGGGTACAGGTACATCCTGACCGCTTCGCCGCTGTCGGTAGCGGTGAACAGCGTGTCGACGGCGTCATCCCAAAACCCGGAAAAGCTGCCCTTCAGGTCCTTCAGGCCCACCACGTAGGTCTTGTTGGTATCGCCAAACGCCGTCACCTCGACGGTATCGACGGCCATGTCAAGAGACCACTCGGAGAGACCGCCGACCGATACGGCGACACCCGTGCCCGAAGGAGAAACGTAAACCAGCCCATTTTTGCCATGGTATTTAGCCACGCTTTACCACCTTTACTGTTTGCTAGATAGAACTTCCAATAGCCCACTAATCCGCTTGTCGAACGTGTGCGGCTTGACTGCCTCTGGCAGTTGCGCCGCTATGTCAATCCGCGCTTGGTCGTCGGCTAGGTAGTGCCGCAACAGAGCCTCTAGCTCCGCCGCCGTCTCGAACGTGGGCACCAGGCCCCCAAAGACTTCCGAGACCTCCGCGCGGTAATCGCTGATGAAAAACCGCCCGCACGCGGCTAGCTCGTAGCAGCGCGGGTTCATCGACTCGGCCACGAGCTTGATGTGCTCGACGTTGCGCCCCCAGCCAACGCTAGTGCGGTGCAAGTTGAGGCCGATCTTGGCCTTACGATAGAGCGCCGCTGTGGCGCGGTTGTCGATGACGCCCGCCCGCAGGTGCTTGCGCAGCGGGTGCCGTGAGCCTAGCAGCGTCCACGAGCCATACAGCCCAAAGTCGATGCCGTCCCAGTTAACCGAGGATAGCGTCTGCACGCGCTCCTCGAAGCCCGTACCGACGAACACCACGTCGTGCTCCGGCACCGCCGTATCGTAGCTGTCCGGCTTCTCGCCGTGACGCTCGGGGTCCATGGCGTGCTGCCAGTAGTGCGCCTCGCCGTACTGCGAGAATATGGGCACGCTGGCGCGCTCGTTGGTCCACACCACGTTGGATAGCCGCGTGATACCGATCTCTTGCGTATCCGAGTAGGGCGATTCTGTCAGGATGACGGCCAGCTTTACGCCCGCGCGGCGCAACATCATCAGCCCTTCGGGGTGAACGTATGTCCCGGCGATAAGCAGCACCCAATCAACGCGATGGTGCAACGCCTTGAGCACGATGTCCTGACTAGCGGCGAATAGCACGTCCGACTCACTGTACTCGCCAAGCTCCACGCCCTGGCGCTTATTGCGCTTCCAAAGCCACTGGAACCATAGCTGCCAATAGTTGATGCGCCCGTCGAGGGCGTACTGCACCACCTCCACGCCCGCGCGCTCCAGGGCGCTAAACGCGCCTTTCCATACGTCATGTACTGCCCAGGAAGCGCCGGGGTGAACGAGCAGTAGCTTCACTTGCCCTCCGGCTCCTCTGGCGATGGCTCGAAGGTGCGCGGCTTGGACGCCGCCTCGCGCCTGGGCTGCGCCTTTGGCGATGCCTTGCGCGCCAGTTTCTGGCAATCCTCGCATGTGTCCGGGTCCGTGGCCCACATTACGCGATGGCAGACCAGGCAGAGCTTGACGCCCTGCTTATCGAGCATCTCTTGTGTTACCGTCACTCTTGCGCCCCCTTCGGCTTGTGCCCATCAATCCCGCACTGATACCAGGCTGGTGATCCTAGCCGTGGGTCCCTGTACCTGTCGATCTGCGCCAAGCGCACAAACCCTGCGCCGCCCATGGCCTGCCCCAGCGTGTGCATATCCCACGACCACTTGTGGCGCGTCTCCTGCACCGTGCTGTAGAAAAACAGCGCACAGAGAGAGTCCAGGTGCGCGATGTTCCACCACACGTCGCCGGGGAACTCCACCGCGTCCACGGCCTGGTTCACGTAGCGCTTGCATACCTCGTAGGTGTCCGGCACGACGATGCCCAATTTGCCGCCCGGCGATAGCACACGGTAGCACTCGGCCAGGAAGGTGAGCGCGTCCGGCTTCTCCAAGTGCTCCAGGAAATGGCCCGCATAGATTTCGTCGTAATCGCCCTCGACACACTCGGCCAGGTACTCCAGGGCATCGCGGCGAATCTCGGCGGGTGACGCCGGGTCACTGTCTAGATTGGTGTAGTACAACAGCGGGAACAGGCCGCACCCGCAGTTGAGCCGCCTATGGGCAGTATTGGCTAGCTCTACCTCATCCCCTACAAACTCTTGCGCCATCTCTCCCCTAGTTCGTCCAAATCTCAAAGTCAACGGCCACGTGGAACCACTTGGTCTCTGGGTCTATCAGGTCTACGCGCCCCGCTAGCGTCACGTCACAGGCTACGCCCATGGTGCCCACAAAGCCGTCCAGCGCCGTCGTAATGGCGTCGGCCAGGTCCGTGGCCGCATCGTAGGAAACCGCCCAGGCGTCGATCTGCCAGCGTGAAATCTTGAACGCCGTGCTGGAGAACTGCTGCTCGGTGCGCAGCGTCACCTCTTGGTAGGTGATGGCCGGGAGCATCGGCTGATACGGTAGTTGCATGGGATACACCCGCGTCGATGCCAGCGCCGTAATCCCTGCGTAGGTACTTAGTCGGGTGAACAGGCCCTCGGCCAGTGTGGTCATCGCAGCGCCTTCGCTATGCCGTCGCTCAGGTTCTCCGAAACGGCTTGCGTTATCTCCGGTATGTGCTGGTCCACCGCCGGGCGCATGTAGGGCTGCGCGCCCATGCGCGCTGTGCCATACTCCACATAGGCGCCATACTCGGCTGCTACCGCCACGATGGCCGACTTGTCATCAGGCGCGTCCATCTCAGGTAGCAGTTCCGCCGTGTCGTTGACCGCCCGCGCCTCAGCCGCCCGCTGCCCATAGTTCGATTTCTTGGAGGTCTTGGCGTAGATGCTGTTCTTCATAAAGCCAGTATCGGTCACAGCGTTGACCTTGGCGTAGCCCTCCACAATGTAGGCCCCGGCCAGGAGCGCATCCTGTACCACTTGGCCACGTACCGCGTTGCTCAGCCTGTCCAGCAGCCTGCCGAACTCCGCTACGCCCTTGATCTCGATTTGGAGGGTAAATCCTTCTGCCATTAGTCCACGTCCATGAGGTTAGCCGTTAGGCATGTGCCGTGTACCTCTGTCGCCACGTCGGCCACGGCATAGATGAGCGCCGTGGTGAGCGTAGTCCCGAAACGCTTGGTCACTTTCACCCGATCGTTCGGCGTAATGGCCGTACCCCGCGGCAAGCGCACTAGCGCGCGCATGACGGTGATGCTACCATCCAGGCGGTTAATCTCTCTGCGCTCCCGGCCATCGGATGGCACAAAGCGGCAGGAAATGGCGCTCCCGTCCGTGAACGACTCGATAGGCTGCCCATAGGTGTCTACCGTCGTGCTCTGGGTCTGCACGACGCACGTATCCCAAAGCGCCTCCGTCTGTTCGGCGCGCATCTGGTATAGGTCGTTGGTCGATAGCAGGGCCATGGCTGCTCCCGTCATTGTGGGGCGGAGTTTCCCCCGCCCCGGTCAGTCATTAGCTTAGAACGTACTGCACAAACACGTCGATGTGCGTAGCCGTAATCATGTCCGAGCCGTTCTTCTCAATCTCCAGGCCGTTGCCCGCGGTGAGCGCCACGCCCGTGTAGGTGTGAACGCTATTGGCCGTCCACGCGCCGCAGATGGCGTTCTCGGTCAGCCCGGCCACCACTTGGCGAGAGACGACGTTGCCCGTGGCCAGCTCCTTCACATCCACGCTGGTCACGTCCCCGGCTGCGCCGCCGATGGCCCGCATCTTCACATCCAGCACCTTAACGGTGCGCCCCGCTGCGCTGGCGAGGATGGTATGCCCGGCGTTGACTTCGTCGGTCGTGACCCGATCCACGAAGCCAAGCACTGGCGTTGCGCCGCTCACGGTGACGGGGATAGTAGCCGCGCCGATGGTCACGCTGGCCGCATTGGTCGCGCCGAGCGACATAGCGCCCGCCGTGCCGGTTGCAGCAGCCCCCGCGTCGATGGTCACAGCGCCCGCTGTGCCCGCGGCTCCCGCCGATGCCCCGGAGGTGATGGTTACAGCGCCGCCCACGCCGGTGCCCGTGGCGACTCCGCCAACGAGGGAGGCCGCGCCGCCCGTGCCATTGGTGCTCGTGGCCGCGCCGCCCGTAACGCTAGTCGCGCCGCCGTTGCCAGTCGCGCCGCCGCCCGAAGCGCCGCCAGCAAGCGAAGCCGCGCCGCCAGCGCCCGTACCAGTGGCCGAACCCGCGCCAGCGGTGAGACTCACAGCGCCGCCCGCCCCATTGGTATGCGCGCGCCCACCCACGATAGGCACCGCCCCACCATCGCCCGCGGAGGCAGCCGCAAGCCCGGCGATAGCCAGGGAGGTGTCAGAGCCCGTGATTTGTGGCGCGGTGATGTTGCCCGCGAGGGCCAAGGTCTGCCCGCTGCGCCCCACCGTCACCGTCCCGGCATTCGTGCCGCCAATGGTGATGGTGCCCGCCGTGCCGCCCCCGGCTGCCCCCGCGTCGATGGCAATGGACCCCGCCGTGCCCGCGGCCCCAGCGCCGGAGGTGATAGTGACCGCGCCGCCGGTGCCAGTTGCGCCCGCCGATGCTCCCGCGGCGATGGTCGCGGCCCCGCCGGTTCCTGTGCCCGTGGCATCGCCACCCGTCACAGCCGCGCCGCCGCCATTGCCATTCGTGGAAGCAGCGTCGCCACCGACGATGGAAGCCCCACCGCCGTTGCCCGTAGCGCCCCCGCCGGAGGCCCCGCCAACGGCAGCAAAGGCGCCGCCCGTGCCTGTGCCCGTTGCCGAGCCAGCGCCGCCCGTGACGGTGACACCACCGCCTGTGCCGTTGGTATGCGCGCGCCCGGCCACAATGGCCACAGCGCCGCCGTTGCCCGCGACGCTCGCGGCCAGGCCGGCCACGTCCAGGCTCGCATCATTGGCCGCGATGGCGCCCAGCGTAGCGGTGCCCGTCGCGGTAAAGTTGCGTAAACTTGCCAGGTCCTTGTTGGCATCCACCACGAGGCCTTTAGAAGCCTCGACAGCACCGGCTGTGGCAATGTCCGCAGCGGCGTTGATCTCAGCGGCGGTCGCAGTGACCTCCGTACCCTCGATCAACAACGCGCTCTTGACATCCACTCCCCGGCGAAGTGTGAGCCGTCTCATATGTGTACCTCTCTAATCTGTGTCGATATAGATGATCTTGTGTGCCACTTCGTACTCGCTGCTTGAGGCCGCCTCGCTGTAGCCGTCCTCGCGGTCGATGGCCACCGAGGTCATGCCGCCCAGCGTGGCGTCGCGCAGCTCTCGCGCCCGTTCGGCGTACATCTGCGCGCGTTGCGCGTTCTGGACGGTCAGCCCGTCGGCGGTGAATGACGGCTTGGTGGCATACTTGCGAGCCAGCCAGAGACAGGCCTCGACAGCCGCGGCGTTCACGACGGAGCCCGTGCGAGTCAGGAAATAGTCTATCTCGTCATTTTCTAACTCGTAGTTGTTGAGGTCCGTGTCCGGTATCAGGAAACGAACCTTGCCCCTGTTTGTCGTTAGGTCATATGTGAAAGCCACGGCTGCCTCGCTTTGCTAGCTAATGGTCGGATCGCCCCAGGCACCCGCGGTGTTCTCCGCGATGACGGCGCCCACGCGATCCTGCACGCCCACGCCGAACTCTTGGAACACGATGGCCTCTTCCAGCGGGAACTCGCGGATATGGTCGCCCTTGAGCAGCACGGCCCCATAGCCGTAGTCCGTGCCCTGGCGAACGATCAGCGGGTTGCGCGAGTCCATCGGCCCGTAGCTCTTGTACACCGTCCAGTACGTGGTCGGGATGCGCCCGCTGGTGCGAACGCGAACCGATCCATAGTCCGTTTCGATGACGCCGATGTAGCCGTCATCCACGTTGGCCGTATCCGCGGTCATACCGTAGCGGATGAGCGGGTCAGCGCGCGGAATCCAGCCGGTGACGTTCGTGGTGTTGATCCAGCTCGACACGTCCGCATAGGCGATAATCATGTCAAACGGGGCGTCATAGCCATGCTCGTACAGGTCGGCCACGGCGGTCTCCAGGTTGGCCTGGGTGATGCCGTTCAGCGCGTCGATATGGTCGTGCGTATACAGGAACGTGCCACCCCGGCTGGGTACGGCGATGGGGATGTAGTTAGCATCCGCTGTGCCGCCATCGGCCAGGGGCATGGAACGCCCGGACGAACCCACGGCGGTATAGGTGCTCTTGAACAGACGGGTGAGAATCTGCTTCTCCCAGTTGTCTTGAATGTCCTTGACCACCTCGGCCACGTCGGTCTCCAGTTGAATCCGGCGCGCCTTGCGCAAGAAATCCCATGTCCAGCCCAGGCCGCGATCGTAGGCCACCAGGGGCAGCATGTGCCCGGTCGTGGCGCCGCGCTTCTGGTCAGGCCGCGCGTACTCGGTATGGACCTGCATCCCCGTGGTAGCGCCCACGCGGTATTCCACAGCCAGCTCACTGGTAACAGAGATAAGCGAGGAGATGAGCGGGCTCGCGGTCAGGGCCGCGTTGACCAACGCCAGGCCGCGGCCCACGTCGGCCACAAAGGCGTCATAGGTCGAACCGTCGGCCAATTGGTACTTCGAGAGCGTCGCACTATCCCAATAGGAAGGCAACGCGAACTGCTTGAGGTCATTGAATCCAGTAGCCATGTTAGTGTGCCTCCCTTATGCCGACACGATCAGCATAGGATTGACGAGCAGTTGGGTGGTGTTGAGACCGATGCCCACGCGGCACACTTTCGTGCCCACGGCATCGGCCAAGACCCCGGCGTCGTCATCGACATAGACAGCGGTGTTCGCGGCCAGGTTGGTGGCAAAGCCCTCGACAACGCCGAACAGTACCACGTCGATCTCCTCACCCGAGGAGAAGGACACGGCGCCGTCCGAGTTGCTGACAGCCAGGCCAATGCAGGCCGCGGTGGTGAGCGCGGAACCATCGGTCAAGGAGACGGTGTTGTTTGCAGAGCAATACACCGGCTGCCCAGGCGTGATGGTCGCGCCCGCGGTGAATCGACGGATAATGCAATGCCCGACAGGCCGGACACTTGCAGCGGTGATCGTAAGATCAGCCATTGGTAAACCTCCTAAGAGATACGAAACCTGCGTTTGATGTCATCATCGCGGTTGGCCGTCGCACTAGGCGCGCTGCCGCGTCCGGCGTCGGCGTTGATGGATGGCGGCGGAGCCGTCGGCTTGACCAGTTGCGGCCATTTGCCCAGCAGCGCCTTGAGGTGCTTCTCCGGGTTCTGTGGCTGCCCTGTCTCGTCGTATTCGATGTCCGATTCCTTGATGAGACTGGCCGCCAGCTCCCCGTCCAAGTTCAGCCGTTGCGCTGCTTGAGCGACGGCCCACTTGACGCGTTCGCTCTTGAGCGTGGCTTGCAACTGCTCGATCTGCTTGGTGGCCTCCTCGTAACGCTTGGTCACTTTCTCCAAGTCACCGAGCTTGGCCTGCTCTTGCTCCTTTTGCACATCCTCCAGCGCCTTGAGTCGCGTGCGATAGGTCGCCGCTTCTTTCCGTAGCTGTTGCACATAGGCGCGGTCGAATGTTTCGCCGTCGCCCTCTACCGGCTGTGCTGCTGCCGTCGTTGGCGATTCTGTCGCCTCCGTTGTGACCTCCGGGGTCGTCTGTTCTGTCATGATTCCGGTACTCCTATGTATTTAGCCCTCTAGGCTGTAGCGGCCTGTTTGCTAGCCTGCCTACTCACGAATGATTGTCGTTGCGCCGTCGTCCAGGTGCGCCTAAGTTCCAGCTCCTTGAACGTGGCCACCCTTGGCGAGTCGCCCCACGTGTCCGAGTGCGCCGTCTTGCGTAAGTCGGATAGCCCGAACTTGTGGCCCTTCCAGCCGTTGAATAGCTGCTCACCCATCATGTTCTGCTGCTGCTCTTCAGGCAGGCCCTTGAACCAGTCCTGGCCATTCTCCCATTGCACTTGTGGGCCGATGGCCAATATGGGAATTACTGTGCAGTTGTGTACTATTGGCATATTTGCACATCGGCTATTATGTGCTATACTGCTAGTAGCGTTGTACCATTCTGTAGCAGTTTGGAGGTTATAAACATGTCCAGAAAAGCTACGGACGCCGATGTCGATAACGCGATCAAAGACTATCTCGCCAACGACAGCATTGAGACGGTAGCCGCACGCTACCATGTCTCGTACCAGCGCGTCGCGGAAATACTCAAGGCTCAGGGGCTGCTCCGTTCGCTCAAAGAGAGCAGGCGCATCTCCGCCGACAAGATGGTTGCCACGTTGCGCAGCCGGTCGCCGTGGGCCGGGTATCCCGTGATCTTTCGCTACTTGCAAGGCGAGTCTGAGAACTCCCTTGCCAAATCCTTTGGTGTATCCCGCACAGCCATAGCTCGTTACCTGAAATTCTGTGGCGTTCCCCGCCGCGACCCAACCGAAGCCAACCGGCTCTTGGCCGAACAAACGCCCCAGGAGGAGCATCATCGCCGCATCAAGATCGCCCAGGATGCCGTGCGCGGCTCCCATCAATCGCCCGAACATCGCGCCAGAATTGCGCAAGGCCGCCAAAGGCTGAGCAGCGGAGTATCCCAAGCCGAGATCATATTTGCCCACTGGCTTGAGGCTCGCGGCCTTGCCGTCGTCCCCCAACAAGCCATTGGTCCATACAACGTAGACATCGGAACCGCGCCCATCGCCGTGGAAATCCTTGGCGGTAGCTGGCACGCTAGCAAGCCTATTCATCCCAAGCGCACACGGTATTTGCTCGATCAGGGTTGGCACCTGGTATTCGTCTGGACCCACGCCCGGCGCAGCCCCTTGGCCGAAAGAGCCGCAGACTACGTTGTCGCCTTCTTGGATGAACTGCGCCGCAACCCACCCACGATCAGTCAATACCGGGTGATTCGGGGTGACGGTCACGAACTGGCCAGAGGCCAGGCCGACGGTGACAACATCTCCCTCGTAGCGCCGGGATACGAGAGCGCGAATGCCAGGGCCAGCGACTAGCGACTCTGGAACTAGGCATCTGCCGTTTGGATGATCGGACAGTTCCTCGGCGCTATCGAACACTTCGCCGTCGCTCATGAGGCATGCAAGACACGTCCGCGTGTCGTGGGTTGCCAAGCGCTTGAAGCCCTTTACGATGCCCGACTCCC
>ERZ795054.3219-NODE-3219-length-13022-cov-21.506131_pt1 | contig 13022 bp, 13 predicted proteins | sample MGYA00375138_ERZ795054 | MGnify/ENA primary metagenome ERZ795054 (study PRJEB30183, sample SAMN05720215) | anaerobic digester metagenome | isolation source: active sludge of municipal wastewater-treating anaerobic digesters | place: USA | collected 2014-12-23 ...
CCAGGCAATCGACCGGCTTGCCGTTGTACCAGTAGCCATCGACGCAGATCAGCACTTTGGGTTCGATCTGGCCGAAGCGATCGAGCACGCCCTGCACGCCGAAATCCGGCGAGGCCGAGGACCAGATCGCGCCGAGCGCCGTCGTCGCCAGCATGGCGATCAGCGTTTCCGGCAGGTTGGGCAAAAAGCCGGCCACCCGGTCACCTTCGCCGACGCCAACATCGATCAGTAATTGCTGGAAGCGTGCCACAGCAACGGCCAGTTCGGCACGCGTCATGCGCCGCCTGACCTTGTCTTCGCCCCAGAAAACCAGGGCTTCGCTGTCGTCGCGCTGCTTGAGCAGGTTTTCGGCGTAATTCAGGCGCGCACCGGGGAACCAGCGCGCACCGGGCATTATGCCCCCGGCAGCGCCGGGGGCGGTATCCCTTGCGGATTTGTTGCGGTCAACGAGGGTTTTGTCGCCTTTTTCACCGAACGCACCGCAGAAATCCCAGATCTGCGACCAGAAGGCTTCCGGCTGGTCGACCGACCATTGCCAGAGTTCACCATAGCTGGCGTGGCCGGTCGCCTGCATCAGTTGCGCCATGCGGGTGGCGCCGACCGTCGCCGGGTTGGGCGTCCACAGCGGCTTTGCTTCAATTGCGTAGGTCATGGTCTCTCCTGTTTTATTCGGCGTCCGGCTGGTTGGCCGGCGCCGCTTTCTGGAATGCCGGTAACTGCTCGCAGGTGTCGACAATGCGCCTGATGGTCGGCATTGCATCGAGCGGGCAATTGAAGCGACGGGCGTTGAACACCTGCGGGACCAGGCAGCAGTCGGCCATGCCCGCTGATTCGCCATGGCAGAAAGTACCCGTGCGCGGGTCGTCGGCGAGCAGTTTCTCGACCGCCAGCAGACCCTCGTTAACCCAGTGACGGTACCAGGCATTTTTTTTCTCCGGCGTCACGGAGAATTCACGGGTCAGGTAGTTAAGAACGCGCAGGTTACCAAGCGGATGGATGTCGCAAGCGATGGTCTGGGCAATGGCGCGCACGCGGGCACGACTCTCGGCACTAGCCGGCAGCAGCGCCAGCTGCGGATAAATCTCCTCCAGATACTCGATGATCGCCAGCGACTGCGTGAATACGCGTTCGCCGGTTTCGAGCGCGGGCACCGTGCCGAGCGGACTGCGCGCGCGATAAGCCGGCTGGTTCTGCTCGCCGCCGTCGCGCACGAGGTGCACCGGTACTGCCTCATAGGGCAGGCCCTTCAGGTTCAGCGCAATGCGCACACGATAGGCGGCGGAACTGCGAAAGTAGGTATAGAGCTTGAGCATGTCGACTCCGGAAGTTCAGCGGGCCTGGCGCGGAACCAGAAAAATATAACAGAAGGGTACCAGCACGGTGCAGGCAGCGACGGTCGCCGCGAGGACGCTCGCGTTCCCGGCAACGTAGTGCCCGACGACAGCGCCGATCAACGCGGCGATGGCCATCTGCGAGAAGCCCATCAGGGAAGATGCGGCACCAGCCATGTGTGGATAGGATGCCAGCGCACGGGCGCCGCTCATCGGCATGACCAGACCGACCGAGGCGGAAACGAAGAACATCGGCACCAGCACTGCGAACAGCGTATGCACCCCGCCCAGCTCGAACCCGAGCATGACCAGTCCTGCCGCTGCGCCGAGCCAGCCGCCAGCGGTCATCAGGCTGTCGATGCCGAGACGGCGCACGAGATGGCTGGCGAGCTGGGTGCCGGTGATGTAGCCGACAACCGCGAAGCTGAAACACAGTCCGAAGGCAGCCGGCGACAGCGAGAAACGGCCGATCAGCACGAAGGACGATCCCGAGATGAAGGCAAACAGCGCACTGTACGAAAAGGCCAGCCCGAGCAGGCAGCCGAGGTAAACGCGGTCGCCGAGGAGCTTGCGGAAATTGCCGGCCATGTTGACGATGCGCGTCGCCTGCGGATCGGGCGTCCGGTTGGTCTCGCCCAGCCAGCGCCAGACCGCCAGCAACTGCAGCCCGGAGAACAGGGCAAGGATCACGAAGTTGGACTGCCAGCCGAAAGCCACCGTGAGCAGGCCGCCGATGGCCGGTCCGACGAGCGGTGCCAGCGCCATGGCACCAGAGACATAGGCCAGTGCCCGCGCCGATTCGAGCGGGCCCCAGGCATCACGGACAATGGCACGACCGAGCACCGGCCCGGCACAAGCGCCGACCGCCTGCGCGAAGCGGGCGCCGATGAGCTGTTCGACGGTCGTCGCGAAAATACAGGCGAGCGAAGCGAGGAAATAGATGACGAGGCCGCCGAGAACCAGCGGGCGGCGCCCGAAGCGGTCCGAGAGGCCGCCGTAGGCGAGCTGGGCGACAGCGAAACCGGCAAGGAAGACTGACAGCGTCATCTGCACGCGCGCGGCGTCGGTCGCGAAAACCGTCGCCAGCGTCGGCAGCGAAGGCAGGTAGAGATCGGTCGACAGCGGCCCGAGCGCGACCAGCGTGGTCACCAGCGTCCCCAGCCCGAGGGACGGGGACGTCAGGCGCCCGGACGTCACCGGCTCCTTACCCCGGGTACTTTTCGACGCGCTGCTCGATGGCGCCGAAGATGCTCGCCCCCTGGCGGTCGAACATTTCGATCCGCACCGTATCGCCAAACTTGAGGAACGGCGTTTGCGGCTTGCCCGATTCGATCGTTTCGTACATCCGCACTTCCGCCAGGCAGCAATAGCCGACCCCGCCGTTGGCGATGCTCGATCCGTGCAGGCCGCCCTGCTTGTTGGAGACGGTACCGGAACCGATGATCGAGCCGGCTTCCATCTCGCGCGTTTTGGTCACATGGGCGACCAGTTGCGGAAAATTGAACACCATGTCGCTGCCGGCATCGGGGTTGCCGAACAGCTGGCCGTTCAGATGCACGGTCAGCGGGCGGTGCACGCGGCCGTCACGCCAGTCCTCGCCGAGTTCGTCGGGCGTGATCGCCACCGGGCTGAAGGCGCTGGCCGGCTTGGACTGGAAGAAGCCGAAGCCCTTGGCCAGTTCGCCGGGGATCAGGTTGCGCAGCGACACGTCATTGACCAGCATCAGCAGACGGATCGCCTTGCCGGCCTCGGTCGGGCCGGCGCCCATGCGGACATCGCCGGTGATGACGGCCACTTCCGCCTCAAGGTCGATGCCCCAGTCTTCGGAACGGGCCTGGATGGCGTCACGCGGCCCGACGAAGGAATCGGAACCGCCCTGGTACATCAGCGGATCAGTCCAGAATTCCGGCGGCAGCTCGGCGCCGCGGGCGCGACGCACCAGTTCGACGTGGTTCACATAGGCCGAGCCATCGGCCCACTGATAGGCGCGCGGCAGCGGCGAATGGCAGGCGGCCGGATCGAAGAGGTCGGGATCGGTGAAGGCACCGCTGTTGAGGGCTTCGTAGACCTGACGCAATTGCGGCTCGACGGCTTCCCAGTCATCAAGCGCCGCCTGCAGGCTGCGCGCGATGGCCGGGACGGCACGGCAATGGGTGAGGGCGCGATTGACGACGACCAGCGTACCGTCGCGGCCGCCCTTCTTGAGTGTGGCGAGTTTCATCTGGCCTATTCCCCGGCGTAGCTGCCATCGTGCATCCAGGCCGCGTGCTTGGGTGCCTTGCGGGTTTTTGCCCATTCGTCGAGCATTTCCCACTTCACTTCGTCGAGCATTTTCGCCATGGTGGGCGTGCCGGTATTGGCCGCCAGTTCGAGGCGATGGCCGCTCGGGTCGAAGAAATAGATGGATTTGAAAATGGTGTGGTCGGTCGGCCCGACCACCTCGATGCCATCCGCTTCGAGCCTGGCCTTGGTTTCCAGCAGGGCGTCGATGGAGTCTACCTCGAAGGCGATGTGCTGCGTCCACGTCGGCGTGTTCGGGTCACGGCCCATCGGCGGCTTGGTCGGCAACTCGAAAAAGGCCAGCACGTTGCCATTGCCGGCATCAAGGAAGATGTGCATGTAGGGGTCCGGTTCCTTCGTCGACGGCACTTCGTTTTCGGCAATGGCCAGCACGAAGCCCATGTTCAGGTATTTGCCGTACCACTCGACGGTTTCCTTGGCGTCCTTGCAACGGTAGGCGACGTGGTGGATTCTCTGGATTTTCATGTGGCTTCTCCTTTGATGCCTTGACGGGCGAGCTTCATCGCCTCACGCAGGACGGAAATATCGCCAATGTGGTTCGCCAGCAGCAGCACCAGTTTGGCATTGAGTATGGCACTCTGTTCGTCATTCAGGTCGTGGTGCGTTTCGATCAGGGCTTCGTAGAAGTCGTCGCCGGGCGTGAAGGCGCGAAAATAGCGCTTGCCGGGTTCGTTGAAATTGGGTTTCAGGATCAGGGACATTTCCGGTTCCTCGTTCATGCGTTGCAGGTGGCTTTGGCCAATGCGGCGGTGACTCGGGCTGCCTCGAAGCTGCGCCAGCGGGCAGCGACATGCTGATCCGGACGAATCAGGTAGACGGTGCCCGGTTCGCTGTCGAAGCGTTCGGCGTAGCGGCCGGTGTAATCTTCGAAGACGCGCAACCCTGACGGTGACTTGCCGGCCTGCGGCGCGACGAGTACCACTTCAAGCGGAATCGGCGCCTTGGCCAGCGCCTCTATTTTTTGCCCAAATTCGGCGTCGACCGCAGCGGGATCGGCGACATGGACAAGCGCCATGAAGCGGTTGGCGACACGGTCGAGCAGCCAGAAGTTTTCGCCGTTCTCGCGCATCGGTGCATCGTCCAGCGGTGCGCCGGGCACCATGTCGCCGGCGAAGCTGTCCGTGTCCGGCGTGTTCAGCACCGACTCGGTGAGGAAGGTCGGCACCGACAGACGCCCCGAATTGACCAACGCGCGGGCGAAGGCATGCTCCCGCGCGAGCGTCAGAACAGCGTTGCGGAAGGTCAGCGAGATCTTGCTCTTGGGTGTGATGAAATCGGTTGAGCGTGTCGAGTTCAGGATGTTTTCATCGGCGGCAAAGCCGCGCTCGTCGGAATAGGTATCGAGCAGGCTGGACGGCGCCTTGCCGTCGATGACCAGCTTGAGTTTCCAGCACAGGTTGTCGGTATCCTGGATACCCGAGTTGGCGCCGCGCGCCCCGAACGGCGAAACCTGATGCGCCGCATCGCCAACAAACAGCACGCGGCCATGGCGAAAATCGTTCATGCGGCGGCACTGGAAGGTGTAGACACTGACCCACTCCAGCTCAAATTCGCGGTCATCGCCGAGCATGGCCCGGATACGCGGGATGACGTTTTCCGGCTTCTTTTCCTCTTCCGGATCGGCCTGCCAGCCGAGCTGGAAGTCGATGCGGTAGACGTTGTCGGCCTGGCGGTGCAGCAGCACCGACTGCCCGGGATGGAAGGGCGGGTCAAACCAGAACCAGCGCTCGGCGGGGAAATCCGCTTTCATCACGACGTCGGCGATCAGGAAGCGGTCCATGAAGACCTTGCCTTCGATCTCCAGGTTCATCATCCGGCGGATGCCACTGCGCGCGCCGTCGGCGACGACCAGCCAGTCGGTTTCCAGCGTGTAGATGCCATCCGGCGTTTCGACCTGCAGGGTCGCACCATCGCCCTGCGGCGCCACCGAAACGACCTTGTTGCGGAAACGCAGGTCGAGATTGGGCAATTCCTGCGCCCGTTTGACTTCGTATTCTTCGAGGTAATACTGCTGCAGGTTGATCATGCCCGGCCGTTTGTGGTCCGGCTGCGGCAGCAGGTTGAAGTTATAGACTTCCTCCTCGCGGAAGAAGGTGCGGCCGACGTTCCAGCTCACCCCCTTGGCCACACAGGCGTCGCCAACGCCAATGCGGTCGAGCACTTCGAGCGCCCGCTTGGCGTAGCAAACGCCACGCGAACCGACCGACACCGTGTCGTCGTCATCGAGCAAAACCACCGGCACCCCGGACTGCGCCAGTTCGATGGCAGCCGCCAGGCCCACCGGCCCGGCTCCGACCACCACTACCGGGTAACGCTGCGTCTTGCCGTTCTTTTGCTCGGGCGGCTGAACATACTCGTACTTCGGATATTGATAGGTACTCAACATCGCTGTCTCCTTCGTTATGTGTTGTACGAATCAGTTTTCCTGCAAACCGTGCCACATTTCCTGGTCGCGTTCCGCCGTCCAGATGCGTGGGTGCTTGATGCCGCTTGCCTCGTCGACCGCCCGTGTCACATCGAAGGGCAGGCAGTGTTCGTAGATGAAGACCTGGCCGAATTTGGGGTCCATTGCCTTGCGCGTATGGGCCATCGCCTGCTTCAGCGTCATGCCCCGGGCCACCGCCTCCTTGGCTGAACTCAGCAGAGTGGTCACGAAATCACGCGTATAGGCGAGGCCTTCCTGTACGCGGGCCGGCGAATCGAGCGCGGGGCCACGGCCCGGCACCAGCTTTTCGGCGCCCAGTGCGGCCAGCGCATCGAGCGTCGCCGGCCACTCTTCAAGCTGCGCGTCGCCGGTGTAGCAGGCGGCCTCGGCCTCGACCAGATCGCCCGAAAACAGCACTTTCTCGCTCGGCACCCAGACGACGGTGTCGCCCTTGGTGTGGCCGGCGCCGAGGTGCATGATGCGCACTTCGAGACCCCCCATCCACAAGGTCAGTTCTTTCGGGAAGACCAGCGTCGGCCAGGTCAGACCGGGAATCGAGTCGTAGGCATCGAACAGGCGCGGGAAGCGTTCGTACTCGGATTTCCAGTCCTGCTCGCCGCGCTCGACGATCATCTCGTAGGTACCCTGGCTGGCGATAATCTCCTGCATGCCGGCCGCCTTGAAGCCCGAGGCGCCCAGTACGCGGACGGCGTGGTAGTGTGAAAGAACGACGTACTTGATCGGTTTGTCGGTGACCTTGCGGATCTCGGCGATCAGCTTCTGCGCCATGACCGGCGTCGCCAGCGCATCGCAGATCAGCACCGAATCGTCACCGATGATGACCCCGGTATTGGGGTCGCCCTCGGCGGTATAGGCCCAGCAATGCGCCGACAGCTGCGCGAAGGTGGTTTTCTTGACTTCGAGGTCGGCGACCGAAGCGAATTGCTTGCTCATGCTGGTTTCTCCATAAAAACGATTCCTTGTCCGGACCGCCCGTGACGCGAAGACGAGCCGACGACAGTGCAAGTCGCACGGCGAGGCGAAGTCGACAAAGTCACGGTCGGTCCGGGCACGGAATCTACATACCCAGATACGCGGCGCGCACCTGTTCGTTGCTGATCAGCTCCTGCCCTGTCCCGGTCAGCGTGATCGCCCCGGTTTCCAGCACATAGCCGCGGTCGGCCAGGGCCAGTGCGGCAAAGGCGTTCTGTTCGGCGAGGATGATGGTCATGCCCTGCGCCTTGAGGCTCTTCACTACATTAAAGACCTCCTGGACGAGCAAAGGTGCCAGGCCCATCGACGGCTCGTCGAGCAGCAGCAGCTTGGGCCGCCCCATCAGCGCGCGGCCGATGGCCAGCATCTGCTGCTGGCCGCCGGACAACGTACCGGCCGGTAGCAGGCGCTTTTCCTTGAGGATGGGAAACATTGCAAACACCCTTTCGAGGTCTCCATCGACTTGCCCCTTGGGTTGCGTATAGGCACCAAGCTGCAGGTTATCCTCGATACTCAGCGGCCCGAAGACCTGCCGCCCCTCGGGGCTCTGGCAAATGCCGCGACGCATGCGCATGTCGGAGCGCAACTTGCTGATGTCCTCGCCGGCAAAGCGGATGCTGCCGGCGCTCATCGGCTGTACGCCCGACAATGTGCGCAGCAGCGTCGTCTTGCCCGCCCCGTTGGCACCGACCAGCGCCACGGTTTCACCCTGGCGCACCTCGAAATCGATACCCTTCAGCGCCTTGATCCGCCCATAGCAGCTTTCCAGGTAGGAAACCGAGAGCAGCACGGCACCAATGCCGGACTGGCTGCGTTCCGGCAACTTGCCGGCCGTCTGCGCGCCAAGGCCGATCGAATCCGGGGCCAGCGCAGCAATGCGGTGGAAGAGTTCGCGGAACTCGATAGCGGCAGTCTCGCCGAACAGGGGATCTTCGTTATCGAGAAAAGCCTGGTCGATCGCCGCCCAGTCCTCCGCCTGCAGCACCTCGCGGGCCAGCGGCATTGCATCCTTTTCCTCGGTGCGAATGTGGTTCTTCAGGCTCTGCGTGTAAGTGCGCAAAGCCTCTGAAAAAGCCGCGTTGCCCAGCTTGCCTTCGGCCGTGTCGGCCAGTTGGGCGCGCAGCGAGCGGAGCACTTCCGGCCCGTTGCGGTGTTCGGCCTGCAGACGGTCGAGCACGGCCGCCGCTGCCGCACTGCGCGCCCGCAAGGCTGGAAAGAGATGCTTGTCTTCCTTGGCGTGGTGGCAGCCGTCCATGAACTGCTCGATGTAATCGAACACCGAGGTGAAGAAGGCGGGATCGACCTTGCCTCCGGCTTCCATGTCATCGGCCACCTGATCGATGGTGGTGGCGATGCGCCAGAGGTTCTGGTGTTCTTCGGTAATGATGCGCAGGGCTTCCATGCTGTTCCCCTTTTATTTATGCGTGAGCGCCGAGGTAAGCCGCGATTACGTCCGGGTTGCGGCGTACTTCCTCACCGGTGCCTTCGGCCAGCTTCTTGCCGTAATCGAGCACCAGGATGCGGTCCGACAGGTTCATCACCATCTTCATGTCGTGCTCCACCAGCACCACCGTGACGCCGGAATCGGCAACCTTGCGCACCAGATGGTCGACCTCGATGGTTTCCTTGGGGTTGAGGCCGGCTGCCGGTTCGTCGAGGAAGATCAGGCGCGGCTTCATGGCCAGGGCGCGGGCGATCTCCAGGCGCTTCAGGGCGCCGTAGGGCATGCTGTCGGCGCGGGCATCGGCAAACTTGTCGAGGCCAACGAAACGCATCAGCCCGGCGGCCTCGTTTCGCATCTCGGCGTCGCGCTTCCTGAGCGCCGGAAAACGCAGCGCCGCCTTGACCAGGTTGCGGTCAAGCCGCAAGTGAGCGCCCACCATGACGTTCTCGACGGCGCTCATGTTCATGCAGATCTGCAGGTTCTGGAAAGTGCGCGCCATGCCGCGGCGGGCCAGTTCGTTCGGCGACTTGCCATGGACCGCCTCACCATCGAGGCGGATCTCGCCGGTAGTTGGCTTGTACACCCCGGTGATCAGGTTGAACAGCGTCGTCTTGCCGGCGCCGTTGGGGCCGATCACCGAATAGACGATGCCGGAATCGACGCTGAAATTGACATTCTGGACCGCCTTGACGCCGCCGAAATGGATGGACAGATCCTTGACTTCGAGCAGGGCCATATTATTCCCCCTTGCCGAACCGGGCGGCGATGGTCGGCACGATGCCCTTCGGCAGGAAGATCATGAAGCCCATCAGGATGGCCCCGAAGACCACGGTCTCCCAGCCCTCGAAGGTCGCCAGCGCCTGCGGCAGCGCGGTGAGCAGCACGGCGCCGACCAGCGAACCGAAGACCGAAGCCATGCCGCCGACGACGACCATCGTAACCAGTTCGATGGAATGAAAGAAATCGGCGAAATTGGGGCTGACGAAGCCGATGTAGTGCGCAGTAACGCTGCCCATCAACGAGGCGAATACCGCCGACAAAACGAAGATGGCCACCTTGTAGCGCACGATATCGACGCCGACCACCTGCGAAGCGACTTCCGAGCCGTGCAGCGCGCGCAGCGCGCGTCCGAAGGGCGAGTCGATCAGGTTCAGCGATGCCCAGATGCTGACCAGCAGGAGCGCGGCAACCACCCAGTACCAGTGCTTGTCGCCGGATAGCTCGAAGCCGAACAGGCTCATCGCCGGCACCGGCATGCCGTCCGGACCGCCCGTCCATTGCGCCTCGTTGCGCAGCGCGATGTTGATGATGATGCCCAGGCCGAGCGTCGCCATCGCCAGGTAGTGCCCCTTGAGCTTGAAGATCGGCCGTGCGACGAGGCCGGCCAGAACGGCAGTGACTGCGGCCCCGGCACCCATCGCCAGCAGCGGATGCCAGCCGAAATGCGTCGGCAACACCGCCGAGGCATAGGCGCCGATGCCGAGAAAGCCGGCGTGGCCGAGGCTGATCTGGCCGGCAAAGCCGATCAGCAGGTTGAGACCGAGGACGATGGTGGCGTTGATCGCCATGCGGATCGCCAGGTCGGTGTAATAGCTGTTGGGCGAAACGAAGGGAACGATCGCCAGGATAACGGCCACGATGACGAGGCCCTTGGTCGTATTCTTCATGCTTACACCCGATCCGTCGATTTGCCGCCGAACAGGCCGCGTGGCATGAAGAAGAGAATGAACAGGATGAGCACGAAGGGAATCGCATCCTTGTAAGCCGACGAGATGTAGCCGGCACCCATCGCTTCGAGGATGCCGACCAGCAACCCGCCGAGCACCGCACCAAGGCCATTGCCCAGGCCGCCGACGACCGCCGCGACAAAGCCCTTGAGGCCGAGCATGATCCCGACATCGTAGGAAGTCAGCGTGATCGGCGTGATCAGGATGCCGCCCAGTGCGCCAAGCGCCGCCGACATGGCAAAGCTCATGAACAGCACCCAGCCGGTATTGATGCCGACCAGTTCGGCGGCCAGCGGGTTGTACGAGGTGGCGAGCATGGCCTTGCCGCTTAGCGTACGGTTGAAAAAGTACCACAGCAGCACGACCACGATGGCCGTCACGCCGAGCACCCACAGGCTCTGCGGCATCAGCGTCGCACCCATGACCTGGATCGGCTCGTCACCGGAAAAGGCCGGCAGCGAGAAAGTAGCCTTGCCCAGCCAGACCTGAATCAAGCCGCGGATGACCAGCGAAGCGCCAATGGTGATGATGATGAGTGTCACCGTCTCGGCACCCTTGACCGGCTCGATCGCCAGTTTCTCGACCAGCACGCCAACAATGGCGGGAATCAGGATGGCCAGCAGCAGCGCCACCGGCAGGGGCAGTCCGGCCGTCGTGAAATAGACGGCGAGCATGCCGCCGAGCATGATGAACTCGCCCTGGGCGAAGTTGATCACGTTGCTGGCGTTGTAGATCAGCGTGAAGCCGAGTGCTGCCAGCGCATAGGTGGCGCCGACCGTGACCCCGGAAAAAAGGAACTGCAGGAACTGGGCAAGCATCAGCACCCTCCCTTGGCGGCAAACAACACCACGCATCGTGCAACGGGCAGTTTCATGGGGTCTCCTCCGGTTGTCCTGGCTCCGGTCAACAAGGCGTGCATTGTCCGGTGAGTGTTATTCTGAATTGTGTAATTAATTCTGTCAAGTGGAAATGATACAAAAAAATAGCGCCATCGAAATCTCTGTATCGATAGCGCCATCAATCTGAAATAACGATGCTTCAGCCTTGTCCAAGGCTCCCTGTGTAGCCCAGACGGAGGGAAAGCTCGGTTGCGGCACGCTTGACGCCGGTCACCACGGCGCTGCCCGGACTGACGTCGAACATGCCCTTGACCCCGACCGCCAGCATCGCCATCGTGATCTCGTTGCGGAAATTGAACACCGGCGCCGCTACCGCCTCAACCCCGGTCACCAGGTAATAGTCCGAGATGGCCGAATATCCGTCGGCACGTACCTGCGCCAGCATCTGGTCCACAGCTTCCCGTGTCCGCAGGTCGGGTGGCAGGTGGTCGCCAGCCGCCAATTCCTTGCCGATTTGGCGGTTGACCGCATCGTTCTGCAGCCACGCCGCAAACACGCGACCGCTGGCCGAACTCAGAACCTCGAGCGCCGTCCCGGTCACCACGTTGACGGTGATCGGCCGCCGTGGCCGTTCCCAGCGCACGATCACCGGTCCATTGTCGCTCCACACGGCGAGCGCCGTCGTCTCGTTGATCCGGTCGCGCAGTTCGGCGATCGCGGCGAGGCCAAGGCGGATGCGGTCGAGCCGATCGATCGCCACCAGCCCGATATTGAGCGCAAACGGCCCGAGGTCGTAGCGCGAAGTCAGCGGATCCTGCTCGACCAGGCCCGAACGGATCAGGCTGACCAGGTAACGGTGCGCCTTGGACGCCGGCATGTCCGCCGCCGCCGCGATCTCCTTGAGCATCATCGAACGCTGGCCATTGACCATCGCCCGCAGGATGCCCATACCGATCTCCAGCGACTGTACGCCGTGCTTGCCTTCCATTTCGTCGCTCATTGACCCCCCGGAATTCCTGAATACGAAACTGTTTTTATTCTATAGAATTTCATGGCCACTTGTCACAGAGGTTTCCATGACCACCCTTCGCGTCTATGCCATCGACGGCATTATCCCTGTTGTCGACCCTACCGCCTACGTACACCCCAGCGCTGTCCTCATCGGCGACGTCATCGTCGGCCCCGGCTGCTATGTCGGCCCGTGCGCCAGCCTGCGCGGCGACTTCGGCCGCCTGATCCTCGAGCGCGGCGCCAACCTGCAGGATACCTGCGTCATGCACGGCTTCCCCGGCACCGACACCGTCGTCGAGGAAGATGGCCACATCGGCCACGGTGCCGTTCTGCATGGCTGCCGCATCGGCCGCAACGCGCTGGTCGGCATGAACGCCGTCATCATGGACAACGCGATAGTCGGCGAGTCGTCCATCGTCGCCGCCAGCGCCTTCGTCAAGGCCGGCGCCGAAATTCCGCCCAGGAGTCTCGCCGCCGGCATGCCGGCCAAGGTCGTTCGCGCCTTGTCCGACGAGGAAATCGCCTGGAAGGTCGACGGCACCCGCACCTACCAGGACCTTGCCCGCCGAAGCCTGGCCACGATGACCGAATGCGACCCGCTCAGCGCCGTCGAACCCGGCCGCCCGCGCATTCACATGCCGGATGTCGTCCCGCTGGTGGAAATGAAAAAGCGCTGAGTCAGAACGGCGGCGGGCTTTCGACGACAAGCGGCGTTGCGGTCGACGGGTGGATGAAGCCCAAATACACCGCGTGCAGCAACAGGCGCCGGGCACGGGCGAACACCTCCGGTGGCGCATACAGTTCGTCGCCCAGGATGGGATGGCCGATGGCCTGCAAGTGCACACGCAACTGGTGCGAGCGGCCGGTTTCCGGAAAGAGCTCGACCCGGGTGGCATCGAGCACCGGGTCGTAGACGACGGGACGCATCCGGGTCAGCGATGGCTTGCCGAT
>ERZ795054.3220-NODE-3220-length-13022-cov-4.273541_pt1 | contig 13022 bp, 11 predicted proteins | sample MGYA00375138_ERZ795054 | MGnify/ENA primary metagenome ERZ795054 (study PRJEB30183, sample SAMN05720215) | anaerobic digester metagenome | isolation source: active sludge of municipal wastewater-treating anaerobic digesters | place: USA | collected 2014-12-23 ...
ACGCGCCCAGCTCCGACGATCACGCTGGTCGCCGCGCTGCGATGGCGCTGACGCGCAGAGAATGGTGTGAAACGAACAGAAAGCTCACCGCAGAGTTCGCTCGCAGCCTGCGAGCAACTTGAACGATTGCAGTGCGAAGGAAGCAGAGGAAGGACTTAACCGTGAACCACGCGAACCACGCGAAAAACCCCAGCCATTCTCGTGATTTGTTACCGCTTTTGTTCGTGTGTTTCGCGTATTCCGCGGTTCACAAGACTCGCGCATCTTTGAGAAGGTTTTCCGGCGCTTCGTTTCCTTCGTTTTCTTCTGTGGTTGTTTTGGCTGCGGCTCCGCCGCGCTGTGTCCTTGTGTTAGTTTTTTGTGATCCGTTGTCAACGCGGTGTCCTTCACCACTGGTTCAAAGCTCAAAACGCTGATTCTCCATGAGACTTCTTGTCACTGGCGGCGCCGGCTTCATCGGTTCGGCGGTGGTGCGTCACTTGATCCGAGAGACGCCTCACAGCGTGGTCGTCCTCGACAGCCTCACCTACGCCGGGAACCTCGAATCGCTCCGCGCGGTTGCCTCCGACCCACGCTACCGATTTGTCCAAGGCGACATTCGGGACCCGCAAACGGTGGGCCGCATTTTTCATGAGGCGCAGCCGGATGCCGTCCTTCACCTGGCCGCGGAATCGCATGTCGACCGGTCCATCGACGGGCCGGCGGATTTCATCTCGACCAACATCACGGGGACCTACCAATTGCTCGAAGCGGCGCTGGCCTATTGGCGCGGGCTGCCGCCCGATCGCAAGGACGCGTTCCGATTCCAGCATATCTCGACCGACGAGGTATTCGGCAGCCTTGGCCCACAGGGCCTGTTTCGCGAGGATACCGCGTACGATCCACGGTCGCCTTACTCGGCCAGCAAAGCCGCGTCGGATCACCTGGTCCGGGCCTGGCATCACACTTACGGGCTTCCCACGCTGCTGACGAACTGCTCGAATAATTACGGTCCGTTTCATTTCCCGGAAAAGCTAATCCCGCTGGTCATCCTCAACGCCCTTGAAGGCAAACCCCTGCCCGTGTATGGAAAAGGAGATAACGTGCGCGACTGGCTTTACGTCGAGGATCATGCGCGAGCTTTGTTGACGGTTCTCGATCGCGGCAAACCCGGCGAGACGTACAACATCGGCGGCAACAGCGAACGAACAAACATCGAGGTCGTTCACAGTATCTGTGACCTTCTCGACGAACTGCGCCCAATTGAACGAAATCCCGACTTCCGCGGTCCGGCCGGGACGCAGTCGTATCGAGCGCTGATCACGTTTGTCGAGGATCGCCCTGGACACGACCATCGCTACGCGATGGATGCCGGCAAACTGCGCCGGAACCTCGGTTGGGGACCCCAGGAAGACTTCAACAGCGGTTTGCGCAAGACCGTCGAGTGGTACCTCGACAACCGCTGGTGGTGGGAACCCATACGCACGAAGAAGTACGCAGGGGAGAGGCTGGGCAAGAGAAGCGAAAACGAGAAGAGCAGCAGGTGAGTGGTGAGATGCGACGGCGAGGCCAGAAAGTGTCCGGTCGTCAGAGCACTTGCCTTCACAACGTGACCAGAACCTGCGGCAGCCAGGAGGATTTCAGGTCAGTTAACCGCCAAGTATGCGGAGCACGTGAACACAGACTGTGGCAAGCCGGAAGCTTGTTCGAATAGAGATTCCATGTTCAACAGGCCCACACCTTTCCTGATCACCCGCTAACCGTTCTCCTGTTTCGCGGCCTCCCCCGCGCCCTGTCCCTCGTCCCTCATCCCCTCTATGAAAGGCATCATCCTCGCCGGCGGTTCGGGCACGCGGCTGTTCCCGGTCACCCAGGTGATCTGCAAACAGTTGCTGCCGGTCTATGACAAGCCGATGATCTATTACCCGCTCTCGACCCTGATGCTGGCCGGGATACGCGAGATCCTGATCATCTCGACACCGGAAGCCACGCCGGTGTTCGAAAGGCTGCTCGGCGATGGCGCGCGTCTCGGTTTGCGCCTCAGCTACAAGGTGCAGGCTGTTGCCAACGGTCTGGCTCAGGCCTTTGTGCTGGGGAGGGAGTTCATCGGCTCGGACTCCGTCTGCCTGATTCTGGGCGACAACATCTTTTATGGGAGCGGCCTGAGGTCGATGTTGAACCGGGCAGCCAAGAGCATGGGAGCCACGGTTTTTGGGTATTATGTCCACGACCCGGAACGGTACGGCGTCGTCGATTTCGATGCCGACGGCAAGGTGTTGAGCATCGAGGAGAAGCCGGCTCAGCCGAAATCCAACTACGCTGTGGTCGGGCTCTATTTCTACGACAACGACGTCGTGCGGATTGCCGAACAACTCAAACCCTCGGCCCGCGGCGAGTACGAGATCACCGATGTCAACCGCGAGTATCTCCGCCGGGGCAAACTGTCGGTGCGCGTGATGGGACGCGGCTTTGCGTGGCTGGACACGGGGACGCACGAATCTCTCGCCGAGGCAACGGCGTTCGTTCGCGCGATCCAGGATCGGCAGGGGCTCAAGATCTCCTGCGTCGAGGAGATCGCCTGGCGTCTGGGGTTCATCGACCGGGAACGGTTAGCCGAGCTGGCTCGCGGCCTATGCAAGTCAGGCTATGGCAACTATCTGTCCGAACTGCTGCAGGACGGAGGCGCCGGGCCTGGCGGAGGGCGATCTGTGTAATGAAAGCCTACGGATTGACTTCCCGATGCACGGGCTCGGATGCACTTTGCTTCGTGGCTTCGGCTCTGGCGTCACAGGGCCTCGTGACTACGAACCAGGTGTTCGCCCGCTGGTTTCAAGACCGGGTTGAGGCGCACCGGTTCGTTGTCGAACCCATAGCGCTCAATGAGCTCGATCGTTGGCGCTTCGACCAGGCGACTGGGCGCATCGCGCACGAGACCGGGAAGTTCTTTGTGGTGGACGGCGTGCGGATTGAACAGCGGTCGCCCGAGCGTCTTTCCTGGGATCAGCCCATCCTTCATCAGGCAGAAATTGGGATTCTGGGCTTTGTCGTGAAGCGATTTGACGGTGTACTGCACTTTCTCGTTCAGGCAAAGATGGAGCCCGGCAATCTGCACTATGTCCAAGTCTCTCCCACCGTTCAGGCTACGCGCAGCAACTTCACCCGTGTTCATCAGGGTCGCGCGCCAGACTACCTGGAGTACTTTCTCGACATGAGGCTAAGCCGAGTGATGGTCGACTGCCTGCAGTCTGAGCAAGGAAGTCGTTTTTGGCGCAAGTTGAACCGTAATATCGTGGTTGAGGCCCAGGAAGATGTGCCGCTGCGGGATGACTATTGCTGGCTCACGCTTGGACAACTCAACCATCTGCTTCGTCAAGACAACGTGGTGAACATGGATGCGCGCACGGTGCTGAGTTGTCTGCCACTGGCCGCACCCGAACTCGAAGGCTGGTTCATAGAAGATTACCCCAAGTGCATCGAAGCGCAATGCGGTATCGATCGGGGTTTACTCCGCGTGCCAGACAACCTCTTCGAGGCTGCGTGCCTTATGAGCTTGGTCTGCCCGGCCAATGCCGAGGCCTACGCCCACACACTGCGATGGTTGAGCCGGCAGCGGTTCGGGGCAGATCAGAGCGTGACATCGATTGCACCCCGGGAAATGCGGAATTGGACGGTCCGCTCCGATGCCATCGCCCATGACGAGGGCCGGTTCTTTCGCGTGATTGGTGTGCGAGTCGACGCTGCGAATCGCGAGATTGGCACTTGGTGTCAGCCCATTGTTCAGCCGGCCAGCGAAGGGCTCATGGCCTGCTTCACCCGCCAAACTTCTGGACAGGTTGAAGTTCTGCTCCAGTCCAAACCCGAACCGGGCAACGCCGACACCATTGAGCTAGGGCCGTCAGTGCAGTGTTTCCGGCGGGACCACAGGGAGGCTGATCTGCCCTCCTTCACGCATGATGCCGACAATCCAGACTTTGGAATCTGGCATGTCAATACCCTACAGTCTGAGGAAGGTGGCCGATTTTACCGTGAGGCGAACCGCAACCGGATAATCGAAGTGGGCGGTGATTGGCTCGTTGAACCGCCTGATTCCTATCGCTGGGTACCCTTGAATCAACTCCGTCCCATGGCAGTGCACTCGCGCATTCTGAACGTCGAGGCCCGGTGTCTTCTGGCCTCGCTCGGCGCGGGCACGCTGGCTGAGGGCGCCCGCTCCCGATACCCCTGCCCGAAATGAGCACTAACCTTCGTCTAGGCGTCATGGGCTGCGCGAACATTGCGTGGCGCTCGATGCTCCCCGCCCTTCGCAAGGCTGAGGGCTGGCGGCTCGCTGCCGTGGCAAGTCGCACCCCGGACAAGGCCCAGAGATTCGCTGATGCCTTCGGGGCTGAGGCCGTGGTAGGGTATGAGCACCTGCTCGAGCGGGACGATATTGACGCCATCTACATGCCGCTGCCAACCGGCCTGCACCGGGAATGGGTGGCGAAGGCCCTTGGGGCCCGCAAACACCTGCTCGTCGAGAAGTCTTTTGCCGAAGACGACTCTGTGACTCGCGAGTTGCTGGCTCAGGCGCAGGCGGCCGGCGTGTGCGTGATTGAGAACTACTTGTTTGTGCACCACGCCCAGACCCAAGCCATACGAGAGGTGATCCAGGAGGGCGCGATCGGCGATCTTCTTTTGCTGCGCACCACGTTCTCGTTTCCTCCCTTGTCCAGCGATAACTTTCGCTACCAGCGGGAGTTGGGCGGGGGCGCGCTCCTCGATGCGGGAGGGTACACCGCCATGCTCTGCCAGGAATTCTTGGGCAAACCTGACATTCAGCGATGTGATGCGCATCGGGACCATGAGCCGTGCCAATTCCCCCCCGGGCGTTCGGCAGAAGGGGACGCCGAGCCCTCTTTCCGGCGCGGGCGATTGGGTCAGGGCGAGGAGGTGCGCCGCATGAAGAGCGAGCTCAAGGTCCTTTCTTCATGGCTGGAGTGGGATCCGAAGACCGGCGTGGACCTCGCTGGTGCCACAACCCTGCGCAACTCGCTTGGCGTGGTTGCCCAGTGCTACTTTGGATTCCATTCCTATTACCAGTGCCTTGCCGAGTTTCTCGGCACGCGCGGGAAACTGAGTACGGGCCGGATTTTCACCGCCCCGCCTGATCTCACCCCGTCGCTCGTTCTCGATCGCCAGTCAGGGCGCGAGGAACGGACCCTGCCGGCGGACAATCAGTACCGGAACATGTGGCGGCACTTTCGCGACTGCATACTCGCGGGCGATTACGAACCCGGTTACCAGGCAATCGAACTTCAGGCAGACCTTCTCACTCGAATACGAACCTATGCGCATGGAGGCTAATCCCATTCTCGTCACCCAGCCCTCGATCGCTCCCCTCAGCGAGCTGATTCCGTATCTCGATCGGATCTGGGCAACGGGCATACTCACCCATAACGGCCCGCTGTTGCTGCAACTCGAAGCCGAGTTATCCCGGCGCCTGGGGGTTGCCGACACGATCTGCGTCAACAACGGAACTCTCGCCCTCCAACTGGCCATCCGCGCCCTCGACCTGCGCGGGGAGATTATCACCACCCCCTTCACCTACATCGCCACGGCCAACGCCATCGCTTGGGAAGGGTGTACGCCGGTCTTCGCAGACATTGATCCAGACACCTGGAACCTGGACCCGGTTGCCGCAGAGAAGGCAATCACGCCGGCCACCGTCGCGATTCTGCCCGTGCACGTGTTCAGCGCGCCCTGTGACCTGGAACGCTTCCAGGTGCTGGCCGACCGCCACAAACTGCGGCTGATCTACGACGCCGCCCACGCTCTCTGTGTTGATGTGCACGGCCGCAGTCTCATGAGCTACGGCGACATCTCGTGCACCAGTTTTCACGCCACCAAACTGTACAACACCGGCGAGGGCGGTGCCTGCTTCGCCACGCGCCCGGAACTGAGGCGGCGCCTGCGCCAGTTGCGCTTCTTCGGCCATGACGAACACAAGGAGGTTGTGGACGACGGCACCAATGCAAAGATGACCGAGATCGCGGCTGCCCTCGGGTTGGCAAATCTGCGGCACCTCGATGCTGTACTCGAACGCCGCCGGCAGCTTGGCGAATTGTACATCGCCCGGCTCCAGGGGTTGCCGGGCCTGCGGCTCCAGCGCTTCCAGCCAGGTCAATACAACTTCAGTTACATGCCGGTCTTGCTCCCAAGCGAAGCAGAATTGCTCCGCGTTATCGAAGCGCTCGCAACTCTCAGGGTGCATCCGCGTCGTTACTTCTACCCATTGCTGTTGGACACGCCGCGCTTCCGCTCCGCCCGTACCGTCCTCACGCCAGCGGCTGACGATGTTGCACGACGCATCGTTTGTCTTCCCCTGTACTTTAATCTGCAAGAGATCACTGTTCAGCGGATCTGCGACGCAGTGAGGTCAGTAGTGACTCAGTGAGATCCTTGGAATCCAGTGCATCGTGTACGACGACAGTGAGCGGTGGAACTACCCGTATGTCGTTGTCGAGTTGGATCAAGCCTTTTTCGGTCTGCCGCGCGACGTACTTTACCGCATTCTGCATGCCGAGAATGTCATGGTGCGGCGGTACTTTTACCCCGGCTGCCACCGGATGGAGCCTTACCGATCCGGTGCGGTTGGGGCAGTGCCCGAGTTGCCGAACACAGAAGTGCTTTCCGAGCGGACGCTCGCGCTGCCGACAGGCACACAGATAACATCAGCCGAGACTGATCAGATCTGCACTCTGCTTTCATTCATTCAGAAACACGGGGCAGGTGCCAGGGAAAAGTGGGGCTTGGGATAGACAAACTAGGATTGAACTGTTATTCAATAACCCATATGTGTAAGCGAGTCAAGATACTAATTACCGGAGCCTGTTGTGTCACGGCTAGAGCAGTCGCACGTTCGTTGCGGCTCAGCCCGTACTTCAAGAAGGCAAACCTTATCGGCATCGACATATGCCGCAACCTCTACGGCGTTTACGAGGGTCTCTACGCCCGCGTGTACCGAGTACCGCGTTGGGACGATGAGCAATACCCAAAGGCTGTGAATCAAGTAATAGTAAAGGAAGGCATCAGCGCGGCGGTTGTCATCCCTGAACTTGAGGCAGTGTACTGGTCGGTGCACTCTTTAGGTATTCCCCACCTCAGTATCCCACCTGGCTTCTGCAAAATAGCGATTAGCAAGGAGAGGCTTTACCAGGCACTTGTGCACAGTGACCTCGTACCAGAGTTTCAGATTCTCGACCGGCAAGCTGCTCGAAGCGCCCTCATAGGCGTGAGATTCCCCGTGTGGGTTCGAGAGTTCGAGGAAGGATCAACCTCAGGGCGCGGCTCGTTGATTGCGCGTAGCCCTGAAGAGCTTGTGGCGTGGTTTGATCTGAGGAGAAACATGCAGAGGGCAATGATCGCCAGCGTGCTGCCGGGCAAAAACTTCGCCTGCTTTCTGCTGTTTCTGCGCGGAAGCTTGCTTAAGGTTGGAGTTGCAGAGCGAATCGAGTATATTATGTCCAACGTTGCCTTGTCTGGCATAACAGGCAACACGGCACGGGGGAGACTGCTAAATCGTGAGGACATTTCTGACGTTTCACTTAGGGCGGTGCGGCATCTGTGTGCAGTCACTGGGGAGACAATGAACGGGCTTGTTACTGTGGATTTGAGAGAGGATGAGACAGGGAGGCCACGAGTTACCGAAATCAACCTGAGGCCCGTAGCATTTACATCCGCTTTTGCTCAAGCAGGGTTCAATCTTTCAGAGTATCAACTGCACTGTGCGCTTGGACAAGAAGCGGATGTGCCACCTGAACAGGAGCGAAGGTATCCTGGGCAAAACATTGTTCTAAGGGACGTTGATGGGCTTCCACTTTATGTTAGCAATCCATCGCCAGTTCCAGATGCGCTGACGATGTAGGCCACAGGGGTTTGGGACTTTTCCTGGACGGCCGCTAACGCTCACGATAGCATTTGGCTCACGCGAAGACCCGCGGGAACAGTGTGATGCACGCTCACGCCTGCGCGTTGGAATGAAGCTCGGAATGGGGAGGATTGGAATGAGGGGAGAAGGAACTCTCGCAGAGGAAAGCGAGGGGAGCGGCTCAAATTGGTCATATGTCCGATTCAGCACTTTGTTCCCTCTCGCACCTTCTTTCGCACTACAAGTTGAGCTTAAGATCGAGTCGACAAGGGAATTGCAGACGGGAGCGAAGGAGTTGCGTGCAGTACGGGTTTGCTGACGCACCAACGTGCTGGCCGCTGACGCGCCAAAAGCTGTTGTCCGCTGCTGACCTCTCGTTTCTCCCCGTTTGATGGGAGGGACGACGAATGGTGTCAGGGATCCAGAGGAGAAGACCAGTTGGCCAAGAGGTTAAAATCAGCATTTGCATGGTCAGCGCTCGAGCAGTTCGGGCAGCAGGCTGCCCAGTTCGGCCTGGGGGTGATTCTGGCCCGGTTGCTCTCTCCGGCCGAGTTTGGCCTGACCGGCATGCTGGCCGTGTTCTTCGCTGTCTCCGAATCCTTCACCCAGGCGGGTCTCGGCTCGGCAATCATCCAACGAAGAGAGCTCAGCGAGGATGACACGACGTCGTGTTTCTACCTCAACATCACCGTGGGCACGCTCATGGCAGGGTTGCTCTGCGCGATCGCACCGTGGGTTGCGGCATTCTATGCCACGCCAGTCCTGGCCCCAATGCTCTGTGTGCTGTCGCTCCAGGTGGTGTTCGGATCGTTTCGCATCGTCCAGGACGCCTTGCGCGCACGCGATCTGGATTTCAAGACTCTTGCCATCATCAACTGGACGGCCACGATCGCATCCGGGGCTGTCGGTGTGGCGATGGCTTGGAGAGGATTTGGGGTATGGAGCCTTGTGACCCAAGCCGTGCTCCGTGTCTTTGTGGGCACTGTTATGCTGTGGATGCTCAGGCCCTGGAGGCCTCGGGGGCGCTTCCGCTGGTCTTGCATTGGTGCGCTATGGCCCTTCAGTTCGCGCTTGCTCGCGGCCGGGCTGCTGGATTCGATATTCAGGAATGTCTATTCGGTCGTTATCGGCAAGGTGCATAGTGCAGTGGATCTCGGCTTCTATACACGAGCCCACCAGTTCGCCGATACACCCAGCCACGCCTTAAGCACGGTGACGAGCCGGGTCGCGTTCCCATACTTCAGCACGCTGCAAAACGATCGGGTCCTTTTGAAGCAGCGACTCAGGCAGTTAATCCGGCTGACGGCGACTCTCAGCTTCCCCCTGATGACCGGCATTGCAGCGGCGGCACCGGCCCTGGTGACCGCTCTTGTGACAGAGAAATGGGCGGGCTCCGTGCCCCTGCTGCAGGTGCTGAGCTTCGCCGGCCTTTTGTACCCGTTGCACGTCTATCACCTGAAGGTCGTGACTGCTCTCGGTCGGAGCGACCTGTTCTTTAAGCTTGAAGTTCTCAAGAAGCTGCTGACTGTCATGAATGTTCTGCTCACCGTCCGCTATGGAGTCTTCGCCATGGTGTGTGGCGCGTTGGTCACCTCGTTCATTTCATATTGGCTGAACAGCTTCTATACGCGCAGACTCGCCGATTACTCCTGGTTAGAGCAGATCAGCGACCTGATGCCGATGCTGGCCGTTGCCGCCGTTGTTGGCGGTGTGGGGTGGGGCGTCGGACTTCTGCCGTGCTCGAGCCCGCATGGCATGCTGGCACTGCAGGGGATCGCTATGACTCTGGCGTATGCTGGACTTGTTGTTAGCCTTCGACGGACCTGGTTTGCGGATAGCATGGCGCTGCTCGGGAACCTGCCCTGGTGGCCGCGATGGTTGAGCGCCTTCATGGCATCCTGAAGAACGCCTGCGCTATCGATTCTATGGTGCCGATTCTCGACTTTCTGTCGAAGCGGCGGCTGCATGAGAATGTGTGCCGATTCAAGGAGACTGTTGAGGCCGGCTTTGCCCGGCAGGTGGAATACCTGGGGAATGACAAACCGATCAACCGGGCCATGCCTGCGGCTTCCGTCTACGTAATAACCTATCAGCACGCACCTTACATCTGCGAGTGTTTGGATAGCATCCTTCAGCAGAAATGCGCGTTTCCGTTTGAGGTCATTGTGGGAGAGGATGGATCAGACGATGGCACCCGTGAGCTGTGCATGCGTTACGCTGAGGAGCATCGGGACAAGATACGACTGTTTCTGCGAAATCGCCCGGAATCGGCCTGCTCGTTCCTGGGCCGCACAGTGAGAGTGAATGGCTGGTGGTGTCGTATGGCAACACGCGCGCCGTACATCGCGATTTGCGAAGGAGACGATTTCTGGCTGGAGCCGGACAAGCTCGCTGTGCAGAAGCTCTTTTTAGATGCACATCCGGACGCCGTGATGCATGCTCATCGCGCAAATGCTGTCGACGTGAGTGGGCGAGTGCTCGGAGTGTGGCCGGAGCCGCAGCCAGAGTTTTTGGGTCCGGCAAGCGCCATCTCGCGAGGAGGAGGCTTTTTTGCCACAAGTAGCATAATGCTCCGAAACGCTCTACTTTCGCTAATGTCTGATGAGTATCACACGTTCCAGGTGGGTGATGCCATGCTCGTTAATCTGGCTATTAACCATGGAAGGATCGGCTTCTCAAACAGGGTGATGTCCGCGCATCGCCGCGGCGTCCCGGGTTCATGGACCTCAAGAAACGCAGCACGGGGCACGATTGCTGAGTTCAAGGCCCGTGCAGTTCTACCCTACATCCTGCTCGCTCAGAGGGGAAAGCATAGAGGCCTGTATGCTTTGAGGGTCGGAAGGGGCCTTGTCTGGGTGGTACGGTCTGGTCTCGCTGCCGCGGTGAATAAGATGAGACGATGAGGGTAACCATGGGTGCTTGCTTTTTGGTTGTGCAACCTCGTTGCAGGATGCGATTGGGGATGCGCGATGGCGGTCGTATGTCAAGAGCGATGCCTGATAGCGCGACACATCTCGATTAATACGTAATGAATCGAATCGTCATTGCTGGGGACTTGTGCCCAATGGGTGCTGTGGGGCAAGAACTGTCCAAGGGGAATGCAGCGGGAGTGTTTGGCGGTGTGCTGAGTGATCTTGAGTCGTGCGATGTTTGGTTGGCAAACCTGGAGTGCCCATTGATCGAAGAGGCAAGTCCGGCCGTGAAATGCGGACCGGTGCTGGGTGCGCCGCAAGGCGTCCTTCAAGGTTTGAAGAGCGCACGTGTTGGATTGCTCGGGCTGGCCAACAACCACATCATGGACCACGGCGCACGCGGCTTGAACACGACGCTGGCCGCATGTCGGCGCTTTGGTATCCCGACGGTTGGCGCTGGCGCTAACAGGGATGAGGCGGGGCGCCTGTGGGTGTCGGAGCTGAACGGGATGCGTCTAGGTGTAATGGCGCTGGCAGAGGCGGAGTTTTCTCTGGCTGGGCGCAACTCGCCGGGCGCCAACTCCATGGATTTCGTGCGCACGGCCGCAAGCCTTAAGCAGGCGCGCAGTGCTTGCGATTTTCTTGTTGTCCTGGTTCACGGCGGCAACGAGCATTTGCAGATCCCCCGTCCGGGTCTGAGGAGCTTCTGTCATTGGTTGGTGGATGAAGGCGCCCGAGTCGTCGTGTGTCAACATTCGCACTGTGTGGGAACGTACGAAAAGCATGGGGCGGGGCTAGTTGTTTATGGCCAGGGGAATTTCGTTTTTCCACACCGAACGCAGCGCCCTGGCTGGCGTGAGGGCATTCTCGTACGACTCAATGTCGAGTCGGCAAGAGATTGGACATACGAGTTTGTACCGTTCGCGATGCATGCGTCCGACACGGGCATCGATCATCTCGACACCCATGCGGCGCGTGGTTTTCTGGATGCCTTTACACGGCGCAGCAGAATCTTCGAAGACGAAGAGGCCTATGAGCGCGCATGGGCGGAGTTTTGCATGGAACGAAGGTGGTCATACATGACTCTGGTGAGTGGTTTCAGGCGTCCGTTGCCAAGATTGAATCGCAAAGGCGCTTTGACCAGGCTGCTCTGCAGTCGCACACAGCGTCGAGCCATGGGTGCAATGTTCCGGTGCGAGTCTCATCGCGAGGTTGTTATCACCCTAGCAGATTTGGACTTGGCGGCTGAGAGAGAGCCTGGATGCTGATCAAGGCGTCCCAGAAAGACCGAGAGCCATTCTCCAACCAGTTGGACCGGAGAGAGGGGTCTATCAGCGAGTGTGACCATACGTTCGCGCATTGGACCTGGGTTAAGCGGCTCGGTACGATGTGATGCTCATGGGTAAACCAATAGACGGTGAGCACTCGCGGCGCGGCGGGTGGTGGCAATGCAGACCATCGCCTGCGGTGTCGCCCAGAAGTGGGTTGCGCGCGAGTTGTCCATAGGGATCGCGTTTCCCCGAGGCGAGGCAAAATCGGAGATAGGCCGCATCTTCTATGACGAGCCGTGTGCGGCTGGCGCTCAGGCGGGCTCGAATAGACAACCAACAGATGGCCGTGGGGTCGCATCACGACGCCCATGCGATATGGGAGCCTTCTCAAAAGTCTGGCCTGATCGATTCTCTGGCAATTCTGCACTTTCTGACTTGGCGATTGGCTACTGGTAGCATATGCGACAAATACATGCAGTGCCAATGGGATCACAGCGACCGCACTCGCTTTGGTCATCTGAGCCCAAGACGGGCAACGGCGCGGTGCTATGGCTTGGTCTTGTGGTGCTGCTTTGGGTCTTTGACTTCTGGGCCATCGATAGGTACGAGAGCGAGGCTCGAGCTGTGCCTGCGCTGCTTCGAAGCGGGTTGTGTGGCGGAATGTGCCTCTTTCTGCTGACGAAGGCGAGCTTTTTAACCAGGGTCAGGTCCGCTTGTTTGATGAGTGCGCTCGCGCTGCTGATTCTCTGTGGATTTGCCCGCGTCTTGGGCGACTGGGGTGATGCGGTTTCGACGTATAGTAAACTGTTACGGTACTTGTATCCTCCGGTGGTCTTTTTGACCGCCTGTGCGATTGGTGGGCGCGGCCGCTTCAGCGAGAACTGGGCGGTTATGGCGGGCCTGGCCGTCCTGCTTGTGGTAGGTTCAAAGATGGGTGTGCTTCACCAGCGAGGC
>ERZ795054.3223-NODE-3223-length-13016-cov-6.529975_pt1 | contig 13016 bp, 11 predicted proteins | sample MGYA00375138_ERZ795054 | MGnify/ENA primary metagenome ERZ795054 (study PRJEB30183, sample SAMN05720215) | anaerobic digester metagenome | isolation source: active sludge of municipal wastewater-treating anaerobic digesters | place: USA | collected 2014-12-23 ...
TCCCGTCAATCCCGTAATCCAGGATCCACTGGCCGGACCGGAATACCCCGATATCCGTTGTCCCGTCACTATTGAAGTCACCGGCTACCGGGATATCCGTTGCAAGACCGTAGTTCAACCGGCGATCTACGGTCCCGTCAATCCCGTAATCCAGGATCCACTGGCCGGACCGGAATACCCCGATATCGGCGACTTGTCGTCCATTGACCGTGAAACCCCCGTCTGTCTGATAACCACTATGTGGTCCGGTGACCACAACATCGTAAATTCCTTCAACTACCTGTGGGCCGGAGAGATTGAAGGTGGCGGTTAAGGTATCAGCACTTCGGATAATATCTGACCCGTAAATAAGACCGGTACCAGAGGGATTCCCATATTTTTTAGGATCTCTGTACAGGACTAATACATGACTGGGCTCAAAACCTGTACCACTGACCTTGATGGTGACTGTCTGCCCATAGGTCCCATGGTTCGGGGAGAACGCAGATATTAACGGTGGGACCGCAGGTGTCGGGGTCACTGCGGTTGTCGTTTCTGTGGGGGGGGCGTCATTGACCGTGAAGCCGGCTTCAATAAAAGTATCGATATTATTGGAGGAGGAGATTACAACATCATATCCACCTCCTACGACCTGTGAACCGGAGAGATCGAAAGTGGCGGTTATGGTATCAGCACTTCGGATTATCACAGACCCGTCAATACGACCAGTACCAGGGGGATTGCCATATTTTTCTGGACATCTGTAAAGAAATATCGAGTGCCCGGGCTCAAAACCTGTACCACTGACCTTGATGGTGACTGTCTGCCCATAAGTCCCGTGGTTCGGGGAGATACCAGATATTACCGGTGTGGCGGTTACCGGTATCATTGTCAGAGCCAGAAACAGGAGGACCAGACAGACAACGATCGGGGACGGTTGCATTCTCTTAAACATCTTCTGTGCTTCTGTATTGAAGATTTCTCCGTATTTCAAGGTTCTTGTCTCCTCAATAAAAAAAAGGTGATTACTGCATAGAATCTCCCAGAGAATACTCATAGCTACCAAGAGATCACCATAAAAATTATGAGGACGATCATCGTATCCGGATATCCGAACTGACGTATCCAGCGAATAGTCTGATAGCGATCAATATCCGAGCTCGAGGCCTCACAATCCTTCAGGAATACTTCCTCATCGTGGTCCTCACACCTTCCGACATTGATAACATTTGTTCTTGTCGCGTATTACCAGACCTGTCCGAATACTTTCAAATTAAGGACTGTGATCGAACCGTTTGAGAATCCCTTGCGCTCTCAGGTCTCCTTCTGATTTGTTGTCTCCTGATATCGAGTGTTGTTGGAATTTTTTTACCAGGTCATCCATCCAACCTACTCATTTTATCGTGGTGGTCAAAATCAAGGAATCTCCTGATTTGTGATTCTACTGGGGTCAGGATTCAATCAGGCTGCTGCACAATTCAGAGATACACCCCAAGAAGGTCCAAGAAACCTCCAGATATTTTACATACAGGAAAACCGCATTCTCATTAACCAGAAAATATGAGGCCAAGAAATGGCAGCGGTACTTGAAGCAAAAAACCTTACAAAAAAATTTGGTGACGTGACTGCGGTTGACAACGTTTCGCTTTTCGTTGAGAAGGGATCATTATTCGGGCTTCTCGGCCCGAACGGGTCCGGAAAAACGACGATGATCAAGATGCTGACCGGGCAAATCCGCTCGACCGGGGGATCTGGTACTGTTCTTGGCCTTGATATTGGAAAAGATCCCATCGGCATCCGTGAGCGGGTGGGTATTATTCCAGAACAGGAAACCCCCCCCAGTTTCCTGACTGCCACGGAATACCTTGAGTTTGTAGGAGAGATCCGGAAGATTCCTGATGTTTTGGAAAAATCTGAATGGTGGTTTGATTTCCTTGAATTCGGAGATAAAAGAGATGTTTTATGCAAGGATCTATCCCGCGGTACACGCCAGAAACTCATGTTTACCCAGGCGTTCATTCACAACCCGGCACTTGCTCTGATCGATGAACCGCTGATTAACTTCGATCCCATCATGCAGCGGAAAGTCAAGGATTATCTGTCAGAATATGTCAGGAAGGGCAATACCATCTTCATTTCAACGCATATCCTTGAGATAGCGGAAGAGATCTGTACCGGGTTCGCAATACTCAATAAGGGAATTCTCCTCCATTCCGGTACCGTAGCTGATATGAAAGCACATAACCGGCATCTCGATGAGTTCTTCCTTTCTCTCGTGCGGAAGGATACCCATGTTTAAACTCTTCACCATGATGATGAAGGAGGAATGGCGCATTCATTCCACTATCTTCGGCAGCCTGAGCTTTTCCCTTTTCCCGGTGATGATTTTTGGTATCGCCCTCATGGGTTCCTTTCTCCTGCCCGTGTTCCGGGCGGTTATGCCTGCGGGACAGATGGTGGCCATCATCCATGCGCTCTTCCTGCTCCTCGGACTTATGGTCGGGGGGTTCGGACTGATTGGGATGGAAGCGATGAACCGGAGGTTCGGGCAGGCAAGCCTGATCAGCTATTCATCCCGTAGTCTTCCCCTCTCAGAGCGCGGGATTTTCGCAACCTTTGTCGTGAAAGATACCGTTTATTACTTTATCCTCTGGGTATTTCCTTTTGTAGCCGGGTTTTTACTCGCATCGCCGTTCATAGGTATACCCCTGTCCCTTCCACTGCTCCTTCTGCTCACCCTCACACTCACATTCCTGACCGGGCTCTCGCTCATCTTCCTGCTCTCGACGCTCTATACCAGGTATCGGGGAGCACTGGTTGTACTCATTACCATGGCGTTTGTGGCGGTTGCCGGGGTATATCTCACCACCAGTACCACGATTGCTTTCCTGTTCCCGCCGTTCCTGCTCTTCTATGATTTTTCCTATGGAATGCTCGCGGTGGCACTTGCGATGATTTTCGTCCCGTCTTCTGTTGCCGTTTTTCTCTTTTCTTCAGAATATACAGACACTACCAGGAGGTTTGCGAATGCAATCAGGCCACTGTCTGAAAAATTATCCATGTTCCCGAATCCTCCCCTTGCAGCAAAGGATCTTGTAGACCTGAACAGGAGTGGCAGTCTTATCGGGCAGACCATCTTCTCGTTCCTTATTCCGCTCGGACTGCTCTGGGTCCTCCTTTCCGTGCTCTCACGGTTGCTTCCGCCAGGAGGTCTGCTCATTCTTTTTGCGATCCTTACCGGTGTTATTGCATCGACAATGTACACCTGGCTGACTGCGTTCGACTCGTTCAGTTCCTATTCCTGCCTCCCCATCAGTGTCAGCGACCTCCTGATAAGCAAAATGTGCAGTTTTTCTGTACTCCAGATCATCCCTTTAGTACTGGTTACCGCTGTCAGCATTGCCTCCGGGAATATTTCCTACCTCCTGCCATCCCTTGTACTCTGCCTGTCCGTTTCTGCATATGCCGTGGCAGTCACTATCTACCTGACCGGGCTCTCCCCTAGCGTGCTTGTCTACGATGCAAAGGTTCTAGTCATGTATCTCGCAGCACTCGGGGCAGTCCTGATTATCCTGATCATACTCGCATTCATGAACCCGCTCTTTGCGATTGTATCCGTTCTGCTGTTTCTGCCCTGCTGGCTACTCATCAAATCGGGTTTTGGAAGATGGGAGGCACAGGATCAGCCGGGGTTCTGACGTCTATACCCTTTTTATTATGCCGGGTTGGCTTAATCAGACCGGTCTGATCCAGGAAATGACGGAAAAACACAATCCTTGCATGGTTTAAGAGCAGAGGTGTGAATACATGGAGGATCTCACGGTTGGCCTGGTAGAAACCATCCACAATAGGATCATCGCGATAGAAACGGGCGATTGTCGTGTCTTGTCCGAAGCAAATCTTCTCCAGATGGTCTTCCAGGCTAACCTCATACCCGAGTGCGTGGCGCGGGCGGCATTCATAATCTATTTTCTCTCTGCATACCCGGCATTCCGTGAGAGAAATCAAAGAACCGCACTTGAGCTGGCGGTACAGTGCCTGGAGGAAGGAGGATATGGAATCGATCCCGTGGACCTGGTGCATCTCGAACGACTTTCTGAAGGTATCATCGCCTTCACAACCGACCTTTCTGACATCGAGTCATGGCTGGCGGATCATACCCGGAGGATGAAGTGATCCTCGTTCGTTATTGCAGGAGATATTCACCCTCGATCCGGACAACCGCATTACCCCCGAAGAAGACGGTGCGCTGTTTTTCCGAAGAGTCGCTGATCAGCCGGATGATATTCGGGTGATCGCGGTTCCTGCCCTGTTCGATAGCGAGCAACTTCCCGTCCCATCTTTGGGCAGCAAGAAGATAGTACCCGAATGCTGCGTTCCCGGACCCTGTTGCCGGGTCCTCAAGGTAACCAAAGACCGGTGCAAACACGCGGGTACGGTACGAGGCGACTGATGTCGATGTTTCTGGAGTGTGAATGAGGATAATCTCTATACCGTGACTGGTGCAGAATTCCCTGAGGTGTTGAGGATCGGGACGGGTTGACAGCACCGCGGCAAGCGAGCGTAACGGAACGAGAAGAGTTACCAGGCCGGCGTTGATAACCGAAATTCCTGCGGGATCGCTGATTTCCGCGGGTGGAATCCTTAAAGCAGCTGCAATGGTATCCGTATCCAGGTTCGTCTTCAGGCTCACTGCTGGCGGAGCACTGATAAAGACCGAATCCGTTTTCGCGATCTCGTTCCGGACCAGAGTCTCACGGCCTCCGATTCTGATGCGGATGACCGGATCCCGCAAAAGGGTGAGATTATTTTTGATGAGATCATACATCGCAGCTATGGTACCATGACCACAGAATGCTACTTCGCATTCCGAGGAGAAGAATCGGAGTGTAGTAATATTCTCCTCGCAATATACGTAGACCACCTCGCTGACGCACCCGGCCATCCCGCGGGCGATCTGCTGCATCTGGCCAGGGGAAAGGGCCTCGGGGGTGTCAAGGTATATGCACCCGGCGGGATTCCCACCTGACCTCTGGTACGAGAACACATCGATTTTTTTGAACCGAAGCCGCTGCATAGTATCCTACCTCGGCCGCTTCCAATTTTTCCGGCCATTGTTCATTCCGGGGAATGCGGCGCTATTGGTAATTATCCGGTGTTAAGGGTAATCAACCTTGATAAGTGCATTTGGGGCTGGTGAAAAAGATTGAGACGATATACGGGTATCCGGGCAGGTTGGAAAAATCTCTATCAGAATATATCAACGCATTCTCCGTTTGGGGTAATCCTGAAGGTTGACCCGCAACCTCCCTGGTGTTCGTGACAGGAATAGAATATTCCATCATCACCAAGATCATCATCAGAAACCAGATGCTCTTTTTTTCCGCAGCAAGGACAAGCAGGAGTCAATGTATCCCCTTCTTTCTTTCACTCTGTAGGATATTTTACGACGGAATTCTATATAGCATAAGTGGTCAGGGCAAGCTGCAAACCTGTTTGAAATATACCGGCAGGCAACCAGGGTGTTTTGTTTTTTGGGCCCCATAGAAAACTCTTTTTCTCCCAAGGATCGACCCCCTTTTGCCATTCCTGCCCCAGAGGGGGCTCATGGCGCTGTGCGACAGGATTATCCTTTTTATTACAGGGAATCGTAAAAAAACTTTCTTGGGTGATTATCTCAATGCAGGGGCTGCAAAAGCGGCGCGGGGGCTCAGGAGTGCGCGGAAAAACCCAAAAGGGCATCTATCAATGATTTCTCCAGAGCATCATTTTCAGATCGATCGGCGATTTTTTTATAAAAACCGACCGTCTATCTTTCCGGTAAAAATCGGATATTGAATTTTTTTTTAATCGATCAGCGATATTTTCGTAAAATTCGGGTATTGATATCAACCATAATGCTCTTTTGAATGCTGAGGGTCTGCAGACCTGAATCAGAAAAAGGACGCAGATCCTTCGATCTGTGCCACAAGAGGGGGAGGCTGAGGCCGTACACCATCAATGATACCTGGTCCCGTTCACCCGGTGTTCCGTTGCCGGAACTGCAATAAAGGGAAATCCCGCGTTTCCGTCGTGAAGTTCCCATATTCCAAAATTCCTCTCCGTCGGAGAGATCCCGGCGGTGGACATTTTGAGGCTTTTTGGGAGGTCTCAGGCTTGTCCACCGCCACGGGAACCCGACTGGTGGACAATGGGTCAGGACGGAGAAATGAGAAAGGGAAAATCTGGGGGAGGCGGTCATTTTCGAAACGAAATTCTCCGTTCAAAAATGAAGTTTCTGAGAGTCCCGGCATTACCAGATCCAGAATAAAGAAATCACCTTTGAGATCATTCTCGCTAACCTTGACAGGTTAATTCTGTTTGTCTGGACTGAGGGTTTCTGCAGAGCAGTTTTTTTTTTAATATGCCCAAGAGCAATGAAAACCTTCGCAAAGTTATGCGCAGATTGCGTTTTAAGAGAAATCCCTGAGCGTACATTGCCGCATCCGGATCGTATTTTGGAGCAGGGGCCCTTCTTCGATAAACCTGCTCACCGGGAGAGTAAATTTGCGGGAAATATGAGCTAACGCAGCCCTGATATCTTCAAATTCCAGGGAAGGCTGGTTCATGGCATTCCTGACGTTCTCCCTGACATTGAAGACTCCCATCGGAATATAGCCATGGAGGGCTTCCCGTAGAATAATTGCCCCGGCCTGTTTCTGTTCGCGTGCAAGCGCCTCAAGCACGGCCATCTTACAGGAATAATAACATCCCCCGAGGTGAGAATACACCGTCTTCTTCTTTCTGCCTTCATGGTCAGAAAAAACGAGTTCTTCATTCCCAAGGATATGCAGGAAAGCTTCTGACCATTCATACTGCCAGTCTGTCGGCATCAGGATGACGGCATAATTGTTATGCAGACTGGAAAATTCATGCACGCGCCAGGTATCGATGACCTGGCATTTCCTTACTTCTGAAAGAAGGTGGTCACCGATTGTGGTATCGCAGGCGGTAATTGCCCAGCGGGTCGGTACAAGGCGACGGTTCCTGCCACAACCCATCGTCCCGGCAGAGAACGCTTTCTGAATATTCGAGAATAAGATGCCTTTTCTGTGCAGGTCGATAACGGCATCGGCTGACTTCATATCGGTATCATAAAAAACCTTCTCAAGATCCCGGTCCCACCGTCCGCTCTCGATCTCGAACCTGTCGAGTGGAGCACTTGGACCGAAAGGGGTGTGTTCTTCAGAAAAGGCAGTACCGGAGGGGGTACATGAAAATGCCGCTTCGCTCTCAACAGAAGCAGCCGACAGAGAGATATTCTGGAGCTTTTCAATAAAACTGGTATTGAGTTCCCCCGCGTTCACCCGCTGTTTTCCGCGGATTAGGTTGAGCCGGTACCCGATTATCTCCTCCTGGGTCTTGTTCTCAGGGATCCAGGATTCAGGTGTATCCATTATGGAAGTATTCCCGTGGGCAGCTGTGACCATCGGGCCGGCATAAATATCCGGGTAGTTCCAGCTTCCGATAAAAACGGATGGGGGGGAAGTCCCGGTGATATCTTTATCCACAGGTGTAGATTTCATCTGAGCGGTCGATGCAGTCAGTTGCCTGATATACAACCCTTTGCTTATCATGACCCGATCTGATTGGTGCGTCGAGAGATATAATCGGGTTGGTGTGCAGGGAGAAAGTGAACGGACTCCTGCTCCATAATATCATTACCGCCGGCCTTCCTGATGATGTTACAGACCACACCCGGCTGGGGGCAGAGTCCAAAGGACAACACATACATTCTTGTTATCACACACCCTTGATATTTACCAACGGAGTTGTGTGAATTAGAAATAATAACAATAATAGCGATGATATTGACCCGAATGCAGTAAATGAAGACGGATCACCGGTCGTCAGGGTTAGGTTACCGAAAAAATGGGCAAATGAACAATTTGCTTTTGCAGATCTCATGATGGGGGCAAATCATATCCGGGTGAGGTGTTATGATGGTGTTACCCGGATGGGAAGGATCAAGGGCAAGATCAAAAAACGCGTCTGGATTCGGGAGGGGGATATCTTGATTGTCTCCCCCTGGAGTTTTCAGGATGACAAGTGTGATATAATCTACCGGTACCTCCCTCCCCAGGCCGACTGGTTGCGGAAGAACCGGTATCTGTGACCTTTCTTTTCTTTTCAGAGTTCCAACAGGCCGATTATTCACTGTTCTGATTTCAAGAATTTCACTGCTACTGTGTGCCAGGCAGGGACTAAAAAATAGACGGGTAATCCTCTGGATGAATACAGACCCGCCCTGAGGTTCAGATTAATCCCGCACGGGAACCTTGCGAACGGCCGTCCGGACTAATCTTAACGGAGGGTCTGCCAGATACCGAGCCCGAATTCAAGAGCGATTAGGATAATGACGACCCATTCGAGAAAATTGGAATGCTGGATGCGAACCTCATCAGAGAGCATGGAGTAGTTTTCGCGGATAATATCAATTTTCCGGCTGACGCTCTCGCTCCACAACCCGCTCCGGAGCACCTTTAAGGCAGTGGCATAAACGCGGGCGTAATAAACATCCTCGGTAACCTTGATGAGGTTATTGACTTTTTCAATGACTTCGGAGATCTCTGCGGAGTTTTCCATCTGTTTTGCCATGATGGTATGGTACTGGCGGCTGCGGCGGAACTGAGATAACCGGTCGGCATGTTCAATATCGTCGTACATCTTTTCCATCTCCCGGGTCAGCTCACGATCATAGTACCTGAGCTCCAGCACCTGGACATTAGCGAATTCAATCAGGTCGATGATATCGGTCGGGCTATCGGGGCTGCAGAGAAGAGCTGAATCCCAGGAAAGGATGGCAAGGTCGTCAGTTGTGTAACTGAGAGAATTTTTCAGGATATCCTCCCGGATCTGGGGGGATACATTTGTCTTTTCCCCGATGAGGAGTGGAACAGGATCAAGAGTGTCGTCCCGGTGGTTTGTAACATATACCGTATAATCCTCAAAGAAATCCGGGTCGGTTGCGAAGTTCCTGATGTGAGATCTGATGATCTCACCAAGGGTCTTGAGGTATTGCAAATAGAACTCAGAGAGCCCCTCCTGCCCGGCGAATAAAAATGCAATCTCCTCAAGGGCAGAATAATGAGCATCCCTGTCTTCAAAAATAAAACAAAAACTGATCGCCCCGATATCATATACCCGGGCGACCACGGAAAATTCAAAGGGTTTCCCGTCACGCTCTACCCGGATCGGCTGCATCTGAATCATAAGCGGTGGCTCTTCGATCATGATCGATTTCTGTTTGACCCGCACAAAACTCGTCCTTGCCGTAAAATAATTCTGGGCAAGCGCCCGTTCCAGCCAGTCCAGGTCTATCTCTCTTCCAATGTCATAAATCCGGTAAAAACGAAGTGAAATCACGTTTTCTTTACCCTTCCGGCTTTTTCGTGTCTTCGCAATAATGAACAACCACGGAGATGATAAACCATTGCAGTGACCCGGCCTGAATAAAGTGGCTGAAAATTCTTTTTATTCCTTCCGGTTTCTCCGGCATGTCGGTTAATAGTCCGATATAAAAACAATTCATCAAAAGAACTATCAACCAATGGAACTGAATTTCCGTTTAGCAAACGGGTATGAATGAGCGAAGGATGAATAACGTTGCGGGTAACCTGCTTGTGCGGATGCCGATGTATAAAAAAAATTTCAGGATTACCCAGCGGATTTCCGGCCGTGAAGCCGCCCAGTACCGGGTGCTGGGCATCCTGATGAAATCGGGACCGCACTCCATATCGGAGATCGATCAGTTGCTGAATATTTCAAAATCCTCTATGACCGCCCTCATTGACAGCCTCAAGGAAAAGGGATGGATCAAACGGGAGAATAAACCGGAAGACCGCAGGGTAGGAATCATAAACATCACACCAGACGGGAAAAAACACCTGCGCCATGCGTTCGAAGTCGACAAAACCGTTATGAAAGCCCTGCCCGCTGGTGAGGGGAACGAAGACCTCGAAAAGCTCTGCACTTCGCCCGAATACCTGCAGAGGGTTTTTTTAGAAAACTGATCTGAGGGGATCCATTTGGAACGCCGCAATTCCCCATGTTTGGAAGACCCCCCCCATGGGGACGGGCAGACAACCGGATCGCGCAATATACCGGATAATATCATCCGTATTGACCATCTCACCAAAATATTCGGGGGCAGGACAAAAAATGTGACGGCAGTCAACGATGTTTCATTTGAAGTGAAGAGAGGTGAGATCTTCGGTCTGCTCGGGCCCAACGGGGCAGGAAAAAGCACCCTGATACGGATCCTGACCACATTAATGGAACCGACATCCGGCACTGCCTTTGTGGACAGGTATGAGATAACCAGGTTCCCGGAAAAGATTCGCAGCATCATCGGGGTCTGCCCGCAGAACAGCACTCTTGATATTGAGCTGACGGCCTATGACAACCTTGAATTCTATGGTAAACTGGTGAATGTTCCCGGCAGTGAACTCGATACCAGAATCTGGCAGCTCCTTCGGATGACCGATCTCGAGGATAGGGCGCGTATGCGTGTCGAGACTTTTTCCGGAGGAATGCGGCGGAAACTTGAGATCGTCCGGGCTTTCATCCACCACCCGCTTATCCTGTTTCTTGATGAGCCCACGATAGGACTTGATCCGGAAGCCCGGCGCGAAGTCTGGCAGCAGATCTCTACGCTCAACGAAGAAAAAACCACGATCATTCTGACAACGCATTACATGGACGAAGCAGAAAAGCTTTGCAATCGGATCGCATTTGTGGACAAAGGCAGGCTCATATCCCTTGATACGACGGATAACCTGCGGAAACTGATCCCTGCCGGTGATTTGATAGAGATCGGTGCAGATTTGATGAATAACGGGGCCCTTGCAGAGCTTCACGAGAACAGCCTGATCACTTCTGTTGATTTTCGGGACCGGAAAGTGTTTATCTCGGCAAAAAACGGAAGCCGGGTTCTTCCGGCTATTGTCGCTGTCCTAGAAAAATACTCCATTACGATGACCTCCATCTCAATCCGTCCGCCCACTATCGAGGACGTTTTCATCTACCTGACCGGGAAAAAGCTTGATGGCGGCGGAATTAGTAACGCAAAACCCGCAGCAGGGGAGAGGTCGCCATGATCAAGGGTGCCGTGGCGATATTCAAGCGGGATTTCAAGAAATTTTTAAGCAACCCGTTTGTCATCCTTATGACAATGTTCATGCCCATCATGTACCTGATCATCTTCGGAAATGCAATGGGCGGTACTATCACCCATGTACCGATTGCCGTTGTCCAGGAAGAGTCCTTCTCGACCAGTACCCCTCTGTTTGTCTCTGCGGTTGATATGCTGAAGGTTCTGGCCCAGAGAGACAACCCGCGAATGTTCGATGTCAAGGTGTATACCGACGAAGCGAAGGCAAAACGGGATCTCAACAACGGCATTGTCAAGGCAGTGGTGGTGTTTCCTTCAACAGTCTCCAGCAGCGACGCGGTCCGGCTGTACGTGGACAGTTCGGAGTATATGATACCCTCGCTGGTCCAGTCCGGGGTCCAGATGGCGCTCATGTCATCCGGTGCAAATAACAGGGTAGAGATCAATAAAATTTACGGGGACATCAAGTATATCCAGTTCTTCGGGGTCGGGGTCATTGTCATGGCCATCTTCATGTCAACGATGATGGGCGGCGGCATTGCACTGATCAAGGACCGGGAAATGGGGATCATCGAAGGATACCTTGTCACACCTGTCAAACGGTCGAGCATTATCCTCGGAATGATCGGCAGCGGTACCATCCGGGCATTCCTTGCAGGGTTTATCATTTTTATTGTAGATATTCTCATCACCGGCATCATCATCCAGAGTGCTGAAGATTTCCTGTTGGTTCTCGTTGTGCTCTTTATCACCAGCCTCGGGGTGACCAGCCTGATGGTATCAGCTGCATCGCGGTTCGCCAACCAGCAGGAGTACGCTGCGGTCGCCGCTTTCTTCAGCCTAATCCTCTTCATGACCAGCGGCGCTTTTTACCCGGTCGTCGGTATGCCTGACTGGCTGAGGTGGATAACCATCATCAATCCCGAATACTATGCCGTGGATGCATTGAGGAGTATCATCCTCCGCGGGCAGGGGCTCGGAGTCATCGGTATGGATCTGCTGGCTTTGCTGTTATTCTCAACGGGAGCGATCATCCTTGGGATAACCACATTCCGCCGGACGCTGGAGTAAGCGGTACGGGAGGAATGGTCCGCTTTGGTCTTTAATCGGAGTATCCTTCAAAAAAAAACAACCTGTATTCTTAAGTGCCGAAAAAACGCAGTAGGGTAGAAGGGATTTGGCTTTATCAGCTGATGCAGCAATACCCGGCACACCGGATCGAAGACTGATGAACTACCGGTCCCTGCCCGGGATCTTTACCATCTTTTCAACAACCATCTCAAAGAACCCGGTCCTCCCTATGTTCTCCCAAAACTAAGGTGCGAATCACGCCATAACCGGCCTCATCGCCGCATTCTCTCCCCTTGCCGGCATTCTGTTTTCATTTCGATTGTTGCTATAACCAACCCTTTTTTGGTAATATCACTGATCGTATAGACCAGCGGCTCCACATTTGTGCTGGAATTGCCCTCATCGGGATTTCCGATGCCGCGATCCTGCTAACATCATCATCAACACCAATCTTTGCCATATGTGCCTCTTTTTGGTGAGGGTATGTCCCTCTCGACCGGTTCTTCCCACGCTTTTAGCTGGAACTCCCAGTTTAGCCGGAACTCCCAGTCAAGAAGCAGATCGGTGTTTCCAAGGGGGCACTCTCATCTGTCAAGGAGGACCGGTCATGCAGCGAATCCGCTGGTAACAGGGATTATCATTACGGTTGCCAGGTATGCTTGAGGGTTTTTTACAAGCTCCCTGATCATGCTGGTCATTATCGGCTTTTCTGCGGTTTCAGTCCGCGACAGGGCTTTTAAAAAAAGGAGATTTACCGCCTGAATGTTGTGATAAACTCGGTCTTCGCTAGCATGTGGCCGGCTATTGCCTTGTC
>ERZ795054.3225-NODE-3225-length-13013-cov-15.533879_pt1 | contig 13013 bp, 8 predicted proteins | sample MGYA00375138_ERZ795054 | MGnify/ENA primary metagenome ERZ795054 (study PRJEB30183, sample SAMN05720215) | anaerobic digester metagenome | isolation source: active sludge of municipal wastewater-treating anaerobic digesters | place: USA | collected 2014-12-23 ...
TTTAAATAGTAAAAAATCTTGCAAAGGGGCTTTTTACGTTTCAAAGAAATTTCTATGGGTTTTTATTTTGAAATAATACTATTATATTTACTTTGTTAAAAATTCAACTCAGTTCGTGATAACGCAGGAGGGTATATTTGCTGGAATTCTTTTGGGAATGTGGCAGAATCGTTAGAAAAATTAAAACGTTTAGTGGAACCTACTATTCCGGACGCTTAAAAAAAATAAAATAAAAGTATGGCACAAATTAATCCTTCTATTAACTTCAACGGCAATGCCGAGGAAGCTTTCAATTTTTATAAATCGGTTTTTGGCGGAGCGTTTGCCCGTGTTATTCGGTATAAAGATATGCCTATTTCTGAATTTCCGATTTCTGATAAAGAGGCAGATAAGCTTATGCATATTGCTTTTCCTATTGGTAATAATGTTTTGATTGGTAATGATGTTCCTGAATGTATGGGTGTTGTGAGTGAAAATGAAAACAGGTCTAAGATATCAATTAGTGCAGAAAGCAAAGCGGAAGCTACTCAGTTATTTGAGGGACTTTCAGCAGGCGGACAAATTGAAGTTCCACTTGACGAAAGCCCTTGGGGTTCTTATTTTGGGATGTTTAGAGATAAATATGGTATTGAGTGGATGGTTGATTTTGATCCGAGAGATCAGGTGAAAATGTAAAGGAGAGAATTACGGCTGCATATTCTTTTTTAAAAGTAAATATTAATATAAATAAATTATAGAAAAGACCTCGTTTAGGATATTCTAAGCGAGGTCTTTGTTTGATAATTGAACATAGAGTGATGTTTAAAGAAGGTTGTGAATGATTTGTTTTTTATATACTATTCATTTACTACTACTGTACTACTACTATACTACCTAAGTACTACTAGTGTACTAAGAATGTATTCTTAAGTTATACCTAAGTTATACCTAAGTTATACCTAAGTTATACTGGTGTTATAGGAGTGTTATAAAACAAGTTGTTCATTATTTACAAACTGAACTACTTTTTTAGCTCAAAATTGACTCCAATCGGGTTGATTTTAAATCATTAAATTGTTATTTCTACGAAAAAGAATGGTGTTTACCTTAAATCTTATTTTATATTTGCTCTCACAAAGGGTGCTCATTTCTACTATTTATGGGGAATACAGCCACCACCAAAAGTGAAAATAATTGAAATAAGTTACCTTCCTTTGCAGTATGAAAAAGATAGTGATGTTAATTGGTTTGTTTTCCGTGTCTTGTTTTGCGCAAGCACCGGGCATTCAATGGCAGAAATCCTTTGGCGGTTCCGGCGAAGATTTTGCTAAAGCAATCGTTCAAACCTCCGACGGTGGATATGTATTTGGTGGCGATACTAATTCTTCTGATGGCGATGTAGTCGGTTATCCCTGGAGCTACAGTGTGACAAGAAGAGATTATTGGATTGTAAAAACAGATGCAGAGGGCAACATTGCCTGGCAAAAAGTATATGGTGGTTTCTACAACGACCTCTTAACGAGCATAAACTCCACTTCCGATGGCGGCTACATCGTTTCAGGTTATTCTGAATCATCAGATGGTACCGTGTTAGGCCATATCGGCAATTATGACTATTGGTTACTCAAGTTAAACGCCTTGGGAGAAATCGAATGGCAAAAAACCCTCGGCGGAACCAATGAAGATTATGCCACCGGAATTATCCAAACGACGGATGGCGGCTATATTACTATTGGACACACCAAGTCAACCAACGGCGGTGTGTCAGGAAACCACGGCTTCTTTGACGTGTGGATAGTAAAGTTAAGCAGTGCGGGAGCAATAGAGTGGAGAAAGGCCTATGGCGGCTCTGCTGATGATAAAATAAGTGATGCCTACGGTAATCGTGCCATCATTCAAACCCTCGACGGCGGATATATTTTTACAGCAAAGACTAAATCATCCAATGGCGACGTTACGACAAACCAAGGATTAAGCGATGCATGGGTAGTTAAAATCAACAACCTCGGAACAATCGAATGGCAAAAAACCTTCGGTGGAGCCAGTGACGACTTTGCACACAGTGTTATTCAAACTAATGATGGTAACTATGTCATTACAGCCGGAAGTGCTTCCACCACGGGCGACTTTCCTACGAATTATGGAGCTACTGATCTTTGGGTAATCAAAATAAACCCAACAGGAGCCGTACTTTGGCAATCAAAATTTGGAGGCACTAACTCAGAGTCTTATCAATACAGCTCCGTTATAGAAACAAATGACAACGGATTATTGGTGTGCAGCTACACGACGTCAACAAATATCGATGCAACAGGAAATCATAGTTTCGGTTCACCAGATGCTTGGTTAGTAAAATTAAACAGTGCAGGAGTCAAACAATGGCACCGTTGTTTTGGCGGAAGAAACTGGGATGAAGGACATCAGATTTTACAAACCGCCGACGAAGGCTATATGATTGCAGGATACAATTCCAATCACAATGACCCAAGTGGAGCAGACTGGACGTTTAATCATGGCACCTATGATGCTTGGTTAATCAAACTAAACCCCGAAACTTTATCACAACCGGACTTCACAGCTCCCGATGAACAACTGCTGGTTTATCCAAACCCATCCAGAAAACTACTTTATCTAAAAGCACCCGAACAGGTAGAAATAAATAAAATAATCATTACAGACGTAAGTGGTAAAGAATGCTTGGTCAAAACAAACCAACTTTCAGTACTAGAAATAGAGCAATTGTCGGCAGGAATCTATTTCATCCAAGCCTTTTCAAACAAAGGCGTGTTCAACACCAAGTTTATTAAAGAGTAAATTAGTTATGTCCACACTTGTATTAAAACGAACTACTTCAAACGACCCGGACTTTAAAGCCTTGGTGGTTGAGTTAGACAAAGATTTGAAAATCAGAGATGGTGAAGAGCATTCGTTTTATGCTCAGTTTAACGGAATAGATACAATAAATCATGTAGTAGTTGGTTATATAAACCAATTGCCCGTGGGTTGCGGTGCCGTTAAAGCCTATAGTGAAAATGCAATGGAAGTAAAACGTATGTTTGTTCCTTTACATGAGCGAGGGAAAGGAATAGCTTCTCAGGTATTAGCTGAATTAGAAGTGTGGTGTAAAGAGTTGGGTTACAAAGAATGTGTTTTGGAAACCGGAATTAAGCAACCGGAAGCCATCGCACTTTATAAACGGAATCGTTACCATATCACACCAAATTATGGGCAGTATGTTGGTGTAGAAAATAGCATTTGTTTTAATAAATTATTGACCCCTTAACGTTTTATTTAAAAGGCTATGAAGTTTAAAAAAGGAGTATTACCGTTTGTTTTAATGTTAACCTTACTAGGGTTTTCCCAAAACAATGAAACGGATAAGGTGTTAGAAGAAGGAAAGAAACTATACCGTTTGGAGAAAGCCGCGTGGTATGGCGTAGATGACTTTCTGGAACGATTCAAATCAAAGCAAGATAGTTTAGCCGGATACTTGTCTTATTTCAATGACCAAGGCAACGTGATTACCATCTTTTACGGACGTGATACGTCTCAGATATTGGTTCGCTATGAGTTTGAAAATTTGCCGACTAAAAAGCCCTTACACATTGACACCCGCAACAGAACCACAGAACCCTTGGAGAAAATATTAATAGAAATGCGTCAGAATGCAAAGAAAAGGGTAAAAGCAAACATTAGCGGTTTTTATAAGTTTTATGATGAAACGGCTATGAGTTACATACCCGTGTTCAGTAAAAATGAACGAAAAGTGTATGTGATAACGGCCTCAAAAAAGAAGGGGGAGATCACCTTAGGTAATGATTACCTTTTACATTACAACAACAACAATAAGTTTGTCTCTGAAGAGAAGTTTCATCATTCCTTAATTCGCTTACAAGCAAAATCAGGTGATAGAAAGAACAAGCTGATTGAAACGACACACACCAACGTAATCAGTGACTTCATTGATGCCACAGATATTTGTTCACTCTTGTTATACAAAGATTTTGTAGAATGGAATAAACACATTGTACTGAGTGATAAACAGGTAACTGTTTTTATGCTGGACACCGAAACCCTTTACACCATGACCCGAAAGGATTGGGATAGGGCAGCAGCAGCTAAATAACTCAGGCGATAGTACTACTTTTTATTTTTATGTCTCCCAAACCAAAGGGAGCAATTGAATTGTTTTTCACATTAAAAAACAAGGAATAATCCACTTCTAATTCATCAAATAGTCGTAAATTTAAGATGGCAATTTTTTCCATCTTCATGAAAAAATTGGGATGTAAAAAGTTGATTTCAAAATAGGTTTTTCAGTTTGATGAAAACCAATTGTTTCAACATACTTGGTATTCTTCAAACAGCCAAGTCACTTAGTTGAGTAATCACTATCTGATTTAAAGAGTACAGTGAATATTCATTTATAACTATAAAAACATGAAAAAAACGAGTGTTCAAACCGTATTACTTAACCTTTTTATGGGGTTAGTTTTTGTGCCCTTGCTCATGGCTCAGGATGCAAAAACAAGTGCAAATGTAGTCACTTCTAAGTTTGACTTTATTCCGGGTGAAAAGGTTGTTTTTTATGATGATTTCACCAATGAGAATGTTGGCGATTTTCCGGTGCAATGGAATACCAATAGCAGCGGTGAAATTGTGACAGTTAATAATTTTCCAGGTAGATGGTTTCAGTTTATAGGGGGAGGATATTATATTCCGGAAGCTAAAGAGAAGTTTACAGATAATTTTACGGTAGAGTTTGATTTAATTCCCTCTACAACTATTGAAGGTGTAAATTATTTATTCAATATGCAATTTCTTTTTGTTTCCGGAACGTTAAATAACCCGAACGAAGGAGGAGCTATTCCCGGGAAAGCAGGAACCAGCATGACAGCTGATTATGAAAACATCAATTGGACCAATTGGTCAGAAAGTAATGAAGGATATAAAGACAATGGTAATTCCAGTTTTATGTTCATGACCGGAGAAAAGTATCATGTTGCTTTTTGGATTCAAAAACAACGTATTCGAATGTATGCCAATGATAAAAAAGTATTGGATTTGCCCAGAGGTTTAATAGAAGGATATGTTTATAATATATTCAGAATACAAACATCAAATGAAATTAATCCATTGATTTCAAACTTCCGTATCGCAGCAGGTTTGCCTGATATGAGAAACAAATTAATCACAGAAGGTAAGTTAGTGAGTTATGGTATTCAGTTTGATGTTAATTCAGATAAAATTAAACCAGAATCTTATGCTACAATCAAAGAGATTGCTCAGGTGTTAAAAGATAATCCAACCGTTAAAATTAAAATCATTGGTCATACAGACAGTGATGGTGATGACAACAGCAACCTAGACTTGTCTAAACGCAGAGCAATTTCAGTTAAAACAGAACTTACTAAATCTTTTAGTATAGATTCTTCCCGAATGGAAACAGATGGAAAAGGTGAAAGTCAAGCCTTAGCTCCAAACGATACCGGACTCAACAAAGCAAAAAACAGACGGGTTGAATTTGTTAAACTATAATTTTTAATAATTAGATGGTAAAATAAATTTGGATTCTTTCTTAATTGGAATCACATAGTCAATAGAATAACTTTAAATGAAAAAACTCCCATTACGGGAGTTTTTTTGGTAAATAATGGTATGTTTATTATTTTAATTTGTCATTCACCATAGCAATAACAGCTCCAACAGCAGCACTCATGACGATAGTAATGGCAACATCAATTACAATATTTTGATAGTTTACTTCCCTAGAAGAATACATATAGAAATTCATGGATAACGCATAGAAAAATCCAATAACTGCTCCTGCTTTTGCACCTGTTGAAGCATGTTTTATTCCTGCCCATTTCGTAAAAATATAAGCTATGAAGAGTCCATACGTAAGGCAACCCAAAGCAATGAAACCCAAGTTCATGTTTTCTCCTTCCGGGTAAAGGTCACTAAATAACATGCCATAGAATACCCATCCTAAAAGGAAGTCGACAATTCCGCCAACGATTCCGGCAACTAAAAAGTTTTTCATTTTCATAAATAAATGTTTTTGGTTAGAACTATAAATTTATAAAAAAGATTGAACAACTGTTAATTAAAAGGATAAAAAATTAAGAATTATATATTTTATCGTACAAATGTTGGTACTTTTCTTTCACAATCTTACGACGAAGTTTTAAGGTTGGCGTAAGATGTCCGGCTTCAATGGACCAAACATCGGGAGTGAGTTCAAAGCGTTTTACTTTTTCCCAATTCCCAAATTTTTCATTGGCATGGTCAACTTCTTGTTGGAACCGTTCAATTACTTTTGGATTTGCAATAAGTTCTTCATTTGTTCCTGTAATTTCAAAATCATGACGATGAGCCCATTCACGAACGAAGCCAAAATTAGGTTGAATAAAGGCAGCCGGCATTTTTTCGCCATCACCAATGACCATTACCTGCTCCATAAAAAAGGATTGTTTCATTCTGTTTTCAATGATTTGCGGAGCAATATATTTTCCACCGGAAGTTTTAAACATTTCTTTTTTCCGGTCGGTGATTCGAAGGAAACCATCAACGTCAAATTCGCCAATATCTCCGGTATGAAAATAACCCCCTTTTATAGCTTCGCTGGTTAATGCTTCATCTTTGTAGTAACCCATCATCACATTTGGACCTTTGCATAGAATTTCACCATCTTCAGCAATTTTTACTTCCACATTTTTGATTAATTTTCCAACGGTTCCCACCCGGAAAAGTCCGTTTCGCATATCATTTACACTGATAACCGGCGATGTTTCGGTTAGTCCGTATCCTTCCATAACCGGAATATTGGCAGCAGCAAAAATGCGGGATAAACGGTGTTGTAAGGCTGCACTACCGCAAACCATGACTTCTAAATTACCTCCTAATCCTTCTTTCCATTTACTGAAAATTAGTTTTCGGGCAATAGCAAGTTGTTTTTCGTAGAACCAACCATTTTCGCCATAGGGTTTATATTTTAATCCGAGCGTTATTGCCCAGAAAAACAGTAGCTTTTTAATTCCTTTTAAATCGGTTCCTTTAGCATGGATGCTGTCGTAAACTTTTTCTAAAAGTCTTGGAACAACAGTCATTACATTGGGATGCACTTCTTTTAGGTTAACCGTTAATTTATCAATGCTTTCTGCAAAATAAACCGAAACAGAATAATATTGATAGATGTATAAGATAACCCGCTCGAAAATATGACAAATGGGTAAAAAACTCAATGCTTTACTGGTACCTTCTTTAAACGGAATTCGGGGAGCACTGTCCAACACATTTGAAACAATGTTGTTGTGGGACAGCATTACTCCTTTAGGTCTTCCTGTCGTTCCTGAGGTATAAATAATGGTGGCTAATTCTTCTGGTTTTACGTTGTTTTTTCTGTCTTCAACTACATCTTGGTTAGTTGTATCGGCACCTAATTCCAACAGTTCTTTCCAATTGTTACATCCTTCGATTTCATCGAAAGAATAGATTTTTTGTAACGAGGGAACATTATCTTTTATGGTTATTAGTTTATCAAAAACAACTTTATCTGAGACAAAACAATACTTTGATTCAGAATGATTTAGAATATATTGGTAATCTTCCGGAGCGATAGTTGGATAGATAGGAACAGTTTGTGCACCTACTTGAAGAGCACCAATATCCATGATGTTCCATTCAGTTCTGTTGGCAGAAGTGATGATGGCAATTTTATCATTTTTATTGACACCTAAACGCAATAAAGCCCTAGAGATAGTATTTGATTTATCTATGTATTCTTGAGTTGAGGTTTTTACCCATTCACCATTATATTTAGTAACAAAGCAATCGGGAATATTATTTTTTTCAAGTTGATAGTATGGAAAGTCGAAAAGACGAGTTATTTGAATCATTATTAAATAATTTTGATACTAAAATAAGTAACTTAATTTAATAATCATATTTAATTATTTATTTTTTAGTCTGTAAGTTTTTGTTTTATATAGATTTTCAGCAACAATTAGGTGGGCTAAAGCATCTTTGGCCAATTCTGTATCCAATTTAGAGGGTATTAATATGCTGTCATTTATCACTTTAAATTGAACCGGCTTGGATTTTGGTTGTAAAACAACAATTTCGTTTTGCACTCTAAAACCAAAATTATCATGAAACTGCATCATGCTTCTACCTTTAGAATTTTTTGTTATTTCAAATAGACTTCGTCCTATCATCGGTGTTTCAGTTTTTAATCCGCTAAAACTTAAAATTGTTGGTGGAATATCAATTTGACTGGATTGCAAATCAACTGTTTCTCCTTTTGGTACATTTGGACCAATGATTAAGGCAGGAATTCTGAATTTTTTTATTGGTATCAAATTTTTGCCATAGGTTCTGGTGTTATGATCGGCAATAATTACAAAAATGGTATTTTTAAAATAGGCTTCCTTTTTTGCTAATTCTATAAATTTACCTATACTGAAATCAGCATATTTAATAGCGTTATTGACTGTTTGTTTCTTTTTGTCATACAATTGAATTCTACTATCAGGAAATTCAAAAGGTTCATGGTTTGAAGTTGAAAACATCATTGAAAAGAAAGGTTTATCTCCCAATGATTTAAAATACTGATTTGCTTTTGTAGCTAAATCTTCGTCAGAATAACCCCAAGTTCCTTTGAGAGCATACTTATTTTTATCTGAATCAAAATCAGTTTCATCGATGATATTTTTGAAACCATTTCCATTGAAAAAAGAAGCCATGTTATCAAAGTTTGCCATTCCACCATAAATAAAACTGGTATCAAATCCTTCATTTCCAAAAGCAGTAGCCAGTGTAAAAAAGTCTTTTTGAGAATTGCTTAATTTTACCACGCTTTCAGAAGGAGTGGGAGGAAATCCAGCTACTACAGCTTCAATTCCTCGAACACTTCTTGTTCCAGTACAATATAAATTTGTATAAAGTAAACCTTCTTTTGTTAGTTTATCAAATTCAGGCGTTAACGGAAGTCCTCCTAGAGAACCTACAAATTCGGCTCCTAAACTTTCTTGTAAAAAGATGACCACATTATATTTTTTTGTTGAAATACTATCTGATTTGTTACTATGTAATAACGGAATACTATCAAATGTGAAATTGTTGTTATCAGTTGTCATGTATTTTTTTACACGTTGGTATGATTCATTGATATCCATTGTTCCATACATTTTCATGACGTTTTCTTCATTTTTTATGGAATAAGCTGCAAATCCAACAGTATATAAAGAATTTAATCCTAATGAATTTGTCATTTGGTCTGTTGAAAAAACAGCATTACTGGCATTGATAGGTCTTTTAGAAGTTAAACTCGATCGTGCTCCTAAAAATAGCAGAAATAAAATGGCAGGAAATAATAATAACCTAGTTTTGAATGAAACCGCTTTGATGAGGAATAATGTCTTACTTTTTTTAACACCGAAATAAATTCCAACAATAAGTAAAATTCCAATAATTATAAGAGAAGGTAAATAACTTTTCAATAAAGTACCAAAAACTTCTTTTGGATAAATTAAATAATCTAAAAAAATTCGATTTGGCCGTGTATCATATTGACTTATGAAATTTGTTGTAGTTAATTCAGTAACCAGAATTAAAAATAAAAAAAATATGAAATAAAAATTTAATGGTTTTTGTATATATTTTATACTTTTTTCTGGAATAAAACTTATTATCAATAGGGGTAGAAATGAAATATAACTCAACAAAATGATATCAAACCGTAATCCAATTGGGAATATATACCAATAATTTTCGGTTTCGATTATTCTTTCATTAAAAAAAAAGAATAAAAAAATTCTGCTTAGAGTTGTAAAAATTAACCCCAAGCAGAAAAAGGATAGGATAGGTTTGAGATATACAAATTTTTTCATTTTTCTATTTTATGAAGCAAATATAGCTTTTAAAATATTGTACAAAAATTTAGAAAAAATTTATATTTACTTAATGTTTTTCAATCCACAAACGAGCATTCACAAACGCTTCTAGCCAAGGTGAAACTTCATCGTTACTGTCTTTTGGATAATGAGCCCAATTCCAAGGGAAAGTGGAACGTTCAATGTGTGGCATCATCACTAAATGTCTACCGGTTTTGTCGCACATCATCGCTGTGTTGAAATCGGAACCGTTTGGATTGGCAGGATAATTTTCATAACCGTATTTGGCCACAATATTATATTGACTTTCTTCGTATGGTAATTTAAATTTTCCTTCACCATGCGAAACCCAAACGCCTAATGTTGTTCCGGCTAATGTTTTAAGCATCACAGAATTATTTTCCTGAACTTTTACAGAAGTAAAAATACTTTCATGTTTGTGGCTATCGTTATGATGCATTTTTCCGTGAATTTCATGTTCCGGATTAATGACTTCTAATTCCATAAACAATTGGCAACCATTACAAATTCCGACCGAAAGAGTGTCTTCTCGTTTGAAGAAATTATCTAACGCTGTTTTTGCTTTTTCGTTGTATAAAAAGGCTCCCGCCCAACCTTTGGCAGAACCCAAAACATCTGAATTTGAAAACCCACCTACTGCTCCAATAAATTGGATTTCTTCTAAGTTTTCCCGTCCGGAAATTAAGTCGGTCATGTGCACATCTTTTACATCAAATCCGGCTAAATACATTGCGTTTGCCATTTCGCGTTCAGAATTACTTCCTTTTTCACGAATAATAGCGGCTTTTGGACGAGGTTTTGAATCGTCAATACTTGGTTTTTGACCTGTAAAATGAGAAGGAAATGAATAGGCTAAAGGTTGCATTTTATAATTTGCAAATCTTTCTGCTGCTTTTCCGTTTTTGGTTTGTTTTTGGTCTAATAAATAGGATGTTTTGAACCAATCGTCTCTGTATTTAGAAATGTCTAATTTCCAGTTTCCTATTTCTAACCAATTATTCTCAACGACGTTGCCTAACTTGAAAAACTCAATATTTTCTTCCTTTAAAAAGGATTCAAAAAGGACATCATCTTTTGCTTGAAGTACTATTCCAATATTTTCTGCAAATAGAATTTTTAATATGTCTTTTTGATTGAAAGCAGTAAAATCAAGTTTAGCACCCAGCTGATTATCCGCAAAACACATTTCTAATAAAGTGGTAATCAATCCGCCACTACCAATATCATGACCGGCAGCAATTTCATCATTTTTGATTAATTCTTGAACTACATTAAATGCTTTTTTGAAGAATGCAGCATTTTTGATGGTTGGTGTTTCTTTACCAATAGCATTTCTCACTTGTGCAAACGAAGAACCACCTAATTTGAATTCGTCTTGTGATAAATTAATATAATAAATTGAACCTGCATCTTTTTGTAAAACCGGTTCCACTACTTTAGTAATATCGTTGCAATTTCCGGCAGCAGAAATAATGACCGTTCCAGGAGCAATCACTTCCATGTCGGTATATTTTTGCTTCATGGAAAGCGAATCTTTTCCGGTTGGAATGTTGATTCCTAATTCGATAGCAAAATCAGAACAAGCTTCTACGGCTTCATATAAACGAGCATCTTCACCTTCATTTTTACAAGCCCACATCCAGTTGGCAGAAAGCGAAACACTTTTTAAACCATCTTTAAGTGGAGCAAAAACAATGTTGGATAAAGCTTCTCCAATGGCGTTTCTACTTCCGGCTTTTGGATCAATTAAGGCCGAGATAGGGGAGTGTCCAATGGTAGTGGCAATTCCTTCTTTTCCTTTGTAATCCAACGCCATTACACCGACATTGTTTAAGGGTAATTGTAGTGGTCCTGCACATTGTTGTTTGGCCACTTTTCCTCCTACGCAACGATCGACTTTGTTGGTTAACCAATCTTTACAAGCAACAGCTTCGAGTTGAAGGACTTGCTCTAAATAGGTTGTAAATTCAGATTCTTGATAATTAATTTCGGTATAATTTCTTTCTACCGTAGTATCATTCATAATAACTTTAGGAGAACTTCCAAACATGTCAGCCAATTCAAAATCCATCGGTTTAGCTCCGGTTGATTTTGATTTAAACGTGAAACGATGGTCTCCAGTAACATCTCCTACTTCATACATCGGGGAACGTTCTCTATCAGCAATTCGATGTAGTATGTCAACATCTTTTTGTCCAATTACTAATCCCATGCGTTCCTGACTTTCGTTACCAATAATTTCTTTGGCAGAAAGAGTAGGGTCGCCAATTGGCAATTTGTCTAAATCGATTAATCCACCGGTCGCTTCTACTAATTCTGATAAACAATTTAAGTGTCCGCCTGCACCGTGATCGTGAATGGAAACAATTGGGTTTTCATCACTTTCTACCAAGCCTCGAATAGCATTGGCTGCTCTTTTTTGCATTTCCGGATTAGAACGTTGAATGGCGTTTAATTCTATTCCTGAACCAAATGCTCCGGTATCAGCTGAGGAAACGGCTGCTCCACCCATTCCAATTCGGTAATTTTCACCACCAAGAATCACGATTTTATCGCCTATTTTTGGTTCGTGTTTTTGGGCTTGTTCAGCTTTTCCGTAGCCAATACCACCTGCTAACATGATTACTTTATCGAAACCAAGTTTTCTTGCTTCTTCTTCGTGTTCAAAAGTCAAAACTGAACCTGTAATTAACGGCTGACCAAATTTATTTCCAAAATCAGAAGCACCATTGGATGCTTTGATTAAAATATCCATAGGTGTTTGATACAACCATTTGCGTTCATTCATGGCATTTTCCCACGGGCGGGTTTCTTCCAAGCGAGAATAAGAAGTCATGTAAACCGCAGTTCCAGCTAATGGAAGTGAACCTTGTCCGCCGGCAAGTCTGTCTCTGATTTCTCCACCGGAACCGGTTGCTGCTCCGTTAAATGGTTCAACTGTAGTTGGGAAATTATGTGTTTCTGCTTTGATAGAAATAACCGAATCGAATGCTTTAGTTTGATAAAAATCAGGTTTATCGGCACTTTTAGGAGCAAATTGCTCTACAGTTGGTCCTTTGATAAACGCAACATTATCTTTGTATGCTGAAACAATATCGTTATGATTTTCGGCAGCTGTTT
>ERZ795054.3227-NODE-3227-length-13012-cov-4.450644_pt1 | contig 13012 bp, 8 predicted proteins | sample MGYA00375138_ERZ795054 | MGnify/ENA primary metagenome ERZ795054 (study PRJEB30183, sample SAMN05720215) | anaerobic digester metagenome | isolation source: active sludge of municipal wastewater-treating anaerobic digesters | place: USA | collected 2014-12-23 ...
GCAGCTATCTTCTCCAGGACGAACACGGACAGATCCAGCTCACCCACAGCGTCTCCGCCGGCCTTGATTACGCAGCGGTTGGGCCCGAGCACGCCTGGCTTCGGGATCTGCAGCGCGTCGAGTACGATTACGCGACCGACGATCAGGCGGTCGATGCATTCATGCGCCTGGGCAGAATCGAGGGCATCATTCCAGCCCTCGAATCGGCCCACGCAGTTGCGGCAGCCATCGAGCGGGTCCCGCGCATGCACCCCGACCAAGTGGTGATCGTCAACCTTTCCGGGCGCGGCGACAAGGACGTCGCCCAGGTTGCCGCCCGGCTGAAACTCGAAACCCCTCGATCCGAATCATGACAATGAACGCACCGCGCCGAACTTGAACGTCACATTCTACGCCCTCACTCGATCCGGCGCGCATGGCGCCGCCGCCATGCGGCCCGGTGCCCGCTACGCCGTCAACACCGGCGAGGGCGAAAGCCGGCTCGTTGATGCGGCTAGTCTGTACGGGTGATTCCTTACAGACATGTAATGGTGCGGAAAGGCTCCCGTCATGCCGGTGTGGTCTATTGCTTTCAGAAAAGAGAATGGAAGCTGGCAGATCACAACAACAACGACGAAAATGAATGACATGACTATGAAAGCGCAAAGAAAGCCAATCTGGAAACGCCTTCCCTTCCTGGCCTGGGGCGGCGTCATTGCTGCCGCAACCGTCGCCCTGGCCATCGAGCAAACGGGAATCAAGAGCAACGCCACATCGGCGAAGAGCGAGAAGACAGCCGTCAGCGTGACGGTCGACGAGAAGCCCGCCGATCGGGCGGGTCGATTCACGACCAGCTTTGCCCCCGTGGTGAAGAAGGTCAGCCCGAGCGTGGTCCGGGTCTATACCACGACCAAGCCGAAGACCATGGGGTCTCCCGAGGGATTTCTGCCTGAGGATCCGTTCGGCTGGTTCTTTGGCCCCAATCGCCGCGGTCGCGGCCTTTACCGCGAGATGCCGATGCCCCGGCAGCAGGGTGTCGGGTCGGGGGTGATTGTCACCGCCGAAGGGTACATCCTGACCAACAACCACGTGGTGGATGGCGCCGACGAAGTGAAGGTGGCCCTTCAGGACGGTCGTGAATTCAGCGCCAAGGTCGTCGGGAAAGACCCGAAGACCGATGTCGCCGTTCTCAAGGTCGAGGGCAAGGATCTGCCGTTCATCGAGATGGCCGACAGCGATGGGATCGAGGTGGGCGATCTGGTCCTCGCCATCGGCAATCCCTTCGGCATCGGTCAGACCGTGACGATGGGCATGGTCAGCGCCAAGGGGCGCGCCAACATGGGCCTCGATTACGAGGACTTCATCCAGACCGACGCGGCGATCAACCCCGGCAACTCCGGCGGCGCACTCGTCGACGGCGAAGGCCGCTTGATCGGCATCAACACGGCCATCCTCAGCCGGACCGGCGGCAACCAAGGCATCGGCTTCGCCATCCCGACGAACCTGGCCAAGTATGTGATGGAGAGCTTCACCCAGGATGGCCGCGTGGCCCGCGGTTACCTCGGCGTCATCATCCAGGATCTGACGCCCGCCCTGGCCAGCAAGTTCGGCCTCGATGATCGGACGGGCGCACTCATCGGCGATGTTGCCCCGAAGAGCCCGGCCGAACAGGCCGGAGTCAAGGAAGGCGATGTCATCACCGAGTTCAACGGCAAAGAGGTCAAGGACAGCCGTCAACTCAGACTCATGGTCTCTCAGACCAAGCCCGGCACGGAGGTCCCATTCAAGATCATTCGAGACGGCTCGAGCAAGACCATCGAGGTCACTCTTAAGGAGCTGCCGGACAGCGCGCCACTGGCACGCACCGACTCCGCAAGGCCGCAGGACGAAGGCACGCTCAACGGCGTGACGGTGTCGGACCTGGACGCTCAGACACGGCGCCAGCTCGAACTGCCGGCCAATCTGCAGGGCGCACTGGTCACGGATGTGGAAGCCTATTCCGCCGCCGCGGATGCGGGTTTGCGCCGGGGCGACGTGATCCTGGAAATCAATAGGGAACCCGTGCGCAACGCCGACGATGCCGTGCGGATGACCGAGCAGGCGAAGGACAAGACAACATTGTTGAGGGTTTGGCGTGAAGGGAATCGACACTACCTCGTCGTCGACGAGTCCGAGGGCAAGTAAACGCCAACCCCCTTTGCCCGTGTGACGCGCACGCCCGCGAGTCCGACGCTCGCGGGCGTTTCCTTTTGTGCCCCGCGCGATGCGCGCTCCTCCCTGCGCGCCGCCATCCACGCTCGACCCTATGCACTCTCCACTTGAAGAGCCTGTCGATCTGCCCATGATGAGCGACGTCGTGAGAATTCTGGTCGTCGAAGACGATCCCAAGATCGGCTCGTTTGTGGTCAAGGGCCTCAAACAGGTCGGCTTTGCCGTCGACATTGCAGCCGATGGCGAGCGCGGGCTCGAACTCGCCACCATCACCAACTACGACGCGGCGGTCGTGGATATCCTGTTGCCCAAGCTCGACGGGCTCAGCCTGGTCAAACGCCTCCGCGCCCAAGACCTGCGCGTCCCCGTCATTTTCCTGAGCGCGCGGGCGAGCGTCGATGACCGCGTGCGAGGTCTGCAGGCGGGCGCCGACGATTATCTCACCAAACCGTTCGCCTTCTCGGAGTTGCTTGCCCGCGTGCAGGCGCTCATCCGCCGCGCCTCTCAGACGCCCGAGCCGGTTCGCCTGACCGTCGGCGACCTGACCCTCGACCTCATGAATCGCGAGGCAACGCGGGCCGGCCAGCGGATTGACCTCCAGTCGCGGGAGTTCGCCCTCCTCGAGTACCTGATGCGCAATGCCGGGCGCGTGGTGACGAAGACCATGATCCTCGAACATGTCTGGGATTACAGCTTCGATCCCCAAACCAACGTCGTCGATGTGCTTGTCCATCGCGTCCGTGCGAAGGTGGATCCGGACAAGGCCCTGATTCAAACGCTTCGCGGCGTCGGCTACGTGCTCAAAGCCCCAGCCAACGCGCCTTGACCGGGCGGGTACCGATTGCCCAGCCCGCGACCACGGACTATGACTCCATCCGTCGGGGACGAGGACGTTCCCACGCGTGCGCCCGGGGAGGCGCACACACAACAGGGTGAAGTCCCTGTCAGGCGGAACGTTCACCCGGTTGGAACCGAAGGCTACCGCGTCGTGGCAACACGGGGTGGGGAGCTGCCGGAGGTGAACAACCCGTCCGTAACAACGGAGCCGGATGAACCGGAGACAACGTAAACCCGAGTCAGCCACGCCGACCGGCGAGCCTGCGAGTGCTGTGCGAAGCCCAGGCCAAGACCCAAGCGGTGCTCGACTACCTGCGGGAATGGACCAGGGGAGCAGGGTTGACCCTGCACCCGACCAAAACGCGGATTGTGGAAGCAACGAGCGAACGTTTTGATTCTCTGGGCTGGCACGGCTACTTCCGAGACGGTCATCCCACGGGCCTGACCCGGGAATCTCACCAGTGGGGCGGTCGCGGCATTCCTGGCGGTCCTTGGGTGAGATCTCCGGGTCCAGATGCCGCGTTGGATTCTCCTTGCGGCGGGGCCGGCGAGTTCGCATAAACACCGGCCAAGAATATGCATGCGAATTCCATTGTCGGATTGCGCCGGACGCTCGTGCTGGCGCTCACTGCGTTCACTTTGCAGGCCGTGTCGGCGGCCGAGAATCCCTATCTGGGGCGCTGGGCGTTGATTATACCGGGGGGCGGCGCGGGGTGGCTCGAAATCACCAAGGAGAAGGGTTACTACGACGGCAGCATCCTGTGGGGCGGGGGCAGCGTGGTGCCTGTGTCGGGGGTGTTCTTCCATGACGACATGCTGTTTGTCATGCGGACGCGGGAAGTGAAACGCAAGAACGACGCCGGTCAGACGGTGCGGACACATCAGTTCACGGAGCTGATCACGGGGCGGGTGTACGGGGATGATCTGCGTCTGGACCAGACGAATCCAAGCGACAACGGGGAGGGGATGAGCCAGGCTGCCTTCACGGGCAAGCGCATCCCGCCGCTGCCGCCTCGGCCCGACTTGGCCAAGGTGAAGTACGGCGACCCGGTCGCGTTGTTCAACGGGCGCGACCTGACGGGCTGGCGGTTGCTCGATCCGGGGTCGGCGAACGGATGGAGTGTGAAGGACGGGCTGTTGATCAACCGGCCTGTGCAAGAGGAGGGCAAACCGCACAAGAACTACGGCAACCTGCGGACCGATCGCGAGTTCGAGGACTTCAACCTCACGCTCGAAGTCAACGTGCCCAAGCGCGGCAACAGCGGCATTTACTTGCGCGGAATCTACGAGGTGCAGGTCGCCGACTCGCACGGACGACCGACCGATTCGCACAACATGGGCGGTCTCTACAGCCGCATCACTCCCACCGTGAACGCCTGCAAGCCGGCGGGCGAGTGGCAGACATTCGATATCACGCTCGTCGACCGGCATTTGACCGTGATTCTCAATGGCACGAAGGTCATCGACAACCAACCGGTCCTCGGTTGCACCGGAGGGGCAATGTGGTCTGATGAGTTTCGTCCCGGCCCCATCTATTTGCAGGGCGATCACGAGGCCGTGGACTACCGCAACATCGTGCTTCGACCGGTGGCGAAGTAGGGACCGGCTATTGGCTGCGTCCGAACTTCTTCTCGAGTTCGCGGTAATCGAACTCGAGGAGCGTTGGGCGTCCGTGCGGGCAGGTGTAGGGCATCGCGCAGCGGCGCAGATCCTCGACCAGTTTCTCAAGTTCGACGCCGACGAGCGGGTCGTGGGCTTTGACCGCGTGGCGGCAGACTGTCTTGGCCACCATGTCCTCTCCCAGACGCATGGAATTGACGTCGTGGCCGGCGGCCTTGAGTCCGTCAATCAACTCGAGCACGAACTGACGGGGATCCGGCGTCCGGACAAACGGCGGGAGCGCATCCAGAAGGAACGTGCGTTCGCCAAACTCGCTGAGGCCAACCCCCAACCGGCTCAATGTTGCCAGGTGCTCGCGCAGGAATGCGGCGTCGCGCGGGGAAAGCTCGACGGTTTCAGGCAGCAACAGGCGCTGGCTGGGTGCGTTGCTGTGTTCGAAGCGTTCGAGCATTTGCTCGAACAGGACCCGTTCGTGGGCGGCATGCTGGTCCATCAGGACGAGCCCCCGATCGGATTCCAGCACGACATACAGGTGGCCAATGACGCCTACGAAACGCAAGGGAACACTCAGCAACGGCGGAGGCGGCGCCTCAGGCGAGGCCGCGTCGGGGGTCGGCCCGGTCAGAGCAGATGCGTTCGGGCGAGGGACATCCGGCGTCGATTCCAGGCCTTGCCCCGTCGAGGGAACGGCGATTGCCGGGGGCGCGGCATTGAATGCCGGGGTTGCCGGGGGCATCGCTGTGGGCGGCGGAAGGGTGGGGGTGGGCGCTGTCGCCGCGAACGGCGTTGGCAGAGGCGGGCTTGGCGGCGGTGCGCTGTAGTCGATCCAGCCCTGTTCCAACGGGGGGTTGGCCGTCGGGAGGGCGTCAGAGCCGGCCTGATCTGCATGCGGTACAGGGACTGGCGCGGCAGGTGCGTGATAGGCCAACAAGGCCTGGCGGACGGAGTTTGTGACAAAGCGTCGGACCATCCAGTCGTCGCGGAACTTCACCTCGCGTTTGGCGGGATGGACGTTGACGTCGACCAGGCGCGGCTCGATTTCGAGGAACAGGCAACAGACTGGGTAGCGGCCTTTCATCAGGCTGGTGTGGTAGCCTTCGAGCAGGGCGTAGTGGAGAGTGCGATTGTCAACGGGGCGGCGGTTCACGAACAGGTGTTCATCTTCGCGGGTTGCCCGGGAGACTCCCGGGGCGCCGATGAAGCCCCAGAGGCGGATGGCGCGGGAGGTCTCGCGGTCGTTTCCCTGTGAGTCGCCGTCGGCACCCGTGTTCGAGTCGATGTCCGGTGCAGACGGTGTGGGAGGAGCAGAGGCCTCGACGGCGACGAGGTTCAGATCGGTGCCATACAGGGCACGCAGGCGTTCGCGGACGGCGGCGTGGCGGTCGGCCCCGGCCCGGGCCGACGGGATTGGAGGCAACTGCCAGATGAGCCGCTGGTCATGGGTGAAGGTGAAACCGACCTCCGGATGCGCGAGGGCGGCCAGGAGGAGGTAGTGATGGATGTGGGACCTTTCGGTCTCCTCGCTCTTTAAGAACTTGCGTCGTGCCGGCAGGTTGAAGAAGAGGTTGCGGACCTCGACCGAGGTGCCGGGTGGCCCGCTGGCTGTGGGCACGCCTATGATCTTGCCCCCATGGATTTGGACTTGGGTGGCCTCGATCGATTCGCCGGTTCGCTCGCGCGTGGTCAGGGTCAGACGGCTGACGCTGGCAATGCTCGGGAGCGCCTCACCGCGAAATCCCATCGTGGCAATCGCGTCCAGATCCTCCGCGCGCCGGATCTTGCTCGTCGCATGACGATCGAAACAGAGCAAGGCATCGTCGCGGCCCATGCCGATGCCGTCGTCGGTGACTCGGATCAGGCTTCGCCCGCCCGCCTGGACTTCGACCTGAATGCGTTCCGCCTGGGCGTCCAGGGCGTTCTCGACCAGTTCCTTGACCACGCTGGCCGGACGTTCGACGACCTCGCCGGCGGCGATCTGGTTCGCCACCTGCTCGGGCAACAGGCGGATGCGGTTCATGCGGCGGACAGAGTACTCTCCCGGCCCGGGGGCTGCGACACATCATTCGCCCCCTCACCCGGAAATCTCACCAGTGGGGCGGTCGCGGCATTCCTGACGGTCGGTGGGTGAGATTTCCGGGTCTATTCTGATGAGCCCGCATTTCAGGCGAAATGTGACGGTGACCGGTCAGATGACATCAAAGGTTGGCGAGAAATGCGGGCAATCCGCATCTTTCCTAGCGTCCGCGCACAGGGCAGTCAGACTCCGCGGGATGACCGCCATGCGGGTTAGCGGCTAATTCGAGTCAAGGACTGTCACCGGTGCAGACACCGGGTCAGGCCTGCTTGCCGCAAGGGGGGGCGGCACAGACAGGGGACCCAGAGTGCAGAGGATCGTGTTCTTGAACCGCAAAGAGGGGGAGGGATTTAGCCGCAGAGAACGCAGAGCAAGAGACGTGCTGCTCGCCACGGATCGATGAAGCGTGCGATGAAGTGACCGATGAAGTCCAATCCGAGTAATGTCCAATCTCCAGACCGGGTGCCTCACTCGGCGACATCACACCGATAACAGCCAGATGCAGCGGAGAGTTGTCCGGCTTCAAAGCCGCGGTTGACGGCGCGCTCTTTATGAAGCACTTTCCGCCGCGCGGAGCAAATCTTAAACATGAAATCACTTGATTTATTGGCGGCCGCTCTGGCGGCTGGTGTGTCGGTTGGCGCGACCGGTCAAGCGGCGACCGGGCAACTCGGCGACCCCGCGCCCGCACTCGAGATTGCGGAGTGGGTGAAGGGGGGCCCGGTCGATCTGGCGGCTGGGAAGGGGAAGAAGATCTTTGTCGTCGAGTTCTGGGCGACGTGGTGTCCGCCGTGCCGGACGAGCATTCCGCATCTGACGGAGCTGCAGAAGAAGTACAAGGGGGACGGGGTGGTTTTTATTGGCGTCTCGGACGAGAAGCCGGGCGTGGTGAAGCCGTTTGTCGAGAAGCAGGGGGACACGATGGATTATGTGGTGGCGATCGACAAAGACCGGAAGACATCGGCAGGGTACATGAAGGCGTTCGGCATCAATGGGATTCCGCATGCATTCGTGGTCGACAAGGAGGGGCGGATTGTGTGGCAGGGGCATCCGATGGCCGAATTGGACGAGACAATTCGGCAGATCCTGGACGGCAAATACGACATGAGCAAGGCCAGGAAACGCGCCGAGGCCCAGTCGTTGCTCGAAGAGTATTACGAAGTGGCGGCTGACGACAGCCAGAAGGACCGGGCGGAGGAACTCGAGAAGAAACTCGTGGCCCTGGACACCGAGATTGGCGGCATTGTGTCCGGTGAGAAGTTCGATCCGCAGGAGGTCCGGAACCAGATCCGTTTCTCACAGGCGATGCGCGAGTATGGCCAGGCAATCATGGCGGGCAAAGACGACGCTTCCCTGGCGGAGCTCGAGAAGAAGGCCGAGCCGTTCAAGCCTGCGGGATTCGAGTTTGGTGAGTATCGTGAGCAGTTGCAGGCGTCGGTGGTTTTTCGCGAGTACATGCAGCTTGCGCAGGGAGAAGGGGAGGCGGAGAAGCTGGCTGAGGCCGCCGCCAAGCTGGGCGGGCTCAAGACCAAGAATCCGGGCATCCTCAACCAGATTGCGTGGACGTTGCTGACGGACGAGAAGATCAAGCAACGGGATGTCGGGCTGGCCTCGAAGCTTGCCAAGGCGGCCTACGACGCCACCGAGGGCAAGGACGCATCGGTGGTGGATACCTACGCCCGGGCGCTGTTCGAGACCGGCAAGGTGAGCGAAGCCATCGAGCACGAGAAGAAAGCGATCGAGTTGTGCGACGATGAGGAGATGAAGAGCGACTTTGTCGCCAACCTGAAGAAGTACCAGGAGAAGGCGGCCAAGAAGTAAGTGACCTGACCGAACCGTCCCCTGAAGGGGAGGTCCAATCAGCGTCCAATCAACGCCCTCGAGTCCATTCACTCGAGGGCGTTTTCATAACGGCGGATGTCGGTGGACCAGAGGCATATCCCCTCGGAGCGCCCTTCATTTTCGGTGCTCCCGGCTTTTTACCGCAGCCAGAAGCTGAAGTAGAGGTACATCGAGAGCACTGCGAGCAGGATGACGGCGGCCAGGACCTTGTTGCCCGTATCCCAGCTTCGCTTGATCTCGTCGGCCGCCTCGTGGTGGATGGAGCCGTAGGTCAGGCCTTTGAGTTTCTCGGGCGGCGGCGGTGCGGTCAGCAGGGAGGCGACGACCATGATGATCGCGCTGGCCAGGAAGAGCAGGCCGGTTGCGTAGAGGTAGTTGTAGTCGCCGATCTGGGCCAGAAAGGCGGGCGACTCGATCTTGCCCTTGCCGAAGAAGGTCTGGATGGTCAGCTTGGCCATGCCGAGGATGAAGCCGCCGGAGAGGGCCCAGACGGCGCCTGTCGCGTTGATGCGTTTCCAGAACAGGCCGAGGAAGAAGACGGCGGTGATCGAGGGGGCCAGGTAACTCTGGACGTTCTGGAGGTATTGGTAGAGGCCGCCCTTCGAGACTTTGGCCATGACAGGAATCCAGATGATGCCCAAGGCCACGACGACGGCTGTGGCGATGCGTCCGACGGTCAGGAGGTGGCGTTCCGATTGGCCGGGTCGGAGTTTCTCGTAGATGTCGACCGTGAACAGGGAGGCGCTCGAATTGAAGAGGGAGGCCAGGGAACTCATCAGCGCCGCAAGCAGACAGGCGACGATGAGTCCGCGGATGCCGATCGGGAGGAGCAGTTTGACCAGGGTGGGGAAGACCAGGTCGCCGTCGATTGTCGGGTTGCCTTCGACCAGTTTCATGGGGAGCTGGATGAGGCCTTTCTGGTGCATGGCCCAGCCGATCATCCCGGGGATCAGGAAGATCAGCACCGGCCAGACCTTGAGCAACCCGCCGAACATGGCGCCGCGGCGGGCGGTGGCCAGATCCTTCGCCGACAGAGTGCGCTGGACGATGTACTGATCCGTGCACCAATACCAGAGGCCGACGATGGGTGAGGCGATCATGATACCGAGCCAGGGGAAACCAGGATCGGACAGCGGGCGCCACAGAGCGAAGTTGTCGGCATTCTCCTTGCACTGCCGCACCAGTTCGCCCCAGCCGCCCAGTTTGGCCAGGCCAATGCCGGTGATGATGAACGAGCCGAGCAGGATGATGACGGCTTGGGGTGTGGCCGTATACATGATGGCGCGCATGCCGCCGAACACCGTGTAGATGCCGGTGATGATCACTGTGGCGAAGGCGCCGATCCAGAAGGCGTTCTGGGGGGAGCCGAAGGTGTCCGGCAGCAGGGCCTGAAAGACGATGGCTCCGGCGTAGACGGTGACGCTGACCTTGGTGAAGACGTACAAGACCAGGGAGACGCACGAGAGCACCCAACGGGCCCGGGCATTGAAGCGCTTCTCGAGAAACTCGGGAATCGTCTGCACGCCGGATTTGTAGTAGAAAGGCACAAAGAGCCCCGCCAGCACGATCAGACACCAGGCGTGCATTTCATAATGCGCCATCGCCATGCCGGTCGAGGCCCCCTGGCCGGCCAGCCCAACAATGTGCTCGGACCCGATATTCGAGGTGAAGATCGAGGCGCCAATGACGATCCAACCGGCGTTTCGGCCTGCGAGGAAGTAATCCACGCTGTCCTTCTGATGGCGTCCATACCACCAGGCGACCCAGCCGATCAGGCCGAAGTAGAGTGCGATCACGATCCAGTCGAGCCAATGCATGTTGCGGGTTCTTTCTTGGGTTAGCGTTTCGAGTTCTGGCCGTAGTACGCTCCGGGGCCATGTTTCCGGAGGAAATGCTTGTCGAGCAGGGCGGGCTGAATCGGGCGGACCTTCGGGTTCAGGCGCAGCGTCTGGCTGGCGAGGCGGGCAACGTATTCGAGCACCACGGCATTGTGGACGGCGTCCCGGGCGTCGGCGCCCCACGCGAACGGGCCATGGCTGGCCACCAGCACAGCCGGAAAGTGCCGGGGGTCCAGGTGACGCAAGGTCTCGACGATGACGCGCCCGGTATTGGCTTCGTAGTCGGTTTTGATTTCAGTCGGTTTGAGCAGCCGTGTGCAGGGGATCTGTCCATGCCAATCATCCGCCTGCGTGGTGCCCCAGCAGGGAATCGGCATGCGGGCCTGGGCCCAGGCTGTGGCGTAAAGACTGTGGGTGTGGACAATGCCGCCGATCTGCCGGAACGCGCGGTACAGCACCAGGTGCGTCGGGGTGTCGGAGCTGGGCTTGAGTTTGCCCTCGACGACCTCTCCGGTCTCGAGAGACACCACCACCATGTCATTCGGCCGCATGGTGGCATACGGCACACCGGACGGCTTGATGACCACCAGGGCGCGGTCGCGGTCAATGCCACTCACGTTGCCCCAGGTCTGGATGACGAGGCCGGCGTCCACCAAATCGAGATTGGCGCGGCAGACGATTTCTTTCAGTCGATCGAGCATAGGCGTGGATGCAAGGGGAACACGAAGCGCGGACGCCCCTGCACGAACTGTTCGGACGGCGCGACGTTTGAGTTCAAGCGCTCGAATCTGTTGAGTGTGCTCCGGTGTTGTTCGCGGTTTTACTTTCTGGCCCGGCTGCGAATGTCGAGCAAGTCCTTCATCACCCGGTGCAGGTTCCCGGCCCAGGTCGTGGTGCCGAAGGCGTCGTGGAGCTGGCGATAGAGGGCATAGAGCGCCTGGTAGGTCTCGTGGTTCCTGGCCTTGGGCTTGTAAACACGCGGTTTGAGTCCGGTCATCGCCTTCTGGGCGGCGGCGTAATCCGGGTGCGCGCCGCCGACGACGGCGCCGGCGATGGCAGCGCCCAGGGCGCATGTCTGGCTGGAGCGGCTCACCTTCATCGGGCGGCCTGTGACGTCCGCATAGATCTGCATGACCAGCGGGTTCTTCTCGGCAATCCCGCCGCAGTTCACGATCTGGTCCACCTTCACCCCGTATTCCTCGAACCGATTGATGATCGTGAGGGCGCCGAATGCCGTCGCCTCGATCAAGGCGCGGTAGATTTCGGGCGGCGTGGTGTAGAGCGTCTGGCCGAGCAGGAGTCCGGTGAGGCGCTGATCGACCAGCACGGTGCGGTTGCCGTTGTTCCAGTCGAGCGCGAGCAGGCCGCTTTCACCGGGCGCGAGCTTGGCGGCTGCGGTCGAGAGGGCCTCGTGCGATCCGAGCTTCGCGCCGCCGGGTTGGAGGTAATTGACGAACCAGTTGAAGATGTCGCCCACGGCCGATTGCCCCGCTTCGAGCCCGTAGTAGCCGGGCAGGATGCTGCCGTTGACGATGCCGCAGAGCCCGGGCACGTCGGCCAGACTCTGGCCCACGGGCACGACCATCATGTCGCAGGTGCTGGTGCCGATGATCTTGACCAGCGTGCCCGGGGCGATGCCCGAGCCGACGCCGCCCAGATGGGCGTCGAAGGCGCCGACCGCCACCGGGATGCCCGCGGGCAGTCCGGTGCGCGCGGCCCAAGTCGGCGTGAGGCCGCCCACCGCCCGGTCGATCGTGTGGGCTTTGGGACGGAGCCGCGCGCGCAGTTCGCCCAGTTTGGGTTCGAGCTGGCCAAGGAACTCGGCGTCGGGGTAACCGCCCCAGTCGTCGCTGTACATGGCCTTGTGACCGGCGGCGCAGACACCCACCGTGAGTTTGTCCGGCGCCTCCGTGCCCGTGAGCATCGCGGGAACCCAGTCGGCGCACTCGACCCAGGTGTGCGCGGCATCGAACACGGCGGGGGCCGTCCGCAGGCAGTGAAGGATCTTGCTGAAGAACCACTCGCTCGAGTAGGTGCCGCCGCACTTGGCCAGGTACTGGGGGCGGATGCTGGCGGCCAGCCGGGTGATGTCGGCGGCCTCGGCGACGCCCGTGTGGTCCTTCCAGAGCCATGCCATCGCGTCCGGGTTCTTCGCGAACTTCTTCTGAAAGGCCAGCGGCTGGCCGTTGGCATCGACAGGAAGAGGCGTGCTGCCGGTTGTGTCGACCCCGATGCCGACGATTTGGCTGGGGTTGAATCCGCGCGCCACTCTCCTGGCCTCGGCCAGGGCCTTCCTGATGGTGACTTCAGCGCCTCTGACGTAGTCGATCGGGTGTTGCCGGGCCAGGTTCGGATCGCGTCCGAGGATGACCCCTGCGTTGCCGTGTTCGTAGCCCCAGACGGCCGTGGCGAGTTCCTTGCCATTGGCGGTGTTGACGATCAGGGTGCGCACCGAGTTGGTGCCGTAGTCCAGTCCGATGGTGTATTGGGTGCTCATGGAATGTAGGGAGAGTGGTGCGGGGACAGGCTCATGAATTTGTGGGGACGGAAAGCTTGGCCCTCGAATGGTCTGGGTGTCGGTCGCGTGCGGGGGACGGAGGGACGCCGCGGG
>ERZ795054.3228-NODE-3228-length-13011-cov-21.767598_pt1 | contig 13011 bp, 11 predicted proteins | sample MGYA00375138_ERZ795054 | MGnify/ENA primary metagenome ERZ795054 (study PRJEB30183, sample SAMN05720215) | anaerobic digester metagenome | isolation source: active sludge of municipal wastewater-treating anaerobic digesters | place: USA | collected 2014-12-23 ...
TATCGCGAAGGTAGTTTTGTATGTCAAATGGATTATTCGTGGGGAAAACCCAAACGTATTATTTTTATGCGAATGTTAAACGAAGAAGAAGCCGAAAGAATTAAAAATAAAATGATTCGGGGAGGCTATTTAACAGGAGTCAGTTTAGATGATAAAGGACAGACCTATTCGGAAAACACAGCTTTTACAGAATTCCATTATCGTATTCCAGTAAAAGGTTCTTTTTTAATTACACACAGACTACGTGCCGATTTACGATGGATGGGAAATGAAAATGAATTTTCTCAAAGGTATCGCTATCGATTTATGATTGAGAAAGAATTAAAAGCCAAAAAAGTTTCATTCGTACCTTATATAAATGCAGAAACTTTTTATGATTCTCGTTTTAATACAATTAATCGGTTTCGAGGTATTGCAGGAACCTCTGTTTCATGGTCCAAACATTTTGCAATTGAAGGGAATTTTACTTATCAATATGATTCAAAATCCTCTGTAACAAATCTCTATGCAACTAATTTAATCTTGCATATTTATTTCGAAACGAAAGCAGCTTTAAATTAATTATTTAGTCTTTTTCACGTATTGAGTCAAAATATAAATAGTTTGATTTTCAACCCGTCCTTCAATTAAATTAGCATCATCCCAAACTAATTTGATGTTGTGAACAGCAGCTCCGCGTTTCGCTGTAAAATTAGCACCTTTTACATCTAAATCTTTAATCAAAACAACTGAATCGCCGTCTTTCAATATGTTTCCATTCGAATCTTTGTGAATAATTTTTCCTTCTTCCTCATCTCCTTCATTGGTTGATTTTGCCCACGCTAAAGCATCTTCATCCAAATACATCATTTCCAGTAAATCATGATTTTTTAATCGGGCTAACATTCGCCAAGAAACGATTTGTACAGGTAGATTTTCGTTCCACATGCTGTCATTTAATCCTCGCCAATCTGCTGCATTTGTTGTTTCCGGATTTTCTATTTGGTCTTTTAACGCTTTTGTAATCAAAATACTGTTTTCTAAACTTTCCTCTGTTTTAGGGGCTACAGTATAAACTACTAAATCGTCTTCAATTCCACTTATTTCACATTTTGAATGACTTCGGTCTTGTAATCTTTTTTCGATGATGCTCATTTGGAAATTTGATTATAGATTGAAAGAAGCACCAACGCTAATTTGAAATTGGTTATTCAATTGTTCATAGCCTACAGGGTCACTATTGTATTTAGCAATTGGAAATCCAACTTCTGAAAACACACCAAATCCATCCGAAAAGAAATAGCGAATACCGGCATGTGCTCCAAAATTTCTAAGGCCAATATTTAAACCGGGATAAATATCAATTGCTTCAGGTAATTTCATGACACTTCCAATATTAGCACTAAAACGAGCTTTGATATCAAATTCGTCTTCAAATTTAGAAGCATCTCCATCAACACCTAAAAGATAAACAGTTTGCAAACCGATTGACATATTTTCTCCAATTCCACGATCATAAAACAAAGTAATTCCTGATGCATGATCTTGAAAGTTAGCACCAACTTGAAATTTTTGATCTCCTTTTCCGCTATAAGCTTGTGCATTAGCTAAAAATGCACTTAAAATCAATCCAAAAGTGAATAATTTTTTCATATGTAGATAATTATTTTTTTATAAGTCATATGGAATCGCTTTATTTTTTATGGGTGTTTGCTTACGCAAACGTGTTGTTAATAGCGATTTCATTGTTATAAAATTTTTGCAAATGTAATCATTTCAATTTTAACCCGAAAACACTAATTTCTTCCTTTTTCATTGGGATATAATTGTGGCAAGGGTTCACTTTGCCAATATTCTTTAGTTTTCACATTTAAAATTGTTAATGGGCCAACAAATGCCGCACCGGTATCAATGTTCCAAATACAGGCTTTGTTTGTTGGAATTGTTTCGTTTATTCGTGTTGTTGGTGTATGGCCAATATAGATTTCGTCATATAATTTGAGACGTTTTGGATAAAAAATACTGTCTTTAGAAAGGGTAGGATTTAAACTTAGTGCTGTTTCCCACAAGGTTCTATCCCAATAAAATAATTTCGGAAAATATTCAAAATCAATTCCGTTCATATTGGTAAAACCGGCGTGAATAAAGAGTCTGTTTTGGTCATCAAGATAATAATCTTTTAATCCTTCTAAAAATTCGATGTGTCTTTTTCGTTCAACAGCAGAAACCTTTTGATAACAATCGATGGTTGATTGACCTCCGTGTTTAAACCACTCTTGATGATAGGAATTTGTTTTAAGATAATTCAACAATAAATCATCATGATTGCCTCGTATGAAAATACAAGTTTGTTTTTTATCTAATTCAATTAAAAAATCAAGTACTTGTGGTGATTCGCTCCAACCATCGACAAAATCGCCTAAGAAAATTAAAGTGTCTTCTCTTGTGACTTGGCTTCTTTCCAACACCTGATGTAAAGCCCGAAGACCACCGTGAATGTCACCAATTACGAATGTATTAGTCATTGTTTTTATCATATTTCATTTTTCTCAAAATGCGTAATGTTTCTTTAAAATTTACATAAACCGATGGGTTTTCTAATGCTTTTAGTAAAGGCTTGGCATCAATTAATTTTTGTTTAGCGTCTTCAAATCCATTCAAAAAACAAATCATCAGCGTAGAAGGTAAATTCAACAAATCTCTTTTTTCTCTTTCAGATAAGGAAATTCCTTTTTGTAATTTCTGCAACAAAGATAAGTTTGAATTGTAAATATGAAACATCATTTTTCGATTGTATTGAGGCGGTTCAAATAAAAAGAAAGTTTCAATTTTGTAATAGCCGTTGTCAAAAAAGGTCAGCGTTTGCTTTTCTAGCGGATAATAACTCGTTTTGTCATTTAATCCTAAAGGAACATATTCAGTAATCGAAAAAGTTTTATCATCATATTCTATCGTCACTTCATCAAAGGCGGAATAAAAAAGTTTTACTTGCTCATTAATTAATTCAATATCCACTCTGGAAAAAAAGGTTTTATCACGTACTTTTTTCTTATGACCGGCCCAACAAACGACAAAAAGTTCTTTGAAAACATGGTAGTTGGTAGCCATATCTTTATGTCGGTTATTTAAAAAATCTAAAACGCCTTCCAGGGTGTGTGAAATACTGTTTCTCGAATTATTTTCAATGCCAATTACTGTTTCAGTGTTCAATTTTGAAAAGGGAACTTTATCTTCTGTGGGGATAGAATTACTTCCTCTACGAATAAAAACGGTACGAGCCGGAGTGGTGTGAATTCCTTTTTTAAAAAAAGAAACCTTAGAATTTGCTTTTATGGTTACCAATCCTACTACTTTATCTTTTGGGAGATTTGGAAAAGGAACATTTTCATATTGAATTTTCGGAGGATTTTCTAAATAAGCATTCACTAAATTTTGAATTCGACTATCATCAAAAAAATCATCTCCGGTAATCTCATTATCCTGATCTTCTACACCCACAACGATATACGAATTGTTGGTTGGGTTAGAATTAGATAATGCACAAATATGTTTTAAAAATTTTGCCTTCCCTTCTTTGGAATGCAAATTTAACTGACGCTTTTTATCATAGAAACTACTCTCATCGTTATGAGCCAAAAGGTTTTTGATAAGGAGGCGTTTGTTGATCATTTTTTTAGTCTACAGTCGCAGTCACAGTTTTCAGTGTATTGATAGCTTGAAAACTATTTCTGCGACTGAAAACTGCGACTGAAAACTTTATTAAGGCACTTTATTTCCAATGCTTTCTGTCCAAATTTCAAACCAATCTTCTTTGTCTAAAATTAGTCCTGCTGCTTTTTGTAATTGTTGAATTCGGGCTACATTAACAGTTCCTGCAACAGGAATTACTTTTGAAGGATGTTGCATAATCCAAGCTAACAAAAGCAAATCGGAACCCACTTGATATTTTTCTATCAATCGGGCAAATAGTTTTTTTAATCTTCGGGTTTGGTCAGTGTCTTCTCTAAAAACGGTTCCTAACGGATTCCATGCCATCGGACGTATTTGGTGAAACTGCATGTGGTCTAAAGTTCCATCCAGCATTGGTTGAAAATCGGTTGCCGAAAACTGAATTTGATTATAAGAAACTTTTGTTTTTTGCTGTATTAAATCTGTTTGTGAAGGCGTAAAATTCGACAATCCAAAATCTAAAATTTTACCGTCTTTTTTTAATTGTTCCACCGCTTCAGCAATTTCATCGGCTACCATCAGTGGACTGGGTCTGTGTAATAAAAAAACATCTAAATAATCGGTCTGTAAATTTTTAAGGGAATTTTCTACTGACCAAAAAATATATTCCTTCGAATAATCATAGTGTTTGATTCTGTTGTTTCTTGTATCACAAACATGTTGAATGCCACATTTTGAAATTAATTGAATTTTAGAACGATCTAATTTACTTTTTTTTAATCCAATTCCAAAAGTGGATTCTGTGGTATATCCTCCATAAATATCAGCATGGTCAAATGTTGTAATTTTGTTTTCTAAACAAACATGAATCAAATTTGCCATTTCATCTGAGCTTAAATTTTTGTCCCAAACACCCCAATTCATGGTTCCTGCAATAACAGTAGATAAGTTAGTTTTCATAGTATTGTATTGATAAATTTAATAATATTGACTTTTTTCAAGAAATTCTTCTGTTTTTCTTCATTCCTTTTTCATCCATTTCCTTCAGGTCTTAAAATTATAAAAACTAAATCACAAATCACTCTTAAAACCCATGTTTTAAAAGAACTTTTAACGCTATATTAACATCTTGAAAGGAATAAAATTTTCAATTTGCACTGTTAAAAAATTGATAGTAATTTCGTGCCTTTAAAAAATGAATTATGGAAGAAAACACTACGACTCTAGACATTAGAGCGATTAATGAGAAAATTGAAAGAGAAAGTGCGTTTATCGACTTGCTTACCTATGAAATGAACAAAGTCATTGTCGGACAAAAGCACATGATTGAACGATTGTTGATAGGTCTTTTAGGTCAAGGTCACATCTTGTTAGAAGGTGTGCCGGGATTAGCAAAAACACTTGCCATTAATACATTATCACAAGCTGTACAAGGTTCATTCAGCAGAATTCAATTTACGCCGGATTTATTACCTGCCGATGTGGTAGGAACCATGATTTATAACATTAAGCAAAATGAATTTTCCATTAAAAAGGGACCCATTTTTGCAAATTTTGTACTTGCCGATGAGATTAATCGTGCCCCGGCAAAAGTGCAATCAGCTTTGTTAGAAGCCATGCAGGAAAAACAAGTGACCATTGGTGACACGACTTTTAAATTAGACAAACCTTTTTTAGTATTAGCTACTCAAAATCCAATTGAACAAGAAGGAACCTATCCGTTACCGGAAGCTCAAGTCGATCGTTTCATGTTAAAAACAGTAATTGATTATCCAAAAATGGAAGACGAACGAATGGTTATTCGTCAAAATTTAAAAGGAAGTCATGAAAAAGTAAACGCCGTCATTTCTATTGAACAAATCTTGAGAGCACAAGAAGCAGTTCGTGAAGTTTACATGGATGAAAAAATTGAAAAATATATTTTAGATATCATCTTCGCTACACGTTTCCCTGAAAAATATAAATTAGAAAGTCTAAAACCATTAATCAGTTTCGGTTCATCTCCCCGAGGAAGTATCAATTTAGCTACTGCAGCAAAATGTTATGCATTTATCAAACGTCGTGGTTATGTAATTCCGGAAGACGTTCGTGCAGTGGTTCACGATGTGTTGCGTCATAGAATAGGCATCACGTATGAGGCAGAAGCTGAAAATATTACTTCAGTTGAAATTATCAACAAAATAGTTAATGAGATTGAAGTACCTTAATATAAGTTGCGAGTTTTAAAAGTTGCGAGTTTTAAAGTTATTTAAAAACCCGTAACCTATAACCCGTAACCCGTAACTAAATTATGGAAACAAAAGACCTACTCAAAAAAGTACGAAAAATAGAAATTAAAACCCGAAGATTGAGTGATCACATCTTTTCAGGTGAATACCACACGTCGTTTAAAGGCCGTGGGATGACTTTTTCAGAAGTGCGTCAGTATCAATTTGGTGATGATGTTCGAGCCATTGATTGGAATGTAACGGCTCGCTACAATGAGCCCTATATCAAAGTTTTTGAAGAAGAACGTGAGTTGACCATGATGTTAATGGTAGATATTTCCGGTTCTGAAAGTTTTGGAACAAAAAATCAGTTGAAAAGTGAAATTGTAACGGAGATAGCAGCAACAATGGCTTTTTCAGCTACTCAAAACAACGACAAAATTGGTTTGATTTTATTTTCCGATGAAATTGAGCTTTATATTCCTCCCAAAAAAGGGAAATCGCATGTGTTGCGAATTATTCGTGAATTAATCGAATTTCAACCCAAAAGCAATAAAACCAATATTTCAAATGCATTGAAATTTTTATCCAGTGTGATGAAAAAGAAAGCTATTGTTTTTTTTATTTCTGATTTTATTACCGAGGATAATTATGAACACACCCTTAAAATTGCAGGGAAAAAGCATGATATAACCGGAATTCGAGTGTTTGATATTCGTGAAGAAAAAATGCCAAATATCGGAATGGTAAATATGCTCGATGCTGAAACAGGCGAAACAATGTTGGTAAACACCAATTCAAAATCGATTAGGATGGAGTATGAAAAATATTACCACGAAAAAGTAATTTTTTTCAAAGAAACTTTTTCAAAATGTGGTTCAGGAACTGTAAACACAAGAGTAGATGAAAGTTATGTAACTAAATTATTAAGCTACTTTAAATCCAGATAATCATTAGCAAATTTCAAACTAACCTTTGTGAATAGCTGTGAAACAAAACATGAAAATAAAATTATATATATTCTTTATTCTGTTCTCAACCTTAGTTTTTGCTCAACAAAAAAGAGTGACAACTTCGGTAGATAGTACTAAAGTTAAAATAGGAGCTCAAATTAATTTGACTTTAAAAACAACGGTTGATACACTTTCGAAAGTGACTTTTCCGGAAGGTAAATTATTTGGACGTTTAGAAGTACTAGAAAGTTATCCTACCGATACAATCAAGGAAAATTTTAAGTATCAACTAATCAAGAAATATGGTTTAACTCAATTTGATAGCGGAAAATTTGTCATTCCTTCTCTACAGGTTATAATCAATTCAAAACCTTATCCAACTGATAGTGTTTTGGTTGAAATTTCAAATGTGGTAGTTGATACGTTAAAACAACAGATGTATGATATTAAAGATATTACCCAAGTTGATAATGACGGAAGGCCTTGGTGGGTATACCTATTAATTTTAGTTGTATTAGCAGGAATTGGTTATTTGATTTATTATTTAATTCAAAAAAACAAAAAACCTAAAGTTGAAGAAATTGTTTATGCTTCGCCGATAGAAAAAGCAACAGCTCACCTAAAAACATTAGAAAAAAAGAGCTTAGTAGAAAGAGGAGAAGTGAAAGCTTATTATTCTGAGTTGACAGATATTGTCCGAACCTATATTGAGGAAGCCATTGAAATTCCGGCAATGGAAAGCACAACCGACGAATTGATTGCAGCTTTCAAAATTGCGATTGTAAAAAAGAAATTAGCATTAAATGATGAAACGATAAAAAACCTCGAAAGGGTTTTAAAACAAGCAGATTTAGTAAAATTTGCCAAATCAAAACCACTTGAATTTGAAATTGTAGAAGACAAATCAAAAATTGAAAAAACAATTTATAAAATTCACCAATCAATTCCTGAAGTTGTAGAAGAGGAGTTAATAGACAATGATTTTAACAAAGATAAAATCCTAAAAAGAAAACGAAAACGCAAAATCACAACCCTTGTTTTATCATTTATAGTTTTACTTTTTGTAGTGACGGGAATTTTAATTGTAACCAAAGGATTTGAATTTGTAAAAGACACAATCATTGGTCATCCAACCAAAGAGTTATTGGAAGGGGAATGGGTTTTGAGCGAATACGGTAATCCACCCATAAAAATTGAAACTCCAAAAGTGTTGAAACGAATGGATGTTTCTAAATACATGAACAAAGAATCGGCTTCCTTGATGAAAGACATGCAAATGTTTGGATATGGAGCTATTTTAGATCATTATTACATTGTTATAATGACTAATAAATTTAAAGAAGAAATTAAGATTGACTTAGCAAAAGCAATGGAAGGGTCGCTCAAAATAATGGAAGCACAAGGAGCACAGAATATTTTATTAAAACAAGAAGAATTCAGTTCTAAAGAAGGTTTTAATGGATTAAGAGGCTACGGTACAATGACAATTATTGATCCGATAACTAAGAAAAGCAGAAAAGCCTATTATGAAATGATTTACTTTTCTCAAGAGGGAGGTTTGCAACAAGTCATGGTGTTACAAGATGAAGGAGATGAATCAGCTAATCAAATCACAGAACGAATTATGAATTCTGTTGAAATTGCCAAAATGAAATAACTATGGAAAACATCACCTTTTTACATCCACAGTTTTTTTGGTTATTCACTTTATTGCCGGTTGCAATAGCTTGGTATATTTGGAAGCGAAATAAACAAACGGCAACATTAAAAGTGAGTTCTTTGAAAGGATTTAAAGTAAAAAGTTCAGTCTTGCCTAAACTAAAACCAATTCTTTTTGTGTTAAGAATTTTAGTTTTAAGTTTTTTAATTGTTGCTTTAGCAAGGCCAAGAACCGTTGACATCAGTAATAAAACAAAAACCACTCGAGGAATTGATATTGTTATGGCAACCGACGTTTCCGGGAGTATGTTAGCCAAAGATTTAAAACCAAATCGATTGGAATCGTTAAAAAAAGTGGCTGCTAATTTTGTAAATGACCGTCCAAATGATCGGTTTGGTATAGTGGTTTATGCCGCTGAAAGTTATACAAAATCGCCTGTAACCAGTGATAAATCGGTTGTGATTAATACCATCAAAAGTATTCAATATGATAATATTATTAAAGATGGAACCGGAATAGGAATGGGTTTGGCCACTGCCGTTAATCGATTAAAAGACAGTAAAGCAAAAAGCAGAGTCATCATATTGTTGACAGATGGGGTGAACAATGCCGGATTTATAGAGCCTGAAACGGCAGCTGATATTGCAAGAGAATATGGAATAAAAGTTTATACAATTGGTTTAGGAACAAATGGCATGGCTGAGTTTCCTTATGCCTATGCACCTAACGGAGGTTTTTTATTCCGAATGATGCCTGTAGAAATTGATGAAGCTTTAATGAAAAGCATCGCAAAAAAAACAGACGGAAAATATTTTAGAGCCACTAGCAATAGCAAACTCAAAGAAATTTATGAAGAAATTAATAAATTAGAAACAACAGAAATAGAAGAACAAAAGTTTTATAATTTCGACGAAAAGTTTCGTCCTTTTGTTTGGATTGCCGGGTTATTATTATTGGTAGAAATTTTGTTAAGACAAACGATTTTTAGAGGTTTTATATAACATGTACGAACTGGACGAAAAAAAATATTTATACTTTTTAGCCATTATCCCAATAATTGTGCTGCTTTTTCTATTCAATTTATATTGGAAAAGAAAAAAGCAACGTGAATTTGGGGATATTGAATTGGTAAAAAAATTAAGCCCTGATAAATCAATTTTTAAACCGATTTTGAAAATTATTGTTTTGTTATTCGCTTTTGTTTGCATCGTCATAGGATTAGTAAATCCAAAAATTGGCACTAAATTAGAAACGGTCAAACGAGAGGGAATTGATGTGGTATTTGCCATCGACGTTTCAAAAAGTATGTTGGCAGAAGATGTTGCTCCTAACCGATTAGACAAATCCAAACAAATTGTTTCTCAAATCATTAATCAGTTGGGAAGTGATAGAATCGGAATTGTAGCTTATGCAGGTAGTGCTTTCCCAGTTTTGCCCATAACAACCGATTACGGTGTGGCCAAAATGTATTTGCAAAGCATGAATACTGATATGGTTTCCTCACAAGGAACTTCATTGGAAGATGCAATTAGGTTGTCGGCTAACTATTTTGACAAAGGCAATTCGACAAATAAATTGATTGTTTTAATTTCTGATGGTGAAGATCATTCAGAAGGTTTTGAAGGAGCCATTGAAGAAGCCAAAAAAATAAAGGCAAAAATTATTACCATCGGTGTTGGAACAGAAAAAGGAGGCCCAATTCCACTTAAAAGAAATGGTGTTGTGGAAAGTTTTAAACGAGACCAAAATGATGAGGTGGTTGTTACAAAATTAAACACTGAAGTTCTAAAACAAATTGGAAAAGGAACCAAAGGTGGTTATGTATATGGAAGCAACACCAAAGAAGTGCTGGAATACGTTAAAAAGGCATTGGATAATATTGAAAAAACAGAATTTGAAACGACACAAATTGCTGATTTTCAATCACAGTTTCAATGGTTTTTAGGTTTTGCTTTTTTATTATTAATGATAGATGTTTTTCTATTGGAACGAAAAACTGGATGGATAAACAAGTTGAATTTATTTAATGAAAAGAAAGCATGAAACAAAATTTAACCATTTTACTTTTAATGCTATCCTATTTTCTACAAGCTCAGGAAGAGAAAAAAGAAAAAGATAAAGTATTACCAAAAGCTAATAAAGAATTTGTGGCTAAAAATTTTACAGAAGCAGAAGCACAATACCGTGTTTCAAATTCTAAAGGAGTTTCCGGAGCCACACCAGCCTATAATTTAGGAAATTCTATTTATAAACAAAATCAGCCAAGCGAAGCAAAATATGCTTATGCGAAAGCTATAGAAAAAGCCAAAACTAAACCGGAAAAACACAAAGCTTTTCACAATTTAGGCAATGTGTTTATGAAAGAAAAGCAATATGCAAAAGCCGTTGAAAGCTATAAAAATGCCTTACGGAATAATCCAACCGATGAAGAAACCCGATATAATTATGCCTTGGCAAAACTGTATTTAAAAAACAATCCGGAAGATCCTGAAAAAGACAAAAAAGACGACAAAAAAGACGACAAAAATCAGGATAAAAAAGATGACGGAGATAAAGATAAAAAGGAAGATAAAAAAGACGGCGACAAAGACAAAAATCAGGATAAAAAAGACGGGAACAAAGACCAAGATCAAAAAAGTCAGCCAAAGCCACAACCATCCGGGATTTCAAAAGAAAGTGTCCAAAATTTGTTAGATGCAGTCAATAATGAAGAAAAGAAAGTACAGGAAAAAGTGAATGCTCAAAAAGTAAAAACGAAACCTGTTCAAACGGAAAAAGATTGGTAAAAAAAATGAAAAAGTTTCTATTCATAGTATTATTAAGCTGTCAGGCAATTTTTGCCCAAGTTCAGTTTGAGGCCAAAGTGAGTAAAAACTCGTTGGGTTTAAATGAACGATTAAGGGTAGATTTCACCATGAATGTAGATGGTGATAATTTTGTACCGCCAACATTTGATGGTTTTAGAGTGATTGCCGGGCCAAGTCAGCAAGTGAGTCAATCATGGGTAAATGGTAAAAGTTCATTCAATAAAACTTATTCCTATTTTTTATTGCCTACACAAAAGGGTACTATTTCAATTAAACAAGCTGCAATCGAGCACAATGGACAAGTTTATAAGACAACACCTATTTCGGTAAAAGTTTCGGATGCCGTTGAACAACCCAGAGATCCGAACGACAATTCAGTTTCCATAAACGATGCCTTGTATTTAGTGGCCGATGTCAGTAAAACAAATCCATATTTAAACGAACCCATTACGGTCGTTTATAAGCTGTATTTCAGCCACAATATTGGAATTACAAATTGGCAGGAATTAGACAAACCTAAATACAATAATTTTTGGAGTCAAAACATTGATATTAAGCAATTAGTAGCAGAAGAAGGAACTTTTAAAGGGGAACGTTTTCGTTACGTGGTACTCAGAAAAACAGTTTTGTATCCTCAAAAAACGGGTAGTCTTGAAATTGAACCCTTGTCATTGGATATCGATGTTGAATTGCCTACTAACCGAAGAAATATTTTTGGTCAAGTAATGTTGACCAAAGACCATAAACGTGTTTCCGCAGGAAGTAAAATTATTTCTGTAAAACCGCTTCCCGAAAATGGCAAACCAATTGATTATTCAGGAGCAGTCGGTAAATTTGATTTTAAAGTTATCCCATCCCGAACCAATTTAAAAAATGGTGAAAGTATGGACTTAGAAGTGAGTATTTCCGGAAACGGAAACCTCAAATTGTTTAGTTTACCTAAACCGGTTGTGCCCACAGCCTTAGAAATGTATGATCCGGTACACACAGAAAATGTGAATACTCCTTTGTCAGGGATGAGTGGAAAAATTACAGATAAATATACCATAATTCCACAATTTAAAGGGAGTTACACAATTAAACCGTTATCCTTTTCTTATTTTGATTTAAGTACGGGGAAGTATAAAACGATTACTTCAGAGGAAATTATAATCAACGTGACAGATGGGCCATCTCAAAATGGTAATCTGACAGCAAAAACAACAGAATCTGTTGATAAAAAAGCTATTTCGGCCGGGGATCAATTTAAATTCATTCACTTAAAAACGAAATTTTCTTCCATAAATAAGCAAGATTTCTTTGGTTCAAACCTCTATTATGTTTTAGTAAGTATACCCTTTTTATTGATTCCGTTTATTGTTTTATTCAAAAAGAAAAAAGAAGCTATTGATGGAGATGTTATTGGGAATAAATTAAAATTAAATAACAGGTTAGCGAAGAAATATTTGTCAGAGGCTAAAAAACAATTAGGGAATAAAGAACCATTTTATGTAGCATTAGAAAAATCATTGCACAATTTCTTAAAAGCTAAACTTAAAATTGAAACTTCGGAGATGAGTAAAGATATTATCAAAGAAACTTTAGCAAATAAAAAAGCACAAACGGAAACTATTGAGCATTTTATTCAACTGACTGAAAATTGTGAATTGGCAAGGTATGCACCATCATCAACAGTTGCTATGCAACACGATTATGACAAAGCGGTTTTAGTAATATCAGAACTGGAAAAACAAATT
>ERZ795054.3233-NODE-3233-length-13004-cov-5.026566_pt1 | contig 13004 bp, 13 predicted proteins | sample MGYA00375138_ERZ795054 | MGnify/ENA primary metagenome ERZ795054 (study PRJEB30183, sample SAMN05720215) | anaerobic digester metagenome | isolation source: active sludge of municipal wastewater-treating anaerobic digesters | place: USA | collected 2014-12-23 ...
CCGCGTCCATGCCCAGCACCTGGGCAAGGCTGATCAGGAAGTGAAACAGATCGACCACCTCGACCCGCGCGTTTTGTTCGTCGAACTCCTGGTATTTGGCCCACCACTTCCAGGGGACGCTGTCGGTCAACTCGGCGATCTCCTGGCTCATCGCGCGGCAGTAGTTCAAGGTCCACGTCACCTTGTCGGCCTGGCTCATCCCCGAGGTTTGCACCCCAATCCGCTCGTTCAGGGACCGCTGCAGCCTGAAGATCTCACTCAATCGGTCAGTCTGTGACATGGCAGGAGCATTCGGAGTGTCTCGAAAGGACGCAAGCCGGAACTGGCGGATTGGGGGAGGGGCCTGGGTCAGCCCCGCTCGATGAGGGCGACGGCCACGGCGTGATGGGCTGTATGGCTGAGCGTCAGATGGAGAGCGCTTCCCCCGCGGTCCCCAAGCAAGACCGCCCCTCGGCCGTGGAGCGCGGCGTAGGGCTGCCCCGACGGGTGCCGCAGAACTTCCATGTCCAGCCATCCCAACTCGGCTCCAATCCCCGTCCCTAACGCCTTGGAAATCGCCTCTTTCGCGGCGAATCGGGCCGCCCAGTGCGGCGCCGGGTGGCGGAAGGTGGCGCAATAGGCCAATTCCGTCGGCCGCAGGATCCGAGTCAGAAAGCGATCGCCAAACTTCTCGGCGCTCGATCGAATGCGCTCGACTTCGATGATGTCGACGCCGATGCCCAGAATCGTCTGGCGAGGCACGTCCGGGGCGGGCGGGTGCGGATGCTCATCCATCATAGGGCCGCATGAGAGCGAGCATTTCCCGGACAGCCCGGGCCAGACCGACCACGACCGACCGGCTGATGATGGCGTGGCCGATGTTGAGTTCCACAAGGTGCGGAACTTCGAGGAGCGCGGGCAGGTTGCGGTAGTTGAGGCCGTGGCCCGCATTCACCCGCAGGCCGAGCTGGTGAGCGCGCCGTGCGGCCGCGATCAGGCGTCTGAGCTCGCGCTTTCCGCGGGCTGGGTTCTCAAAGTGCTCGGCAAAGCGGCCGGTGTGCAGTTCGACAAACTGGCTGCCGACGCGGGCGGCGGCGGCAACCTGGGGCAGATCCGGCGTGATGAAAAGACTCACCTCGATTCCTGCCTCGTTGAGGCGGCGGCGGGTTCGCGCCAGCGCGTTGCATTGGCCCGCGACATCGAGGCCGCCCTCCGTGGTGACCTCCTGCCGGCGTTCCGGCACCAGGCAGACGATCTCCGGCTTGAGTTCGAGAACCAGATCCACAATCGGCGGCGAATTGGCCATCTCGAGATTGAATCGCGTCCGGATCGTTTCTCGCAGCCGCCACACATCGCGATCCTGGATGTGCCGCCGATCCTCCCGCAGGTGTGCTGTGATCCCGTGCGCTCCGGCCGCTTCGCAGCGTCGGGCGGCATCCACCGGATCCGGTTCGCCGGCATCAAGGCCGCGGTAGCGGGCCTCGCGCAGCGTGGCCACGTGGTCGATGTTTACCCCGAGTTTGAGCATGGCGACATCAGGGGGATGGGCGGACGGGCGGGGCCGCAGGGGCGTTCGACGGGGCAGGGGACGGGTGGGGAACGCCCGCGTCCGGTTTGCCGGTCTGCCTGGCGCGCAGGCGGTGCAACAGCGCCGGGCTCGCAGCCGGCTCGCTGAGGCGCGGGAAGGCCGGGTCGTCCAGCCATCGCATGAGCGCCACAAGTTCAAGCCCGCTGAGGCCCAGCACCGAATTCCGCACCCCGGCCAATTGACGCGGGGACTCGAGCCTGAGTTCGGTGCCGGTATTGCCCAGACCATTGACGACGTTGGTGTCAAACAACCACGCCTCACCGGTGTAATTGGTCGGCAGGGGCGCGTAGCCTGCCAGCATCCAGTACAGGTTCTTGACGTGTCGCCAGCCGTTGACGCGTTGGGCGGTCAACTCCCAGTTGTAATAGACCAGGTCGGTCCGATCCATGATCTGGGACAGGAGTTCGGGCGGGAGTGGGCGCTTGGTCTTAACCAGGGGAAAAAGACCCGCAACGGCGAACCCGGAATCCTGGGCGGCGGCAGGGCTGACAAACGGCTCGGCGATTGGCAGGCCAGTCCAGACCAGACGGGTTGTGTTGGTCTGGAAGAGGGCGTCGCCAAACCGAATCTTCGGGATGTACCGTTCCAAAACGGCGGACACTTTCGGACCGAGCCGCGTCAGGACATTTGTCACCTCGGGCGTTTCCCAAGCGACATAGGAGGCAAATGGGATCTCGGCGATCGTCCAACCGACAGCCTGATTCGGTGTGGCAGGCAACTCCAGTTGCTTCCACCATGCCTGCCGGCTCAGCCAGGGGCGAACCCCCCGCAGGGCGGTGAAGCCGACCACCGGATCGCCCAGGGTATGCGCGGGGATGCGCCACGGTTCGATCTTCAAGTCGAGCGGCTTCGGGTAGGTCAGCGACGCCGTCGTTCGCAGGATCGGCCCCCGTCCCTCGATCTGGATCCCGATCGCAGGCCAACTCGCAGACTCGGGCCAGCCCAGAATCTCCGCGACTCTTGCCCCATCCGCTTCGATATCGAGCCAACCCTGAGGCGTGCCCAGAGCGGCGACGCGCTTCGCCAGGTCGACAAAGGGCGCGGCCGGGCCTCTGCCCATGCCGATCAATGCCCAGCCTCCGGCGCGGCCGACCCGGGACCAGCCTTGCGTTTGGGCAAACCGGGTTTCCCGAACCTTCGCATTCTCTGTCTGAACCTCGGTCGGCGTTGTGCCGCCTGCCGCCCCGGCCCACGCAAGCCACCCGGACTCGAGGGTGTTTCGCTTCTCATCGGACACACGCACCGCGGCAGCTATCGCCACGCTGCCTTCAGCGCCGAACACGATTTGGCCAAAGCTTTGCGACGCGACCAATTCCTCGATCCACGGGGTCAACAATGATGCCGCAGGGGGATTCGTTGCAGCGCCCGGTGCGAGCCAGGAGCCCGGGGAGCGCGCCAGTTTCTCGAGCGTGGTGCGCAGCACGCGTTGCGAGGCCGGCTGTGCCAGGATCACCCTCGCCTCCGCGCCGTTCGTGTTGCCGGCGAGGCTCGCCGTGCCCACCCAATGCCAGGAGAGCGCCCCGTCCGGCGATTTCGACCGAGCCTCGACTTGGGCCGATCCCTCGGCGAAGGCCGTCGGAGCCGGATCAGCGTTCAGCGGCCAGACGACGCAGCCGCCGCCACAGGCGATCAGGCTGATCAACAGAACATGCAGTTTCATAGAAACGCCAACTCCTTGCCAAAGAACTGGCCGTTTAGCAAACGGAAAGGCGCGTCGGCCTCGATCGCCCCGCGAGACGAACAGGCGCGCCGGGCCATTTCTGTGCCGCCTGGCTATGGTTGCGGCTGGGCAGCGCTGCGTTAGAATGGCGGCATGTCTGGTGACGATTTGTTCACGCAGGAACCGCGGCACGCCGAACAGGCGCCGTCCGTCGAGTCCGCGCCTTCCCCCCAGACGGCGCCGCTTGCGGCGCGCATGCGACCGCGGAACCTGGCCGAGTACGTGGGGCAGAGGCATATCCTGGGATCTGGCCAACTCCTTCGGCGCGCGATCGAGGCGGACCGGATTCAATCGCTGATTTTCTTTGGGCCGCCCGGGACGGGGAAGACCTCTCTGGCGCAAGTGATTGCGCGGCACACCCGGTCGAGGTTCGTCCGGCTCAGCGGGGTCGAATCCAACGTCGCCGACGTGCGGCGGGAGCTGGCGGGAGCGGGGAATCGGCTGACGAACACCGGCCAGCGGACGATTCTGTTCATCGATGAGATTCATCGGTTCAACAAGGCCCAGCAGGATGTGTTGTTGCCGGACGTCGAGAGCGGTGTGGTTCGGCTCATTGGCGCCACGACACACAATCCGTTCTTCTTCGTCAACGCGCCACTTGTGTCGCGATCGCAAGTGTTCGAACTCGAGCCGCTGAGCGAATCGGATCTGCTCGGCCTGCTCCGGGCGGCTCTGGCGGACACGGAACGCGGTCTGGGGATGCTGCGTATTCGGGCTGACGAAGATGCGTTGCGTCATCTGGCGAAGGTGGCGGATGGCGACGCGCGGAAGGCTTTGAACGCCCTCGAGATCGGAGCATTGACCACGCCCGCCAGCGACGACGGAGCCATTCATCTGACCCGGGAGGTGTCGGAGCAGAGCATCCAGCGCAAGGCGGTTGTGTATGACGCGGACGAGGACGGGCATTACGACACCATTTCGGCATTCATCAAGTCGATGCGGGGCAGCGACCCGGACGCGGCGCTGTACTGGCTGGCCAAGATGATCCATGCGGGCGAGGATCCGCGTTTCATTGCGCGGAGGATTGTGATTTGCGCGGCCGAGGATGTCGGCCTGGCGGATCCGATGGCTTTGGTATTGGCGCTGGCGGCGTTTCAGGCCTCCGAGTTCATCGGGTGGCCCGAGGCCCGAATCCCGCTCGCCGAGGCGACGGTTTATGTGGCGACGGCAAACAAGAGCAACAGCGCGTACCTGGCGATCGATGCCGCACTCGAGGACGTGCGGTCCGGACGGACCCTGGCGGTGCCTCAGCACCTTCGCGACGCCAGTTATGGGGGGGCGAAGCGTCTGGGCCACGGCGTTGGGTACAAGTACGCCCACGATTACCCGGAGCATTTCGTTCCCCAGGATTACCTGGGCGCGGCGCGGCGCTATTACCAGCCGACCGATCAGGGCATCGAGAAGAAGATCAAAGAGCGCGTTGCTTCCTGGCGCGCTTCGCTCGATCAAGCGCGCGCTTGCCCGGCCAAGCCTGCGCCAGAGCCCGGGTCGCGCCCCGACTCTTCGGCGTCCCCCCGGCATCCATGAACATTGAATCTCGTGAAACCAAGGCGTCGCTCAGGCGCCAGATTCGCGCCCGCAATGCCGAAGTCCGCGGAGAGGCGCGGGGCGAGATGTCGCGTCTGGCGTGCGGAGTTCTGCGGGGCCGTCCGGAATGGAATCGGGCGAAATGCGTCCTTTTGTACTATCCGCTGCCGGACGAGCTTGACCTTCGTCCGGTCTTGCGCGAGGCGCTGGCGGCTGGGCGGGTGGTTGCGCTGCCGAGGTATCAGGCGGATCGAGGTGAGTACGAAGCGGCGGTCATCCAGGATGAGGGACGGGACCTGCGCCCGGGCTGGGCGGGAATCCCCGAGCCGGGGCCTTCATGCCCGTCGGTCGCGTTAAACCGACTGGACTTGGTGCTGGTGCCTGGGCTAGGATTCGACCGCAGCGGACGCCGATTGGGTCGAGGCAAAGGGTTTTACGACCGATTGCTGGTGTCCGTGCATGGAATCCGTTGCGGAGTTGCCGGAGAATGGCAAGTACTTGGCGCCGTGCCGGCAGAACCGCACGATGAACCGGTGGATTGCATCCTGACGCCGATGCGCTGGATTTGTTGCCGCCCGCGCACGGTTTGACAATGAATCTGATGGCGGTAATTGATTGGATCCAAGGCGGTCTGGGGTTTCTCCTTGGCATCGGCATCGGCCTTTTGATCTGGCGATCGCGGTGTCTGGCGCGAGAGAAGGCCTTTGCTCTACAGCAGGCCGAGCGACTGGAAGAATCTCAGCGACAGTCAGAAACGTTGATTCGCGAGGCTCGCCTGGCCGCCCAGGAGGAGGGAATCCGGCTTCGTCAGGAGGCCGAGGACGCTCTGGCGGCACGGAGGCAGGAGTGCGACGGATGGCAGCAGCGACTGGCTGAGCGCGAGCAGTTGGTCAACCAACAGTTGGCGGGCCTGGTCGAGCGGGAACGGGGTCTACGCGAGCAGCAGCGGGAGGTTGAAGAGCAACAGGCCAGGTTGAAAGCGCAGCAGGCTGAGTTGGACGGGCTGTTGGGCGAACAGCGGGAACAGCTCCAGCGCACGGCCCACCTCACCGAGGCCGAGGCCCGCGCGGCGGTGCTCAAGCAGGTCGAGCGCGACTCGCTCAAGGATGCCGCGGACCTGTCGCGGCATCTCCTCGAGGGAGCGCGCACCCGGGCCGAGGACCAAGCCAGGCGCATCCTGGGTCTGGCCATTCAGCGGTACGCCAGCGACCACACCTTCGAAACCAGCACCGCCACCGTCGCTCTCAATGGAGCCGATCTGAAAGGGCGGATCATCGGGCGCGAGGGACGCAATATCCGGGCTTTCGAGGCGGCGACGGGGGTGACGGTGCTTATCGACGACACACCCAATGCGGTTGTGATTTCCGGTTTTGATCCGGTGCGGCGCGAGGTGGCCCGGCAAGCCATGGAGCATCTGATTCTCGACGGGCGGATTCATCCGACGCGCATCGAGGAGGTTGTGGCCAGAGTGACGAAAGAGATCGAGGAGACCATCGTCCGCGCCGGTGAAGACGCCGTGTTCAAGGTCGGGCTGCCGCCGATCCATCCGGAGCTGACCAATCTCCTGGGGCGTCTGAGGTTCCGGTACAGTTTCTCGCAGAACGTCCTGGATCACTCGATCGAGGTGGCGCACCTGGCCGGGCTCATGGCCTCCGAGCTGGGGCTGGATCTTGCGCTGGCCAAGCGGGCCGGGCTGCTCCACGACATCGGCAAGGCGGTCAACCACGAAATCGAGGGCTCGCACGCGCTGGTGGGCGCCGATCTCGTCCGCCGCTGCGGCGAATCGCCCGAGGTGGTCGAGGCCGTGGCGGCCCATCACGACGAAGTCGCACCCAATTCGCTGCTCGCCATTGTGCTCAGCGCCGCGGACACCATCAGCGCGTCCCGCCCGGGAGCGCGCTCGGAGTCGATGACCACCTATCTGAAGCGGCTCGAGAACCTCGAACAGATCGGCGGCGGTTTTCCGGGTGTTGAAAAATGCTATGCGGTTCAGGCCGGGCGCGAACTCCGTGTGATTGTGCAGCCGGAGGCGATCGGCGACGATCAGGCGCAGTTTCTGGCCCGCGACATTGCCCGAAAGATCGAGAACGACCTCCACTATCCAGGCCAGATCCGGGTCACGGTTGTGCGCGAGACTCGATGCATCGAGTTCGCGAAATAAACCGCCTCGCTGGGGGGCCCAGATCGGCGACGCCTGGGGACGTCTTCCGGCGAGATCAGCGCCCCTCGAACATGCCGGATGGCATTCCGCCCTCCCAGCTCTTGGGCGCGTTCCAGGGGCGCTCGGAGCGGTTCTCGGCATCGTCGGTGGTGGAACAACCGCAGATCGAGGCCAGCAACCCAATCGCCAGAGCGACCATTGCGAGACTGCGTCGAAAAATCGGTCGGGCCGCCATAATCTCAGTGCATGACCACGTCGCCGGGGACCACGTCGGCCTGTTTCCACTCGGGCAGGACATTGGCAATGGCGCGCTGGGGCTCGACTGTTGTGATTCGAACCTTCGCGACGAGCTTGCCGTTTCGGTTCACGAGCATTTCACCACGTGGCACCAGGCCCTGGTCGCCGCCGATATCGAGCACCACGAAGTCCCACTGCGGGTCGACGCCGACCACCGTGCCCCGGAGCCCTGGAGGAAGGGGCGGCACCACTTCCTTGTCGCTTTCGTAGACGGCGACCCTGGCTGCGAGTTCGTTGACTTTGCTGCTGAGGACCTTGTTTTCCTCGTTCAAAGCTTCGGTGGTTTCCCGCAACTTGGCCAGTTCCGCCAGGCGGTTTTGCACCTGCTCGACCGGGATGGCCAGGGCGCCCCAGGCGGCCAAATCACGCTGAGAGTCATTCAGGAGGCCGGACGCTTTCTTCCAATCCGCTTCAAACTTGTCGGCGCGCTCCTGCTGCTGTTTCCAATTCGCGGTGGCGACTTCGAGGTTCGATCGGGTTTCATCGAGATCGCGAGCGGTCTTCTCGGCCTCGTCCCGGGCGGTCCGGGCGTCCTTTTTGGCGCCGTCGAGTTCCTCCTGGGTCCGGGCCAGATCGCCCTGTGTCTGGCTGAGAGTATCCTTCAACGATGTAATGCCGGTGGCGACCTGCAAATGACTGATCACCAAGGTGGCAATGCTCGCCAGAATGGCAACAACGAGGCTGACTTTGAGTAACATGTTTCTAGTCTGGTTTTGCGAACCGGCGGCAAGCTAATCATCGCGGCCCCCGGTGTCAACGCTCGTGTGAAATCCGTTCCCGCGCGGCTGGCCGGCTGCCGGTCCGCATTCAATGTCAGCAGGAAACGTGCAAGGCCGCTGTTGCCTGACGATTTGCGGTCAGTTTGTTCTTGCTTGCTCCGAGGCCTCGTTGCTAGCTTCACCCCCCTTTGAACTGAATCGAGGCGATTTTTTATGGCCAGACGTTGTGCATTGACCGGCAAGGGCCCGCGGAAGGGCAGTACCATTTGGAGAAGTGGCAAGGCGAAGAAGCTGGGCGGCATCGGCACCCACATCACCGCCATCACCAAACGCCGCTTTTTCCCCAACCTCCAGAGGGTCAAGGCTGTCGTCAATGGCGAAGTCCGATACATTCGCGTCGCCGCCAGCGCGTTGAAGAAAGGCCTTGTTGTCAAAGCCCCCAAGCGGACATGGAAGAAGGCCGAGCCGAAGGGCGCAACCAAGCCCTGACGCTTCCTCTCGATTTCCAGCATCGCTTCGGGCGGGGCCGGCTGGCCTCGCCCGATCGGTTTTGGGGGAGGCCGCCAGGCCCAGCTCCACAATTCCGCCCTGATTTATGCTGGGGGAGCCTCCCACCGCCACGTCTGCTCGATGCGAGAAGATCCTCGTGATCCGCGGCGGCGCAATCGGCGATTTCATCCTGACCCTGCCCGTCCTGTCCGCCCTCCGCGCGCACTACCCCGAGGCCGGCCTTGAATTGCTCGGGTATCCGCACATCGCACAACTGGCCCTGGAAGGAGGCCTGGTGGACGCCGTGCGTCCGATCGAGGCGCGCGACCTGGCCGCGGCATTCGCCCCGGATGCCGTTCTCAGCGACGACCTGGCCGACTACTTTTCCGACTTCGATTTGATCGTGTCGTACTTGTACGATCCGGGCCAGATCTTCCAGGAGAATATCGCCAGCGTCTCCCCGGCCCGCTTTATTGCCGGGCCGCATCGACCGGACCCGTTTGCCGATAAGCATGCGACCGAGATCTTTCTCCAGCCGCTCGCAGAGATCGGAGTGCTGCGGTCCGATCCCACCCCGCGTCTGAACCTTCGACATGCCCAGACCGCACCGCCACGCGCGGACATGCCGCCGGCAGAAGCCCACCCGGCCCGGCCGAGCCGACTGGCGATCCATCCCGGGAGCGGCAGCGAGCGCAAGAACTGGCCGGAGTCGTGCTGGGCCGATCTCATGTCGCGGCTGGCTTCGCGTGTCGACTGGGATCTGGTCCTGGTGGGCGGCGAGGCCGAAGGCCAACGCCTCGAGCGATTGGCCCTCTGTTGGCCTGCGGAGCGCCTCGAAATCGCGCGCAGTCTTCCACTGGTCGAGTTGGCGCGTCGTTTGGCGGACTGTCGGTTCTACATCGGACACGACTCGGGCATCACGCACCTGGCCGCGGCGCTTGGGCTGCCGGGACTGGTCCTGTGGGGCGAGTCGGCCATCCGCGTTTGGCGCCCCTGTCAGGAGGCAATGCGATGTCTTCATGCAGGAATGCGCCTGGCAGAACTCGAAGTCGAGGAAGTCTGGGCTGCGCTCACGGCGCATCTGTGTCTGGACGAGCCCGGTACCGGTTCCTTGCGTTAAAAACACCGGAGTTTTGAGCTGTGTCCGTGCAGCGGCAGGAACCTGGACAAGTTCATGCACGCCGCGATTCTCACGCTGCTGGCCCGGGAATCCACGCATGGCTGTGAATTGGTCAACCGCCTGGCCAGGCTGCGGATGTTCCATGGGCGAAAGCCGGACCCAACGGGTGTCTACCGGCTGATCCGTCACATGGGACAGGAGGGCCTGGTTCGATCGCGATTGACACCGTCGCCATCGGGCTGCGGAAAGACGACGCTGCTCCGACTCGCGGCCGGCCTGGACCGCCCAACACGCGGCTCCGTCTATGTCGGCGGCGACCTTGTTGATGGTCCGCGGCAGGGCATCGGCTTCGTCAGCCAGGACCCGGCTCTTTCTTTTGAGTCAGCCCGTGGCGCTTGAGCCAGCGCCAGACAATCGTTCGGTCGGTCCACCCCCAAACGCCGGTCGACCTCGGCGCGGTTCAAGCGCCGCGGCGCACTTCAACCGTGACGTGCACCAGTTCCTCGTGCTCGCGGAGCATGGCCCGGTATGCCTCCGGCGGCTTTGGATTGGGTCCCGCAATGCACACGATGGCGGCAAACTTCCCCGAGGCTACCTGCCACACGTGCAGATCGCCGATCACCGAGTCACCGTCGCTGCCCACCGCCCGCCGGATTTCGTCAGGGAGATCGGATGACTCCGGCGTTCGATCCAGCAGGATGCCGCTGCTGTCCCGGATCAGTCCGTAGGCCCAGGCGGACACCACTGCACTGCCGACAATCCCCATCATCGGATCGAGCCAGGACCAGCCAAGGAACTTGCCGGCCGTCAGAGCCGCGATCGCGGTCAGGGACGTGATGGCGTCCGCCAGCACGTGCACATAAGCGGCACGCAGATTGAGGTCGTGATGGCGATGGTGATGCCTGTGCCCGTGGTCATGTCCGTGGCCTCGCGCGTGATGATGCTCGCCGTGCAGCAGCCAGGCGCACACCAGGTTGACCAGCAAACCGACGATCGCCACCCCGATCGCCTGATTGAACTGGATCGCCTGGGGAGCGAAGAAACGATGGACCGACTCTCCCGCCATCAACAGGGCGATCACAGCCAGCACGATCGCGCTGGCGAAGCCTCCCAACACTCCCACCTTGCCGGTGCCGAAGCTGTAGCGCGCGTCGGCCCGGTGGCGTCGGCTGTAGTGGTAGGCCAGGGCGGTGATGAGGAACGCCGCGACATGCGTGCTCATGTGCCAGCCGTCGGCCAGCAGCGCCATCGAGCCGAAGACGATCCCGGCGCCGATCTCGACCACCATCATGGTCGCGGTGATGGCAATCACGATGCGGGTGCGCCGCTCGGCCACCGAGGTGTCAACGGTGTAATCGTGCGAGTGCTGCCAGCCCGATGCCTCAGTCCGGTCCATGGAGACCGGATACCAAAGCCAAGGAGTTACGGCAATCCCAGGGAACCCGACAGCTCAGCCCACGCCCGCATCACGTCCCGCAAAGACTCGAGGTAGCTCAACTGCACCGCCGCCCAGTCCCTGCGCACCGGCAGGATCTCCATCAGGCTGATGTCGCCCGCCGCATAGCGGGCCTCCGCCGTCTCGAGCACGGTGTCTGCCCTTGCAAGGATTTCCGTCTTCACCGTCCGGCTGCTGGCGAGTGCCGCGGTGAGTTGCAGGCAGGACTCGCGCAACCGCGTGCTCAGGTCATTCCGGGTCATGCGCGCCCGTGCCTCGGCTGCGGCCTCCTCGGCCGCGGCCTCCTTGAGTCTGCCCTGGCTCCGATCAAACAGCGGCAGTGGAATGCTCAAACCCACGTCCAGGGTATTGGCGCCGCTGGCTTCCAGGCGGTGGTAGAGCAATTCGACCTTCAAATCCGGAATTCGCTCGGCTTTCGCGACATCCACTCGCGCCGCACGTGCGCGAAGATCCGCCTCGGCCATCGCCGTCTCCGGCTGTGCCCAGAGGTTCGCCACAAGGCTTTCGACTGTCGGGATCTCGAATGTCGCGTCCATCGTTCCGGCCAGCGACGTCACTCTCAGCGAGGCATCACCGATGGCCGCGGCCAACCCCACCCGCGCCTGCTCACATAAGGACTCCGCCCGCTGCGCCTCGACCTTGGCCCGGGCCAGTTCCATTTCCACACGGGCAAGGTCTTCCTTTGGGGTGTCCCCGGCCTCGACACGGGCATGCGTCACGGTCACGGCCTTCGTGGCGTTCTGCACGATCTCACTCTGGGCCTGCCACGCCCTCTCCTGGTAGAGCGCCGTGGCAAAGGCACTGTGGACCCGCCTGTGGATCTCCCGCCGTTTCACTTCCGAGCCACGCGCTCGGACCTCGCGATCCAGCATCTCCGCCTCGCGCGCCCTGGAGAGTCGGCGGCCAAGCGGGAGCGTCTGCCCCAGGCCGGCCACATACTCCCTTTCGTTGCCTTGATTGCCGCTGAGGGGGAGCTGCTGCGCGCCCAGAATCGCCTCGGGATTCGGAAACGCGCCCGCCTGCCGTGCCCGACCATCGGCGGCCTGGACCAGCGCCTTCGCCTCGGCGATCTGCGGTTGCAGGCTGTCGGCCATCTCGAAGGCCTGTTCGAGGGTGAGGTTTTCGACCGCTGTGACCGCTGGCGCGGTCGGCTTGTTCTCCGGCACGGAGGCGAGACTTCCCAAGGCAGCCGCCAGAAACACAATCGCGAATTGGGTCTTCATACGCATCTCATTCACCGCGCACGCACGCGCCGTCCGAATCGCAGGTAAAGCGCGGGGACGACGATCATGTTCAACAGCATCGAGGTCAGGAGACCAAACAGGATGACGATGGCCATCGGCGTTTGAATCTCGTTCCCGGGCTTGCCGCCGGACAGCGCCAGCGGGATCAGCGCCAGCCCGGCGGCCAGCGCCGTCATCAGAATCGGCGCCAGCCGTTCCATCGCCCCCCGATACACCGCCTCCCGCAGGTCGGTGATGCCTTCCTGCTCCTGCAAGTGCCGGATGTGGGACACGAGCATGATGCCGTTGCGGGTGGCAATGCCGAACACCGTGATGAACCCGATGAGCGAGGCCACGCTCAACACACCGCCTCCGACGAACACGCCGGCCACGCCTCCGATCAGCGCCAGGGGCAGGTTCAACATCACCAGGGCGGCGTCGCGACCGGAGCCGAACGCCAGGTGCAGGAGGAAGGCGATGCCAATCACAACAGCGATCCCCAGCAGGAGCAGCACGCGGCTGGCTTCCGCCGCGCTTTCGAATTGTCCGCCGTAGTCCACGCGGTACCCCGGCTCTGTCTCGACCAACGGATCGATCAGTTTCTGAATGTCCTTCACCACCGAAGTGACATCCCGCTCCGCAACGTTGGCTGACACCACAATCTTCCGTTCCACCTGCTCGCGGCTGATGGTGTTTGGCCCGGTGTCTTTGATGACCTGCGCCAG
>ERZ795054.3236-NODE-3236-length-13000-cov-5.246195_pt1 | contig 13000 bp, 9 predicted proteins | sample MGYA00375138_ERZ795054 | MGnify/ENA primary metagenome ERZ795054 (study PRJEB30183, sample SAMN05720215) | anaerobic digester metagenome | isolation source: active sludge of municipal wastewater-treating anaerobic digesters | place: USA | collected 2014-12-23 ...
CGAGCTGCCGACCCGCATCACCTCGGCGGTGGTTGACAGCCTGCTCGACGACTATCTGAACATCGTCGTGTCAACCGTGCGCGGGCCCGACGTGCCCTTGTATCTTGCCGGGGCGCAACTGAATCGCTTCTACCCGATCGGCGTCGTCAAGAACGGCGTCGGGCTCAACATCACCAGCTTCAGTTATTGCGGCAACCTGTGGGCGACCGTGGTGTCCTGCCGCAAGATGATGCCGGATCCCGAGGTCTTCGCGAACTTTCTCAGGGAGAGCTTCGATGGCCTGGTGGCGGAAGTCGATCGCGAAGAACTGGCCAAGCGCGGCCAGGTCGAACCGGTTTCGGCACCGTTGCGCGCGCGCAAGCGGCGTGCGCCGGCGACGGTGGCCGGTCAGCCGGCGGTACCGGGCACGGCGCCGCATCATCCGGTCCGGGCGCGGTTTTCGACCAAGACAGCTCCTTTCGGGAATGCCTGAGAAGGGATTCGCGTCTTTTGCACCCGTTCGCCGAATCGTGAATCCACTCAAATCAACAGGATACGGAGCCAGTCGCGCTCTCGTCGGCGGAATCGAATCACGTCAAGATACTTGCGTTGGGGAAAAGTCATGAAACATCTCTCCGGTCTCGACAATCTCTTTCTGGCGGTTGAACACGGAAACCAGTTGATGCAGGTGGCGGCGCTCGGTATCTACGACCCGTCAACCGCGCCCGGGGGAGAGCTCCGGTTCAAATCGATACTCAACTTCTTCGAATCCCGGATGAAGCAGACCAGGGTTTTCCGGCGCCGCCTCATCGCCGTGCCTTGGGGACTCGATCGACCCTACTGGATTGACGATACCGATGTGGACGTCGAATACCATGTCCGCCATATCGCCCTGCCGCAGCCTGGCGACTGGCGCCAGTTGATGATCCAGGTGGCCCGGCTGCACTCGCGTTCACTCGACAAGTCCAAGCCCCTGTGGGAGGCCTACATCATCGAGGGCCTCGACCATGTTCCCGGAATCGTGCCGGGAAGCTTCGCGCTCTACATCAAGTTTCACCATGCTGCGGTCGACGGCGAAGGAGGGGTCGAAATCATCCGTGCCGTTCATTCGGTCTCGCCGACAGTGGACCTGGAAGCGGACGAGGGGGCGACCTCGATCGCAATCATCGCCGATCGCGACCCGACGATCGCCGAGCTGTGCGCGCGCGCCGTCGGCCATCGCGCCTGCCAGGTCCTTGACGGAGCGCGACTGGTTGTCGATCTCGGTAAGCGCGCGCTAGGTGCCGGTGTTGACCTCGTCACCAGCGGCAAGGTACTCGCTGCCGGCAGGAAGATTGTCGCCAGCCGCCTGGGGTTGGCCGAGATGGCTGCGGAAATGACCGGAAGTCACGGCGAGGCGCTGCACCTGCGGCCGCATACGCGCTTCGATGGCAGGATATCCGCCCACCGCGTGGTCGATGTCGCCGGCTTGTCCCTTGCCGACTGCAGCAGCATTCGCCAGCACGTCGACGGGGTGACGATCAACGACATATTCATGGCGACGGCCAGTGGCGCGCTGCGCAAGTATCTCGAACTGAAGGGCGAACTGCCGGCCGCCAGTCTCAACGCAATGATGCCGATAAGTACCCGGGGCGCGTACAAGGGCGGCGACGCAAGCAACCAGGTCGCCATGACTGCCTTGCCGCTCCGTACCGATATCGCCGATCCGCTCGAGCGACTCCGCGCCGTGCGCCGGGCCACCCGTCTGGGCAAATCGGTTTCGGCAGCGCTCGGCAGGGATCTTCCGGCCCGGTTGTTGGAGGTGCTACCGGCCTTCCTGGTCGAGCAGGTCATGCGTTCCGCGCTCGTGCCGCTGGTCAATGTCACGGTTTCCAACGTCCATGGTCCGGACGAGGCGTTGTATATGGCGGGGGCGAAGCTGCAGATGTTCACCCCGGTCTCGATTGTCATTGACGGCGTTGGTTTGAACCTGACCGGGCTGAGTTACAACGGCACGCTGTGGGTCTGCTTCGTTTCGTGCCGCAAGATGTTGCCCGATCCTGCCGTGTTCGTGCAGTGCCTGAACCAGAGCTTCGACGAACTGGTTGCCGCTGCCATCGGCAAGCGGAAGCCGGTAGCGGAAGCCCGGACTGCCGCACCGCGGGCGCAGCGAACGACTGCCGCGGCACAGGCAGCCCGCGACAAGGCAGCGGCAGTTGCTCCGGTCCGCAAGAGCGCCACGACGAAAGCGCCGGCTGCCAGCAAGCCGGCACCGGGCAAGCCGGCGGCAAGGAAGACGGTCGCGAAGAATCCGGCACCGGTCGTGGTGGCCGAGAATGTGTTTGTCGAAAATTCTCCGGTCGCGAGGGTGGCCACGCAAGACGCCCCCTGAGGGGGCACCAGAAATAACCCGGCGCCGGCCATAGGGCGCGGGAAGAATAATTTGAATATCTCGCCTGCGGCCGGGCCGTCGGCGGGGAATCTGGCTGGCGTACCCAGTGCCGGTCCACGATCGAGGAGAGATGCATGGATTCGGAATTTGCCCCCAGGATTTCAGCGCCACCCTATTACCGCCTGATTCCGCATATGGGCAGCGAGTCGGCGCAGTTCATCATCGACAACCTGCTGCGCTTCTCGTTCAAGCGCATGAGCTTTTCGAACGATGTCATTCATGAGTTGCGCAAGCGTATCGCCACGGTCGACCACAATCTCGGACAACCCGTCGCGAATGTCCGGATAACCCGTCAGGATTGTGACGAAGTACGGGCCGAATGGCTGGAAGTTCCGCAGAGCCGCCTCGATCGCGTATTTCTCTATCTGCACGGCGGCGCTTTCTGCTTTCGCATTCCGCGTACCCAGTCGGCAATGATCGCCCGCTGGTGCCGGACGTCAGGCGCTCGGGCCCTGATGCCGGTCTATCGGCTGGCTCCCGAACACCCTTATCCGGCGGCTTCCGACGACTGCCTGGCGGCCTATCGCTGGCTGCTCAACAATGGCGTGCCGGCGCGCAACATTGTCATCTGCGGGGATTCGGCCGGCGGCAACCTGGCGCTGGTGACGCTGATGCGCGCTCGCGCCGAGGGTCTGCCGTTGCCGGTTGCCGCGATCCTGCTCTCCCCGGCGACCGATTTCTCGCTGAGCGGACGCAGCGCCGCGGTCAACGAGGCGAGCGACCCGATGTTCTCGGTGGCCATGCTGCGCTGGTTCGGCGAGATGTACCTGTCCGAGCCGGAATTGCACCTGATGCCGCTGGTCTCGCCGCTGACCGGCGATTTCACGGGCCTGCCGCCGATGCTGTTCCAGGTCGGTAGCAACGAGATGCTGCTTGACGATTCGACGCGGGCGGCTGCCAAGGCGCATGGCTCCGGTGTGGATGTCCAGCTCGATGTATTTGATGGCATGCCCCACGTATTCCAGGCAATAGGCCAGTTGCCCGAAAGCAAGCTGGCGGACAAGTACGTTGCCGAGTTCCTCGAGACACGAGCCGGCTGGGGGCGTGTCTAGTCGCGCCGCGCTTCATGTCCGTGCCGGGTCAGGCGGCCTTTTTCTTCCTGTTGCCGACCAGGAATGCTGCCAGCGCCGGCAGCAGGAGAATGGCGCCGAAGACGTTGACCAGGAACATGAAGGCCAGCAGGATGCCCATGTCCGCCTGGAACTTCAGATCCGAGAAGGCCCAGGTGGCGACCGACACGGTCATTGTCACCGCCGTGAATACCGACGCGGTACCACGCTGCTTCAGTGCCTGGACAAAGGCGTCGCGCAGATTCAGGCCAATATCCATTTCGTGCTTGATGCGCTCGAAGAGATAGATGCCATAGTCGACGCCGACGCCGACGCCGAGCGCCACGACCGGCAGGGTATTGACCTTGAGGCCGATGTCGAGCCAGGTCATCAGCGCATTGCACAGTACCGTCACCAGCCCGAGCGGCAGGATGATGCACAGCGTGGCGGGAACCGAGCGCAACATCAGGATGCACAACAGCGCCACCGAACCGAACAGGGCGAGGTTGACCCACTTGTCGGCGGCCGCCACCGTTTCATTGGTGGCAGCCATGACGCCGACGTTGCCGCTGGCGAGGCGGAACCTGAGTTCATCGGTGTCGTACTCGCTCTTGAACGCCTTGATTTGATCGACGACGCCGGCGATGGTCTCGGCCTGATGATCGCGGGTGAAGATCGAGATCGGCATCGCGGTGCACGTCGAGTTCATCAGTTCGTTGCCGAGGCGGGTCGCAAAGCCCACGCCCTGGGCGATCTGGGCCTTGTCCTGGGGCAGGGCCTGCCACTTCATGTTGGTTTCCGCGTAGGCCTGCGTGACAATGTTGACCAATCCGGCAAGGCCGCGAACCGCGGCCACGCCTTCGTTCTGGCGGACGCCCAGTTCGAACTCCTCCATCTTGTCCATCACCTTGCGATCGACGCACGGCGAGTCGGCGCCCTTGGCCTCGGCGATGACCTGCAGGACATCGACGCCAATGGCGAAGTTGGAGGTGATGACGCGGACGTCCTCGTTGTAACGGGAATTGGGCCGCAGTTCCGGCACGCCGTCGCCGAGATCGCCAACCTTGTGGTCCTTGGCGACATAGAGACCGATGCCGAGCGCGACGAGGGCGATGGCGATGGCGACGGCGCCGCCCTTCAGGGTGGCGAGGACGCCAAATTTCTCCCAGAGGTGGTCGGCGCTGGCTTCATGGCCGCGCATCTTCTGCGCCTGTTCCGGCGAGATCTTCCGGTATGAGAGAAGGATCGGCAGCAGCATCTTGTTGGTGACGATCATCACGGTGACGCCCAGCGTCGCCGTAATGGTCAATTCCTGGACCATTTCGATCTCGACCATGCCGATGACCATGAAGCCGATGGCGTTGGCGAGCAGGGCGGCGGCGCCGGGAATGAAGAGATTCTCGAATGAAAGCCGTGACGCCTTGATGCCGTCGGCGCCGGCCATGGTCTCCTGTTTCCAGGAACTGGTCATCTGCACTGCGTGCGAGACGGCGATCGAGAAGATCAGGAAGGGCACGAGGATCGACATCGGGTCCAGCGTCAGCTTGAAGATGGGCAGCAGGCCGAGCAGCCAGATCACCGGCACGACGGCACAGATCAGGGCATACGAGGCGAGCATCCCGGACCCCGAGTACCAGTAGAGGAGGGCGGCGGTGATGACGAAGGCGATGCCGAAGAAGGCGATGACGCCCGCCGCGCCGGCGGCGATGTCGCCAACGGCTTTGGCGAAGCCGATGATGTGCACCGTGACATCCTTGTTTTCGGTTGCCTGACGGATTTCCTCGAGTTTCCTGGCGACTTCCTGCAGATTGAGGCGTTCGCCGGTGTCGGGATCCTTTTCCTGCAGGGTGGCGACGACCATGGCCGCGGTGCCGTCGATGGCGACGATGCGGCCGCCCCAGTCCGACTTGGCGACGTTGTCGCGCACGTTCTTGAGTTGTTCGGGCGTGCCGGCAAAGTCCGCTGCAATGATGTTGCCTCCCCGGAAGCCGTCCTCGACGACCTCGGTGTAACGCACGTTTGCCGTGAACAGGGAGGTCACCGAGCTGCGCTCGACGCCCTTGATGTAGAACACGTCCTCGGTGACCTTGCGCAGGGTGTCCATGAACTCCTTGGTGTAGATGTCACCGTCCCTTGCCCTGAGCGCGACGAGAATCTTGTTGGCGCCGCCGAAGTCGTTGCGGTATTCGAGAAAGGTCAGCATGTACTCATGCTTGAGCGGGATCATCTTGGTGAACCCGGCGCCCACCCGCAAGTGGCTCGCCGAATAGGCAAGCGCGATGGTTATCAGGATGAACAGCAGCAGCAGCGGCTTGCGCAGGTGAAATATCCAGTACGACACCCTGCCTACCCAGGTGTTGCTGAACTCGTGGGCTTGCAGGCCGATGTCGTCTGTCTTTCTTGGATCTGTATTCACGCCATCTCTCCCGTCGCTTCAGTCGTGGGTATTGCTTACTTGGCTAGCAGGGCTGCTGGCACGGGCGTGATGCCGCGGTCGCCAACGACCAGCAGTTCCCCGTCGCTGCGCCTGAGGACGCTCGCGTAGCCCCTGCCCGGCAGATTCTTCGTCTCGAAGCTCTGGCCGTTGTCGCGACTGAGCGCCAGCTTGCCGGAATTGCCGGCGAGCACGACCATGCCGTCGTCAAATGCCCGGCCACCGTTGAAGGCAACCTTGGTGCCGGTCTCGACCTTCTTCCAGGTGCGGCCGGCGTCGGTCGACCGGAAGACGTTGCCGCGCATGCCGAAGATCAGCGCACTGCCATCGGCGGTCCGCAGACCGCCGAAGAATGAGCCTTCATATGGCGAGTCAACCGTGGCCCAGGTCGTGCCGCCGTCGGTCGACCGGGCGATGGTGCCCGATTCGCCGACCAGGACCAGCGCGTCGCCGAGCGCTATGACCTTCGCGATGTGCCGGTCGAAGCCTTCCTCGATCACGTCCCGACGGGTCCACGTGCGCCCTTCGTCGGTTGACTTGAGAAAGAGGCCGAAGGCGCCGTAGGCAAGCAGCATCTTGGCATCAAGTACCGTCACGCCGAGCAGGGCGTCGGTCCCGGCTTCCGGCACCTGCACCGGCACCCAGGTCTGGCCACCGTCCTCGCTACGCAGGATGGTTCCGCCATGGCCAACCGCCAGCCAGGTCTTGTCATTGAGCGCGGTAACTGCAGTCAGGGTGCGCGTCGATGCGGTGCGCTGACTTGCCCAGTCCTTGCCGCCATCGGTGGATACGAAGACCGTCCCGCGCGCGCCGACCGCGACCGCGCGCTGGTCGGCGCGGAACGCGTCGAGCAGCAGGGTCCTGTCCTGCTTCATCGGGACTCTCGACACCACGAGCACGGGTTTCTCTTCGGCCTGCGCAGGCAGCGGCGTCACGAGAACACTGGTGAGGAGGGCCACCAGCGGCACCGTCATCAGTATTTTCTTCATCGGTTATCTTCTCGTTCGCGGAAAAAAAACGACCATCGACTGCTCGATGGTCGTCACTGCCCTCGGCATCAGGGCTTCAACCTGCCGGTCAGCGTGTGCCGCCGGCGCGTCGCAGGGCGTCGGGCTGGAAGTCCGACCACTTGGCCTTCTTGCCGAAAACGATGGGCTGCGAGATCTCGTTGTCAAGATGGGTGACCAGGTAATTGCCGTTAGTCAGGTCGTGCCAGGCCTGGACGCTGTGCCAGGGCACCAGGGCGTCGTAATTCTGGCGCAGGCCATGAATGCCGATGCGCCAGAGCTGGCCGCGCGTGTCGTAGGAATCCTCTTCGAGAACGTTCCAGCTGTCCTCGTCGAGATAGAAGACGCGCTTGCCGTAGATATGTTTCTGGCCCACCTTGAGCGTCGCCTCGACGACCCAGACGCGATGCAGTTCATAGCGCATCAGGTCGCTCTTGATCGTGTTCTTGTCGAGGATGTCGGTGTACTTGAGCTTCTTGTCGCCGATCTTGTACGTGTTGTACGGCACGTACATTTCCTTCTTGCCCACCAGTTTCCAGTCGTAGCGCTCAATGGAGCCGTTGTAGGCGAGATACTGGTCGGTCGTGCGCATGCCCTCGGTGCCATCAGCGATGTTGTCGAAAGCGAGATCCGGTGCGCGACGCACGCGACGCAGCCCCGAGTTGTAGATCCATGCCGAACGCGCGTCCTTGAGTTGGTCGATCGGTTCATGGACGAGATAGATCGTCCCGTCAAGCGTTGCCGGCGAAGTGAAGCGGCCGAAGTAAGCGAACCCCATGTTGCCTTCCTGCGGCGGGTCGAAATTGGCGGCGGTTACCACGCGGTCGACGAAGGTGACCTTGTAGGTATCGCCGTTGGAGCGCACCGGGAACCAGACGTACGTACGATCATAGCCTCCGCCGGTATAGCGCAGGATGTGATTCTGGATTGCTTCCTCGCCGGTCTTGGGAACCGGGAACGGCGCGTTGGAATGCACGCGGCCGATGATATGGCCGTCTTTCATTTCGATCTTGGGCGCTTCAGCCCTGATCAGGTCGGTCGCCGCCTTGGGCAGCGCCACCGTGCGATGCGTCGGGTAGACAGGCATCGTGAAGTTCGGGTACTTCTTGAGCAATGCCGTCAGTCCGGGGCTGAGCTTGTCCTTGTACTGGTCGGCGTTGGCGCCGGTGATCGTGAACACCGGCTTTTCGTTGGCGAACGGGTCGATGTAGCCCTGTTCGGGCTTCCAGCCAGCCGGGGGCGTCGTCAGTCCGCCCTTCCATTCGGGAATGGAATTGTCGGCGTTGCCGGCGCGGATGGCGCCGGTCGGTGTCAGGTCCTTGCCCAGGCGTTCGATATCGGCCGCCGAGGTGCCGGCCAGCGCGGCTCCGCCGAGGAACCCGCAGCCGACTGCAACGGTCAGCAACTTCATTTGAAAATTCATGGGGTTGTCCCCTCCAGTCGATTATTGGTGTCAGAACGTGGTGCTGAACGCAAGGCTCAGGTAGTCGCGGTCCTTGAATGGGTCGTACTTGGCCTTGTCGAGGAAGGTTGTGTAGCCGAGGTCGATCGTGTACTTCTTCTGGTAGTCCGCCCGGAGGCCGAGGCCGAGGATCATGCGGTCCTGGATGAACTGCGAATCGACCGAGTAGCCGTTGACATCATGCGACCAGAAGACCGAAGGCGTCAGCGTGAAGCCGGTGTCAAAGGCCCCCGTGTAGTCGAGCGATGCCTTGAGGCGATAGCCCCAGGCCGTGCTGGTGGCGTAGCCGTCGTTGTTGCAGCCGTCGCGCTGCGGGTTCCAGAGCGGACTTGCCGGGTTGCAGGTATTGCCGGTGTTGAAGGCACCAGCCCCGCCGCTCGATCCATAGCCGAAAATGAAGGCGCGGCCGTAGCGGACACCGTCGCGCTCGGCCTGATCGTTGGTATTCGATGCCCACTGTCCGGCGATTTCGGCGATGAATACGCCCTGCGTCGCCCCGAGCATGCTCGGCAGGATCTTGACGGTATTGACCTGCAACTGGGTCTTGCGGAAGCGGTCATAGCCGTGCACTGCATTGCCGACCCCCGCCGCTGTCGCCGCCCTCGTCCGCGGTGCCATCGGGCCGACGCCGGCCGTGGCGCTATACAGGATGTCGTTGCCGTTGATCTGCACGGGCTGGTTGGGCGTATAGCCCAACTCGGCGCCGACCGACCAGCCAGCGATGTTGGTCGACAGCGTGGTGCCATAGATGTTGATGCCATCCGGATATTCCCAGAAGCCGTTTGCCGACAAGACCCCAAATCGTGCGCCGAGTGCCGCTTCCTGGGCGGCGACCGGATTGACAAGGGTTCGGAGTTGTGCCGGCGTCGTACCCCAGGTCCCGGTGTAGGCGGAAACGATGGGCGTCCGTGAGTTGATCCGCATGCCATACAAGCCCCACTCGGAATCGATGGCGTCGATCGGCATGCGGAAGGCCCCGCCAAACTGGCCGGTGTTCGAGCCGTCGTTGCCATTGGTCAGGGGGAAGTAGATGCCAGTCCGCAACAGGGTCGGGGTATCAAACTTCTGGCCCGGGTAAAGCGCCGTGGTTACCCCCGAACAACTGGTTCCGCGATTGGCATCGGTGGTGATTGCGAATTCCACGGGCGAATAGTAGCCGGCGCAACTGTCGACCAGGCTCTGCTCCCACTTGAACTGATAGAAGCCTTCGAGCGATGCGCCACCGCCGAGGGCGATATTGGCGTCAATGCTCCACACCGGCAGCAGCGCTTCCTTGACTTCGGTGCCCGGTTTGCGCAGCGCCGGCAGGTTGACCGGGTTGAGCTGGTTGATGCCCTGGACGAAGAGGCTCTCGCCCCAGTTCACAACCTGGTTGCCGAGACGGATCTGGAGCGGGGTGCCGACATCGAAGGTGTTGTAGACGTAGGCGTCGAGCAGGGCGATGCCCGAGTACTTGAGCAGGTCCGGCTGGCTGCTGTCGGAAAGCTCCTTGCCCTTGGCATAGCCGTTGTCGGCGTTGCCGTAGGGCCGGTTCTTGTTCTCCATGGCGACGTCGTACCAGGCCTTGACGCGGACGAAGGCGCCGAGGTCGCCCTTGCTGATCGCGAAGTCGGACAGGATCTGCAGCGGGGCGTTGATCACGTCACCCTTTTCATAGTTCAGGTTGCCGGCGTCGGTGGCGCTGCCGCCAGACCCGCCCTTGCTGCCGGTGAGACCGATGCGCGCGCCATCCGGATAGCTGTACAGGCCGGCGTTCGGCCGCGTCATCCGCCAGTTGGCGCCAAAGGAAATGGTATTGTTCCAACTGCCCTTGACCCCGTCCTCGAGGTCGAACTCGAATCCCAGGGCGCTGCCGCTGAAGGCGAGCAGCACGGCGGAAGCCAGTGCGGTGCGCACGGGCAGGCGTTGCATTGCGGTCTTGTTCACTTGGGTCCCCCTCCGGAATTCAACTGTCAGTCGCCGCGGCCAGCAATGCAATTACGCATTGATCAAGCGTTTGGCGCATGGTTGATATCTATATATCGAAAACCGCCGGCGAGTCTAGCGGCGTGGGCAGGAGAAGCCACTCCCCCCGATGGGGGATATGCGTATAAGCAACATCCCCCATTACAAGGGAGGACTTCTTGCCGCCATTGGCGGAGAATTATCGACTTTGAACAGTTCCGGCGGCGTTGTCTCGTGAACGCCAGCCGGCGCATGGGAGGAGACAGCAAATGCAGGAAAAGGCTTTTGTCGCCGGCGTCGGGATGGTGCCCTTCGGCAAGCCGGGTGCGAGCGACCCCTATGACGTGATGGCCGCGGCGGCGGTGCGCAGGGCGCTGGACAACGCGGGATTGAGCTACGCGGCGGTGCAGCAGGCGATCGTCGGTTATGTCTACGGCGACTCGACCTCGGGGCAACGCGCGCTTTACGAGGTCGGCATGACCGGCATCCCGATCGCCAATGTCAACAACAATTGCTCGACCGGATCGACGGCGCTCTTCCTGGCGCGGCAACTGGTCGAGTCGGGTGCGGTCGACTGCGTTCTCGCCCTCGGTTTCGAACAGATGCAGCCAGGCGCGCTGTCCGGGCAGTGGACTGACCGGCCATCGCCGTTCTCGCGCTTCAATGAATTGTGCGACGAGATCGCGCCCTACGATGTGCCGATTGCCTTGCGTTACTTCGGCGGCGCCGGCAAGGAGTACATGGAGCGTTACGGCGTCAAGCCGAACATCTTTGCCAGTGTGCGGGCCAAGGCCAGCCGCCATGCCGCCCGCAATCCGCTGGCGCTGTTGCGCAAGGTGGTGAGCGAGGAGGAAGTCATGGCGGCGCCGCTGGTTTTTCCCGAAGCCGGCATGACGCGGCTGATGGCCTGTCCGCCGACCTGCGGCGCGGCGGCGGCAATTCTTGTGTCACAGCGCTTCGCCGACCGGATGAACCTCGACCGCCGGGTTTTCATCGCCGCCCAGGCGATGACGACCGATCGCCCGGGAACCTTCGAGAAGCGCAGCATGATGGCGCTGGTCGGGGACGACATGACGCGCGAGGCGGCCGCCCAGGTTTATGCGCAGGCCGGGATCGGTCCCGCGGATCTCGATGTCGTCGAATTGCATGACTGCTTCGCGCAGAACGAGGTGCTCATCTACGAGGGGCTGGGCCTGTGTCCGGACGGCGGCGCCGAGAAGTTCGTCGCTGATGGCGACAATACCTACGGCGGTCGCATCGTGACCAATCCGTCGGGGGGGCTGCTGTCGAAGGGACACCCGCTGGGGGCGACCGGCCTCGCCCAGTGCGCCGAGCTGGTCGAGCAGTTGCGCGGCGACGCGGGCGAGCGTCAGGTCGCCGGCGCGCGGCTCGCCCTGCAACACAACCTCGGGCTGGGCGGCGCCTGCGTCGTCACGCTCTACCAGCGCGCCGACTGAGGGGGAGGGGCGATGATCGACAGAAGCCATGTCGGGTTGCAGTTGCCGGTGGTCCACTGGCCGGTCGAGAAAGGCCGGCTGCTGGCCTTTGCCAGGGCGATCGGCGAAACCCGGCCGGAATACACCGACGAGGCGGCGGCGATGGCCGCCGGCCATCGGTCGTTGCTGGCGCCGCCGACGCTGTACTTCGGGGCCGAGCTCGACGCCGGGACCATCCAGGCAATGATGGAGACGCTGGGCGTGCCGATCGACCGGGTGCTGCACGGCGAACAGAGCTTCACCTATGAGCGGCTGGTACATGCCGGCGACGTGCTGACCCTGCGCTCGACCATCGCCGACATCAGCGAAAAGAAGGGCGGCAGGATGGAGTTCGTCACCAAGGTGACCAAGGTGACCAACCAGCGCGGCGAGGCAGTGGGCGAAATGCGCTCGGTCATCGTCGTCATGAACGGGTGAGCGCCATGGTCGGAGAACAAGAGATCGACGCGCTGGTCAGGGTGGGCGACGGGTTGCCGGAGCTGGTCCTGCCGGCGATCGACCGCGCCCTGCTGTGCCGCTTCGCCGGGGCTTCGGGAGACCTCAACCCGATCCACGTCGATATCGATTTCGCGCGGCGCGCCGGCATGCCCGACGTCTTTGCCCACGGCATGCTCGGCATGGCCTGGCTGGGGCGCCTGCTGACCGGATGGCGGCCGCAGTCCAGCCTGCGCTCGTTCAGTGTGCGCTTCATGGCGCTCACCCATCTTGGCAACCAGCCGGTCCTGCGCGGGCAGGTCGTCGAGTTGCTGGAGGTTGATGGCAGGCCGCTGGCGCGAGTGGCGGTGGAAATGCTCAATCAGTACGGACAACTGAAGATACAGGGCGAGGCGCTGGTCGCGCTCGACTGACGCGAATTCATCTAAAACGGAGATCGAAATGGGAAAACTCGAAGGAAAAGTGGCCATCGTCAGTGGTTCGGGTCGTGGCATCGGCCGGGCGGTGGCTTTGAAGCTGGCGGCGGAGGGGGCCAGCGTAGTGATCAACGATCTCGACGCGGCGCCGGCCGAGCAGACGGTGGCCGAGATCGTCGCCGGCGGCGGCAAGGCGGTTGCCTGCATCGGCAGCGTCACCGCGCCGGATTTTGCCGAGCGCTTCGTGCAGACGGCGATCACGCACTTCGGCGGCCTCGACATCATCGTCAATAACGCCGGCTACACCTGGGACAACGTCGTCCAGAAGATGACCGACGAGCAGTGGT
>ERZ795054.3237-NODE-3237-length-12994-cov-9.474689_pt1 | contig 12994 bp, 12 predicted proteins | sample MGYA00375138_ERZ795054 | MGnify/ENA primary metagenome ERZ795054 (study PRJEB30183, sample SAMN05720215) | anaerobic digester metagenome | isolation source: active sludge of municipal wastewater-treating anaerobic digesters | place: USA | collected 2014-12-23 ...
TCTGGTGGGCGTGCTGGATGGCGTGGCAGACCTGGATGAACAACCCAAGCCGCTCCTTGGTCGCGAGGTTGTTCTGGTCGCAGTACTCGGTGATCTTGATGCCGCGCACCAGCTCCATCACGAAGTAGGGCCGGCCACTGTCGGTGGCGCCGGCATCCAGCACCTTGGCGATGTTGGGATGGTCCATCAGCGCCAGCGCCTGGCGCTCGGCCTCGAACCGGGCAATGACGCTCTTGGTGTCCATGCCCAGCTTGATGATTTTGAGGGCGACCTTGCGGACGACCGGTTCGGTCTGCTCGGCCATGTAGATGACTCCCATGCCGCCTTCACCGATCTTTTGCAGCAGCTTGTAGCGGCCAATTGCCGTGCCGGGACCCTCGGAGAGCTGCACGACCAGTGACGGACGCGCGTCTTCGGCGACCTGGTCGAGTAAAGAATCGTTGGCGTTGGCCAGCAATTCCTCGACGGCGGCCCGAAGTTGGGCATCGCCGAGACAAGCGCCATCAAGGAAACTGGTGCGTTCGGCGCCCGGTGGCTTCTCGAGTGCCGCAAGAAAGACCTCTCGTTCCCGGTTATTGGAGGTTTCGGAGTGGGGGTTCATAGCATTCTCTTTCTAGCCACCAGTGCGGGATAACCAGGCCGATACCGCCAACTTTCTTCCTGCGGTCGTTGCGGGTTGGATGGTGTCAGTTGAAACGCTGCTTAATCCAGCGAAACACCGATCTCCCGCCGCAGCCAGGCCCGCGCATAAGCCCACAAGCGTTCGGCACTGCGCAGGGGGAGATTCAGGGCCTCGGCCGCTTCGGGCACGCTCAGGCCGACAAAACAACGGAGCTTCACCAACTCAGCTGCGGCGGGATCCACGGTCTCGAAACGCTGGAGCGCTTCGTTCACGGCGAGCAACCGTTCATCGCTCTGCGGGGCAGCCACTTCGACGGCATCCACGTCCACGCGCACCAAGCCGGCTCCATGACGCCGGGCCTGCCGCGCGCGTGCGCGGTCAACGAGAATGCGCCGCATGGCTTGGGCCGCCGCCCCAAAGAAATGCCCCCGGCTGTTCCACCGTTGCTGGCCATCGCCCACCAAGCGTAGCCACGCTTCATGAACCAACGCAGTTGCTTGTAGCGTCTGCCCCGCCGGCTCCTTGGCCATCCGCAGGACTGCCAGCTTCCGCAATTCCTCATAGACCAAGGGGAGCAACTCCTCGGCGGCTTTTGGGTCGCCCGACTGAGCCCGGTCGAGAAGGTAGGTCATATCACTCACACAGGCAGTCTACCTGAAAGAGGCCTAAAGTCGATTCCTGCGCACCACCGCGAAACGCAACGAGGTAGCGCCCTTCACTCCGCCTTCGCCACACCCTTGTGGTCGGCGCATGGGCGCTTGCCTGATGGCAAATGCAGTTCGATTGCCTTTCGCACGTGGTCCAAGAGGACCAAGATCGTGAGGGCGGAGGAACCGCGATTCCGCCGAGACTCCAGTCCAAATCGGCCAATCTTGGTTCACATCCGAACCAAGATTCGGTGCTCGCGAACCAGTTCCTGCCATCTGCGCAGTTGCGATTCCCGATTCCCGCAGGCCACGATCTGACGCAGATACCGCTCACTGAGGGAGGAGATTTCCAGTGGAGGCGGCGGATGCTGCAGCCCGTTTTGGATCTCATCTGGCAGTTCCAAGAGTTTCATGATCTGGGTTACACGAGCCTGCGAGATGCGCTCTCTGGCGGCGATTTTCGCTTGGGTGAGCCCCGTTTTGCGCTCCATTTCCTTGCACCGATCATGGTTTACCACCGGATCGTAAAGAAGTATGCAAGGAGGATTGGGCTGGGGGTGGTCGGTTTCTGCGTCCATTCCCTGCGTGCGACGGCGGCGACGAACGCGTTGGAACATGCGGCAGACATTGCCAAGGTCCAGGAGTGGCTGGGGCACTCGAACATCGCTACGACCCGGCTTTATGACCGGCGCAGGATCCGGCCGGAGGACTCGCCGACGTTTAGGGTGGTGTATTGAGGAAAGACCGCGAGAAGTTGAATATCTCATCATTACCGACGGCAGCCTGCCTGAGGCAGAGCCAACAACTGAGCCAAGGTTCAGCACGGGAAGAAGAACTATGCCCATCTTCTCCCATCCAAGTCCTCATCGACAGTTGTCTCCACGACGGAGCGGAGCACTGGATTGGCAACTTGGCTCAGTTGCAGCACCACTGTGCTTGCTCAGAAGATCGCTTTTTTGGTCGCGACGGACTTTTTGACACCTACAGGTGAGGGGAAATCGAAAAAACAAAAAGGCCACTCGTTCGAGTGGCCTTGAAATAGAAGGGGCATTTAATTCGCCCGCTTTCTAAATTACTTGCGGAATTTGCGGCTCGCCGCGCCGAGCAGGGCAAAAGCGCCACCGAGCAGGGCCAGCGAGGAGCCGCCTTCCGGGACTTGCCCCATGCGAACGTTATCAAGATATGAATAATCATCTCCCCAAGCATACTCACCTCGGATATAAAGTCCCTGAAGGTCTGACAAAACGTTCTTGATATCTGCTTCGGTTGCAAGGGCTCCGTTAATGTTGCCCACCTTCCATCCAGCGAGATCATTCAGATTCACTGAGTAATGTGTCCACGGGCCGATTACAGGTTCGGGACCTGCGTCAATCGCCAAGGAATTGACTCCGTCAGTTAAGGCAACGTCGGCACTCACCCAACCATTGTTATACAATATCATAAGGTCGAACGAGATCGACGTGCCATAGGTACTAAGTTGGTTGCCAAGGTATGTTCCAGGAGCACTAAAGAACGTGGTGTTGCCATCAATATCAATAAGAGATATGGAACCTGCAGGCACACCTTGGCTCGGTTCGTAAGTTGCCGGAATCGGACCGGATGTCGTTGCGTGATACGGTCCAGAATCAGGCATGCCCACCACTTGCCATCCTTCGTTTCCAGCGTCGAACGTAGAGCTCATAGCGGTAACACTCGTGGCAACGCCCGCTAGTGCGAGTGCAGTTAGTGCGATTTTAGATAGTTTCATTGTTTGAAATTGTTTAATGAGTGAACTTAGTTTCGTTGCGTTTCTCTTCTCTCTTCAGAAGGTCCTTAATCTTACGCCGTTTTTCTAAGCTATCATCATGCCAATTCGACTAAGAAGACGTAAAGATAGGCGATTTAGCGCTATAAATGACTGATAATGAATAAAAAATTATTATATAAGAATAATATATATATACATATAAAATACTAATACATCCCCATAATGTAAAATAATCCGACGTATTCAGAGGCCTGGTCAGGATAAATGAAGAGAGAATACATGCAACCAATTGTAATTACGTTGGTTAGCTAAAAGAAATCGGAAGTGTAAACCATTCCGACACACTTAGCGGGAATTTTCAAACTGCGTAGTGTCCAGAAAATCAAACGACGTCAGCTTCATGCGGCTTCACGGTGACAAAAGGGCCGTATAAGGGTGACCAGTTGAGCGTGGACCATATTATCCCCCGTGCCGTGGTTCCCGAGCTGGACAACGTAATCGCCAACCTGGAATTGATGCCCAGCCGTATGAACTCCGCCAAGCGAGACCGGATCGGTTCCCGGCAAAAGGCTCTGGCGCAGAAACTCCACAGGGCTGGGTTACTTAGTAAAGAACAGCTGAGGGAAGTGATGTGACAACCTGCAGATGACAAGACACTTAAGTTCTTCCTCTCAACTCCGAGTGCAGTCATCGCTCTTGTCGCAACTGCTCGGTCTTGGGCAGCTTGGTGTGCGCCCCTCTTATGTCAAAAGCTGGCTAGCTGGCCGCCCATAATTTGCAGGAAAGCAGCGCCGGTTTGACACTGAGCCAGTCCTTCTGCACTCTCTAAACAGTATGGCTCCTGAGACTGTCTTAATTACCGGCGCGTCCTCAGGTATCGGTCGTGAACTGGCAAAGTGCTTTGCAGCAGATGGCAGCCGACTTGTCCTGGTTGCCCGCCGCGGAGGGGCGCTTGAGTCATGGGCCGCTGAGTTGAGACAATCCTGCAAAATCCAAGCCCAGGTGTTTACCGCGGACCTTGCTCATCCGGAGACGCCGAACCGCCTTACCGCACACCTGCAAACTGCGGGCCTCAAGGTGGACATATTGGTCAACAACGCAGGCTTTGGCGCTCAAGGCCCATTCGCGCAATTGCCGGTCGATCGCCAGCTGGAAATGATTCAGGTCAATATTGCCGCATTGACGCATCTGACTCGCCTTTTACTTCCCCGGATGATCGAACGACGACGCGGGGGGATTCTGAATGTCGCTTCCACGGCAGCTTTTCAACCTGGCCCGCTCATGGCGGTTTACTACGCGACCAAAGCCTACGTTTTGTCGTTCAGTGAAGCCATTGCCGAGGAATTGAGAGGGACCGGCTTGACGATCACAACCTTGTGTCCTGGTCCCACCGAAACCAACTTCATCACCGTTGCCAACATGCGACGCTCGCGCTTGGCCAGGATGGGGACAATGTCGGCAGAGGTGGTAGCCCGCTTTGGCCATGAGGCATTTCGTCGAGGTCAGTGCGTAGCAGTAGCGGGGCTTCGGAACCGTTTGAGTGCGTCAGCGGTTCGCCTGGGGCCTCGGTGGATTGTCCGCAAAATCACCTATTGGCTGAATTCTGCCAGCCATGGCTCGGGCGCCTAAACTATGCCAAGCAAACAACCACGTTAAGAATGATTCTAGTTTGGATGTTCAACCTGTTTAGCTTCGCCCCCAAAAACACACGGGGCCGGGCGACTCAGCCCGGCCCACCAATGAGAACTGGTGATAATTTACCTTCTCTTGTCCTTTACGATAGTCCCCAGAACTGGTGATACGTCCCTTTGGCTTGGGCGACACCCAGGCGGCCAAGATCGTGCGGCGAATGACCGGCCGGGCGCGGTTTTTCCGGCGGGTGTTCGAGTTGATGGCGGCGAAATAGGAATCGATCGGTTGTCAGGCCTCCAGGGAATACCCCGGGGGCCTTTTTCCGGTGAATTGGTGCGAGACTGGGCGATTAATTGCGCGATATTCGCTGGGGCGGTGTTGCGTTCGCTTGGGAAACCGAAATCCCAGCACTCAAAAGGTGCCGATATCCGAATGCGAGAGCACGGTCACCGGTGGCACCTGACGATGATTCAACGCAGGATAATATTTCCACGGCGTGAACAATCGTCCTGTGAACCAGTCGGTTTGAAGAATCTTGCTCACCACTTTATTGTCGGGCAGCACCAGGGTGAACAATTCCTCACCGGGCAGATATGGCAGATAATAATCCGGTAATCCCTTGCGCGGGCCGGATTGCGGTCCTTTGACAAAATACTTGTTCGCCGAATGATGTACGATCCGCCATTCGCGCTCTTCTACGAATTCCAGTGGCATACCGAACTTGCGCTTGTATAACTGGACCTCTACGGCGGCAGCAGGTCGTGGTCTCAGGCGAGGTGTGACCGGAGGCGCAACTGGCAGTCTTGGTTTGCGTGGCGACTTCGGTGGTCTAAGCCGAATCATCTTCGCAAAGTGGAGCAGATAGCGCAGGTCTTCAAAAGCGGTAACGCCTGGCTTGGACTCCCAATATCCGTCCTGATCAACATTTCCCAAAGCCATTAGCAGCTTGAACACCGCGGGCAGAAAGCTTCCCTTCTCGCTGTGGCGGAAATATGTTACGGACTGGCCGCCCCGCTCAATCACCCATCGTTTTGGGAAGCCCAGGCCAATCCGTCCATACTCAGCCGTGTGCGGCAGACTGTCACCTAATGACCACTCGGTAAAACAAGCGATCGGCAGATCTAGGGCAAAGGCCTTTCCGTGCAGTCCATACTGCTCCGGATACCGTGGTTTCTTGACCCACAAGCCGTGCGTCAGGCTCCCGTGCACTTGCCGCAATACTTCCTGTACCAGTTCATCACTCAGCAACTTGCGCCGGCCATTCTTGTCATCTATGGCGCGGCCCATCCAATAAAACAGCTGCTGTCGGTGAATGGCCCCGGCGGGCTTGGATTCCTTCCCAGTCTTCACGGGTGCATTCTGGCAAAGATACCTCAGAAATTCACGCATTTTGTTGTTCTACAACTTTCTCCCGCCACCGTCGCACGCTCATCGCATCGAATCGTTCTCCCTTGAAGACGATTTGCTTCACCGGATTCATGCCATCGTCGCTTTCACGTTTGAGGTGCCGGTGTGGCGCATTACAGACATCCCAGTTGATACTCGCGATGATGGCCTGCTTGAGTTCCTCGCAGCCCAGGTTCTTTTTCGCAATCATTTCCAGAAAGCCCGGGAACTTGCGCTCCACCGTAGACTCCTAGACCTCGCTCAGGCTGACGCGCGATCCGACGGAAATCCACGTGCTCTGCGGCCAGCAGCTTGGTGAACTCCTTCGGCGAGGCGTGGGTAGCTCAGATGGACGAAAGGTTGCGTCAAAGCTCGATACCGAATCCTTCAAACACGCTCACTTATCGGCAACAGTCTTCTGGAGCACATCAATCAGTTCTTCGGGAGTGCAAATTCTAGGCACATCTGGGGCTAGCCAGCCGAACTTGTCTACCGGGCGAATGAATTCCTGCGAAGGCGTGCAAACACAAAACTCTACATCCCACGTACCATGCGCAGGGGAGTCTAGGAATCGGGTCTCATTTCTGAGCGCCTTCGCAGCCGCATCTGCTTGGGCATAGTCTTGAGTCAATTGCGATGAACGTTGTTGAACCACTTTTGGATCACCACGAAAGAAAAGCGATGATTTTGCATGGGCCTTACACTCAATAACGCATAACTTCTTTCCTGCGGAGACGATCAAATCACATTCCGTTTTTCTATCATGTTCGTTTCTGACGAACATTTTCTTTCCGACTACTCGCACTCCGGGGGCACGCTTTTCAATCATTGTTTTGACGTTTAGGGTGAATCGGTCTCCATGCTGGGAAGAAAACCACTCTTTCGCCTTTTCAATTAGATCGCGCAGAAAATCTCCGATTCCGCGGAGGTCTATGTAGAACTCGCCGCTAGGCGCTTGATAAAGTAATGGATACGGACGAAGCACGCTGAGATCAATCTCGGCACGTCTTTCAGGTGTGACAGCAAAGCCGTTGAAGAACTCCTCCACTAATTCACGTCGTTGGCTTTCCTTGGTTGCCCAAGGCGTCGGCGTTGCGGCAAGCGCTTCAATCCAATACTTGCGCGGAAAGCGAAAGTAGCCCGTCCTTAGCAAACGAAATGTGAATCCCAGTCTCTCCTGGTAGTTGGTTGAGCCATCGTGGGGGGGCAAGTGGAGTATGATTTCCCCTTTGGATTTAAGTTCATCGACTTCTATTGGCCAAATCAATGTGTGCCATACATTTCCTGAAAGGCCGCAAAGAACTTGTGCAATCGCATCAACGCGCACTTTGAAAAGATCGGTAATTGCGTCTTGATAGTCTTCCAAGACGTGAAGAACTGGGGACCACTCAAAGAACGATGGCGCAAAGTTCACATGCAGGTCGAGATCTTGCCGCGGTTCATGCAGCACGGTTTGCATTTCCATCCCGCCAAGGCAGAAAACCAATATCTCGCCTGCATTTCCAGAGTCGCGAGCAACGAGACCTTGATCACGAAACCATCCGTGTGGCCGTCTTGCCTCGTAGGAATCCACAGCATGGGATGTATTGCTGTCAACCTCCAGTTGCATTGCATTCATCGCGGTTGGGCGAAATCTCGCGCCCTTCCCAATCCACCGCATCACGCCAGCAATCTCATTCATGGCGGTCGCAAGGGTCGCAATGCGATCAGCGGTGAATAGCGTCTGGGTTGTCCACGCATGAACCATTGAGTGTTTTGAATTCGCCACAAACACGCCCCCTGTTGTGTTCAAACTTGGATCAGTGTATTTGACCAGACCAAGAGAAAGATACGCCAACCAGTTGGCACCACCCATGACCTGTGCGGGAGCACGGCGCAGTATTGCCATTAAGTCATCCAAGCCCTGGTCTCGACACAGGTCACGGAACCGCGCTTCTGCCGTTGCGAATGCTGCTTGGAGGATTTCAAAAGCCTTCGCAGAAGTTGGCTCATTGTCGAAATGTGTTGCAATAGGTGCAGTCACTAGGGCCATCTCTTCTGCACGGTTCTTCAGGACTTCGTGCGAATTGCTATTAAAGAAATCCTCCAAGTGGCCGCAAACGGGATCGAAAACCGCTCTACTCATAGCATGAAGATGGATTAACCAGTTCTTTACAGTCACCAAAGTTCTGCCGCTGCCTTCTCAGGCTGTGCCTGTAGAAAGTGTCACGATGAAACCTGACTAGAGCGCTCTTAATGGAGGCGTCGTCGAGCCGCAGGGGAATGAAGTGGCGTTCTTTGTTCAGTGGGTCGCGAAACCGGAACGTGCTGGCCTCCAATCGCGCCCAGTCCGACCCGAATGCCTGGGCCGACATACAGAGCACAATTACACGCGACCGATCCAGCCCTTCCTCGTTCTTCGCCGGGATGCTGTGGCCAGGCTTGATTTCCCATTCATCGAACCACACCTTCAGCCCATCCGCCCGCAGCCGCTCCGCCAGCGGCCGCACCACCGCCTTATCCCTGCTGCTGTGGCTCAAGAAAACGTCAAATTGAAAATCGTCGGGCATAATACGGCAGCTCCCTCGTGATTGAAGCCGATGCTAACCAGGAATTTGAGCATCCTGCAATAGAAAGTCGTTGTTCGCTTCTGGACCTCCCGCCGGTGAGCCCTTTACGAGGCTCGCCGTATGAACAGCAAAACTTTACCTGATACCATCCGAACGATCATCGCCCAGGCCGGTGGCCACAGTCTTCGCGGCGCTTTCGTTTACATCGGCGCATACGATTATTCCTACCGCTGCGCAGAGCTTCATGGCGAATACAGGTCGGGAAGACCTTCACGGTTGGTGATCGACCATGGCCGTGGATACGTCGATTACGAGGTCGGCCTTCAGTGCCAGGTCAACGGGAAGCGAGGAAGGGCTTGGACGTTGATCATCACCTACGAACCGGACGACACCTACACCGTTTGGCTGATTGAGGGCCGTGGGGAACGGTCGGCCGAATCGATGGTCCTGGCCCGGGTCGAAGACGTTTACTGTGACACCCTCCAATCGGTCATTGAATCGGTATACGATCGGGCCATCCAAGAGCACAACGACGGTTTCATCCCCTTGTCGTGAGCCCGTTCACTGTCACCCGGTACGGCCAGGGCCGGTTCTGGGCTGTGCGTGATTCGGCTGGGGAACTGGTTTGCGTGTGCGTCTACAAGCGAGGGGCGCAAGAGGTCATCCGGCGATTGGCCAATCTAGCTTCCGCGAATCAACTCCAGGAACCACCCTCAGCCTACAAACCCCCATTATGGACGCCAAAGACTTTGGAAATCGATTGATCGCTCGACGGTGGGCGCAGAACGAGGTGGCGGACCTAAAGCAGCTGGGAGCTGAATACGTCGCCCGAGACGATCAACGGCACGAAGCCATTTTTGTCCGCCGCCGACAACGGACGGTAATAATCCAGGATACCCGCACGGGGCATTGGACCGAACATCCCTATCCACAGGTCAATCCCCGGCATTGGGCCTACGACCTGATCCGGGCGGCTTTAGATCGCTGATGCCAGTGACCTTTTTCGGCCCGAGACCAGCCGAGAACCGGTGCGAGGACTGTCGGACGCCGCCGTCAGGGGTGAATAGGCGGGCCTGCTTCCTCGGCGGTCCTATTCCTGGAAGCCATGGAATCCCTGGGATTCCCTTGGACATGTCAGGAACGTCACCGTAACGAGGCTCATGTTGGGACCAAACACACGATACACCAAACCAGAGAAGCTTATGACAAACACCGTTGAAACCACGAAGGAACCGACCAAGAAGACCAAGGCCACGAAGGCCCAAGAGCCCAAGGCGGAAACGGCATCCGTTGTAAAGGCGAACAAGCCCAAACCGGCGAAGGAGGGTAAGACCAGCGCCGAGGCAGGCGACCGGCTGCCGACCACAATCGAGGATCTAAAGGCGACCAAGGGCGGGCTGGTCTGCTTCCTATTCCTGTCGGGCAAGGAAAAGGAGGAGATCGCCAATGAACTGAAGACGGCCTTTGGCCTGGCCGATACCCAGGCGACCAAGATCATCCGGCGAATCACCGGCCGGGCACGGTTTTTTCGGCGGGTGTTCGAGCTGATGGCGGTCAAGTAAGGATCGGCCTACCGTCTTACAGGCCCCTTGGGAAACCCGGGGGCCTTTTTTCTGTCATGGTTTGTCGGCGAGGCCGCCCCGAGACAGGCCGGAAACCGGGGTGAGAGCGGTTTGTCTGCCTGCCTGGGATTGCATCTTCGGCTCAGAGTCTATCCCAGTGTAATCTATAACGAGTACGTTTCAATCCGCGCCCCGCGATTGCTCACGGGGCGACTTCATGAGGACACCTCAGTGAGATTGACGGAGCCGTTTCAATCCGCGCCCCGCGATTGCTCACGGGGCGACGTGGTAATGCGTATAATGCCTCTCCGGGGACGGTGTTTCAATCCGCGCCCCGCGATTGCTCACGGGGCGACGCCCGGCTGGATAACCAGCTTGCGGTTAATAAAGGTTTCAATCCGCGCCCCGCGATTGCTCACGGGGCGACCTTGGCGATCCCCACGCACCAACGCCAGCCGAAGTTTCAATCCGCGCCCCGCGATTGCTCACGGGGCGACCCGCTGTAACCAGCAAACGGGTTGAACTCTACCCAGTTTCAATCCGCGCCCCGCGATTGCTCACGGGGCGACTCCGCACCGTGTAACGGTATCCCTCGACCAACAAGTTTCAATCCGCGCCCCGCGATTGCTCACGGGGCGACGGGGGACGATGTGGTCTGCATCACGCAGAGCCTGGTTTCAATCCGCGCCCCGCGATTGCTCACGGGGCGACGCGTCTGCTTTGGGGAAAAGGTGGGCGTATCATTGGTTTCAATCCGCGCCCCGCGATTGCTCACGGGGCGACTCAATTGCCGCTCCAGGTCTGCGATCCGACTGTTGTTTCAATCCGCGCCCCGCGATTGCTCACGGGGCGACCTCAAGATGCAGGCGCTTGGCATCAAACATGAAGTAGTTTCAATCCGCGCCCCGCAATTGCTCACGGGGCGACTCGCAAGTTCGTCAAGTAATCGACGATTTCAAGGGTTTCAATCCGCGCCCCGCAATTGCTCACGGGGCGACTCGAGGTCAGTGCCTTGGTGCCCACCTGGCCGGTGTTTCAATCCGCGCCCCGCAATTGCTCACGGGGCGACGCCATGGCGGCAGCGCGCCAGGCACGGTGATCCCTGTTTCAATCCGCGCCCCGCAATTGCTCACGGGGCGACGCGCAAATTTGGTCGATGCTGACACGCTCGCCGTTGTTTCAATCCGCGCCCCGCAATTGCTCACGGGGCGACTTGTTGCCGTTATTAAGGAGCGGCCATGGGTCCAAGTTTCAATCCGCGCCCCGCAATTGCTCACGGGGCGACGTGGCCAGGCCGCCGCAGGCCCTATAGTCCCGAAGTTTCAATCCGCGCCCCGCAATTGCTCACGGGGCGACTCGAATGCCCCTGTTGTTTCGTCCACTATTGCGATGTTTCAATCCGCGCCCCGCAATTGCTCACGGGGCGACGCGTGTCTATGTGGATTCATGGTTTACGCTGCCTGGTTTCAATCCGCGCCCCGCAATTGCTCACGGGGCGACCAACCACCGCAACAGCGATGATCAAAGTAGTAACGTTTCAATCCGCGCCCCGCAATTGCTCACGGGGCGACCACCGCCGGCCACCAAGATGGTCCCCAGCCTGGTGTTTCAATCCGCGCCCCGCAATTGCTCACGGGGCGACCCGATCCCTGCGGCAATGAGGGCTGTCATATTCTGGTTTCAATCCGCGCCCCGCAATTGCTCACGGGGCGACAGTCCGTCAAGCTAGGTCGGGAGTCGTTCCCCTGGTTTCAATCCGCGCCCCGCAATTGCTCACGGGGCGACGAGACCTTGACCCACCGCTTCCGGTTGCGCCTTGTTTCAATCCGCGCCCCGCAATTGCTCACGGGGCGACTCGATCCAATCACAACATGCGCCCCTGTAAAATGTTTCAATCCGCGCCCCGCAATTGCTCACGGGGCGACCTGCCGTCATTTTCGGTCTTCCCGCTTTGATCTTGTTTCAATCCGCGCCCCGCAATTGCTCACGGGGCGACGCTGGCATGAGCCTGGGGCTGGTCGTTTTCGGCGTTTCAATCCGCGCCCCGCGATTGCTCACGGGGCGACGTCCACGCAATCCGAGAAGGATTGCTGTTAGTCGTGTTTCAATCCGCGCCCCGCGATTGCTCACGGGGCGACCGCATCCGACCGGAGTGGTTAAAAATCAAGCCTTGTTTCAATCCGCGCCCCGCGATTGCTCACGGGGCGACGCAATGCCTCGGGCCTTGATAACTGCTCTTGCAGGTTTCAATCCGCGCCCCGCGATTGCTCACGGGGCGACCAACCTCACCTTGGTCTGGGATCTGTCCCTGGATGTTTCAATCCGCGCCCCGCGATTGCTCACGGGGCGACGCCCACGTCCAAGGTAAAAACACCCCTCTCAGTTGTTTCAATCCGCGCCCCGCGATTGCTCACGGGGCGACTTTATCCGATTGCACCGCGCACATTTCCTCATGCTGTTTCAATCCGCGCCCCGCGATTGCTCACGGGGCGACAATTGACCCAGGCCAAAGCCGACGATGCGGTCAAGTTTCAATCCGCGCCCCGCGATTGCTCACGGGGCGACGCTCGATTGGCTGGCTAGTATCATTAGACTTGCTAGTTTCAATCCGCGCCCCGCGATTGCTCACGGGGCGACTTCTTCGCAACGCTTTCGAGTGAAGTCTTGTTTGTTTCAATCCGCGCCCCGCGATTGCTCACGGGGCGACTACATAAGCCATAAGCTCCAAACAAGTGATGCTTGTTTCAATCCGCGCCCCGCGATTGCTCACGGGGCGACTTCTTCGCAACGTCGGCGAGTGAAGTCTTGTTTGTTTCAATCCGCGCCCCGCGATTGCTCACGGGGCGACT
>ERZ795054.3240-NODE-3240-length-12985-cov-4.157154_pt1 | contig 12985 bp, 11 predicted proteins | sample MGYA00375138_ERZ795054 | MGnify/ENA primary metagenome ERZ795054 (study PRJEB30183, sample SAMN05720215) | anaerobic digester metagenome | isolation source: active sludge of municipal wastewater-treating anaerobic digesters | place: USA | collected 2014-12-23 ...
AAAAACCCGCGCCTCGTGATCTTCCGCTGAAAAATATTTTTAATTCTTCCGACGCCAAAGTCGAAGCCGTGGCGGACACCCTCGAGTATCAGAAAGATACCGGAAAATTGATCGCTCGCGGCAACGCTGTGATCACCTATCAAGGGACGCGTATTCTGGCTGATTACGCCGAAGTCGAAACGGACGCCAAAAAAGCCTACGCGAAGGGCCATGTGATGATCTTTAAAGGCGATGAGCCCCAGATCCAGGGCGAGGAGATCTACTATGATTTTGGCAATCACACAGGGACTTTCCCGAACGCCCGCGTCATGAGCCCGCCTTGGTACGCGCGCGGGGCGGACGTCCAACAAACTCGCGAAGGGGTTTATAAGGTTCAGAAGGGCGCGGTGACGACCTGTAATTTTGAAAAACCGCACTATGAGGTCCGCTGCAAAAAAGCGACGCTCTATGTCGACGAGAAGATCCTCATGCGGAATGTGACGATCTATGTGCTGGGAAAGCCCGTTTTCTGGCTGCCTTTTATGGACGTTCCGCTTAACTGGCCCAATATTCCTATTCAGGCCACGGCCGGATATTCCAAGCAGTACGGGCCTTATGTCGGCCTCATGAAGGGGATCACGATCAACAAATATCTCTGGGGGCGGGCCCAAGTCGATTGGCGGCAAAAGCGCGGATTCGGAGCCGGCTGGGATCAATATTACAATTTCGGCAAATACGCTCATGGCAGCGTGAAACTTTATTTGACGCAGGATAAGAAAGCGCCGACGCCGGGATATGTTAACGCTGACGGCGAACTTGATCCTTATGCGGAACGGCGGGATAAAAAACGCGGCAGGATCACGTGGCGGCACCGCACGGATGTTAATGATTACACGCACGTTTTGCTTCGTTACAGCCGCCTCGCGGATGAATATTTCCTGCAGGATTTTTTTGAAGAAGAGTATCGCGCTGAGATGCAGCCGCGCTCTTTTGTGACGGCGACCCATAATTCCCAGCGCTACGGGGCTATGATCCATTTGGAAAAGAAAATGAACGGATTCGAGGCGCTTGTCGAACGCATGCCGGAAGTGCGCCTCGATTGGAAAAATCAGCCGTTTTTTACCGACAAGATCTTTAACGAAAGCCGCATTCAATTCGACAATCTCGCAAAAACTTACACACGAAGCTCGACGAAACAGGAGGCGATCCGGACCGACGCCTACACGAATTGGTACATGCCGCTTCGCTGGAACGATGTCAACATCATGCCGTTCGGCGGTTACCGGGGCACCTTTTACAGCCAACAGGCCAATTCGAATTCCGCGACTTTTCGCAATATCGGGGAATACGGGATCGACCTAAGGACTCATTTTTACAGGACTTTCGATGTTTCGTTCGATAAGATCGGTATTGAAGTCAACCAGCTCCGCCATGTCGCGGTTCCGATCGTTCGGGTTGAAGGCGCCGTATCCTCCGTCGATATGGACCGCTTGACGCGGTTCGACACGATTGACGCGATCGACAGTTCTTCCCGCGTCGTGATGGGATTTGAGAACCGGCTTCAGACCAAGCGGGTCGTTGCCGGAAAAACACAGCGCGTCGACATCGTAAGCCTTAACACGTATCTTTTTTATGAAATGCAACCGATCGACCCGACGATCGGCAATAATCAATTCACTTTATTCCGCAATGAGTTGACGCTTCGTCCGTACGAGTGGCTTCAGTATCAGGCAAAAGTTACTTACAGTTTTGCGACGACCTATTTTAAATCCATCACACAGGACCTGTTGATACGGAAGGGGCCGTGGAAGTTTCTTTTTGGGTACCGCTTTACTCACCGGCAATATGACTGGTATACCGAGCAGACCATCCCCACGAGCCAGCAATTCGTTTTTGATACACGCTACGTCTTAAATCACCTTTGGGAGGTCGGCGGTTTTATCCGCTGGGATACGAAGCAGCAAAAAGTGAACGAATGGGAAATTTCCGCAGCGCGCGATCTTCACGATTTCATTCTTGAGTTTGGCTACAACGTTCGTGATTCGTTGATCGACAGCAATAACATCGGAGCTTTCGTTAATTTCCGCATGAAGGCGTTCCCGTCCTATGTGCTTCGCTCAGGTCAGCGCGCCAGTTTTTCTGAGCCGCGGATCGGCGAAACGGTAGCAGGTGCCAATGAGGGGGCCGGTATGTTTGGAACCCCCACTATGACGGGCGCGCAACGGCTCATTTCCGAGCAGTGATGTTGATCTCCTTCTAGGCGTTTCAAATATTCCCGAAAGGATATTGCGATGAAGATCGGTATTATCGGCTCCGGCTACGTTGGCCTTGTGACCGGCACATGCCTGGCCCATCTCGGACACAAGGTCACCTGCATTGACCAGGACCGACGCAAGATCCAGACCCTCAAAAAGGGTAAAATACCCTTTTACGAGCCGGGACTTTTTGAAATGGTCCGGGAAAATGTCGCCGCAAAAAGACTTTCATTCTCGACCGAGATCTCAAGTGTCGTCAATCGTTGTGAAGTTCTTTTTATCTGCGTTCACACGCCTCCCAAACCTGACGGGGAAGCGGACCTTAGTTTTGTGGAAAAGGTCGCCCGCCAGATCGCGATCCACCTCCGCAAATATTGTTTGATCGTTGAAAAAAGCACGGTGCCTGTCGAAACAGGGGAATGGGTGCGCCGCACTATCAAGCGGAACGTCAAAAAAGGCGTTCACTTTGACGTGGCGTCCAATCCGGAGTTTTTAAGGGAAGGTTCGGCGATCCACGATTTTCTTCAGCCGGATCGCATCGTGATCGGCGTCTCAAGCGAACGGGCGGAAAAAATATTCCGCTCTCTTTACAGCCCGCTCAAGGCCCCGATGATCGTGACCGACATCAAAAGCGCCGAACTGATCAAGCATGCCGCGAATTCTTTTCTGGCCACCAAGATCTCCTTCGCGAACGCTGTGTCCCGGGTCTGCGATGCCGTCGGAGCCGATATTGAAAAAGTTGCGCTGGGGATGGGGCTTGATCCCCGCATCGGCAAACAGTTCCTGAAAGCCGGGATCGGTTTCGGCGGATCTTGTTTTCCGAAGGATGTCGGGGCTTTTCTGCATATCTCGGAAAAACTAGGTGCGCGCTTCGAACTTCTCGCCGATGTATTGCGTATCAATGAAACCCAGGCCCGTTATTTTTTCGAAAAGATCAAGAATTCCATGAAAAACTTGCGGGGAAAAACGGTCGGTGTCCTGGGCCTTGCCTTTAAGCCGGACACGGACGATATGCGCTCCGCCCCGTCCATTCCCATCATCCAGATGCTCCAGAAAGAAGGGGTCAGGGTCAAAGCTTACGATCCCCAAGCCGTCTCAAAAGCGGCCGAGATCCTTCAAAATGTGGATTATACCGCCACGCCTTACGAAGCGGTTCACGGCGCCCATGCCGTTGCGGTATTGACCGAATGGAGCGAGTTTCTGAATTTAGATTGGGGCCGCATCAAAAAGCTCATGCCGGGACACTTTTTCTTTGACGGGCGTAACATGTTCCAGCCGGCGGAAATGAAGAAAAACGGTTTCCGCTATTTCAGCGTCGGCCGGCCTTCAGCTTAAAGGAGGTTTATTCCATGAAAGGCATTATTCTCGCGGGCGGTCTCGGAAGCCGGCTTTTTCCTCTTACCAAGGTTACCAACAAGCACCTTCTCCCGGTCTATGACAAGCCCATGATTTATTATCCCATCGAGACGTTGGTGCGCGCCGGCGTCCGGGATATCCTGATCGTGACAGGGGGGTATTCTTCCGGGGATTTTCTAAAGCTCCTCGGGAACGGCAAGCAATTCGGCCTCAAGCATATCAACTATACTTATCAGGAAGGGGAAGGCGGCATCGCTCAAGCGCTGGGCCTTGCCGAGCATTTTGCGGGTAATGAAAAAATAGTGGTGATCCTAGGCGATAACATCATCCAGGACGACATCACGCCTTACGTCCGCCGTTTTTCCGCGCAGTCTGAGGGCGCGAGACTGCTTCTCAAAAAAGCTCCGGATCCTGAACGCTTCGGAGTGGCGGTGTTCCAGAATAAAAAGATCGCGGACATCGTCGAAAAGCCCAAAAAGCCCAAGAGCCCTTACGTGGTTACCGGCATCTACATGTATGACGCCTCGGTTTTTGATTTCATCAAGACCCTCAAGCCTTCCCGCCGCGGCGAACTGGAGATCACGGATGTCAATAACTGGTACCTGAAGCGCGGCCTCCTGGAGTATGACTTCCTAAAAGGTTTCTGGACCGATGCCGGAACTTTTGAATCGCTGCATCACGCCAATGCTCTCGTGGCGCAACAACATCAGGGCCGCTAGCGTCATGAAGCGCTTGCTTGTTACGGGGGGTTGCGGGTTCATCGGCTCGAATTTCGTCCGCTATTTTCTCAAATCCCGCCCGGATTGGGGCGTCCTCAATCTCGACAAGCTCAGCTATTCGGGCAACCTTGCCAATCTGAGCGATCTGAAAAGTTCATCCCGCTATGAATTCGTCAGGGGCGATATCGCTGATAAAAAACTGGTCTTAAAACTCATGAAAAAAGTTTCGGCTGTGGCCCACTTTGCGGCCGAAACTCATGTGGACCGTTCCATTGAAGCGGCGGATGATTTTCTTAAGACCAATATCCTCGGAACCGCAGCGTTGCTTGAAGTGTCGCTGGCCTGCGGCATCAAGCGTTTTGTGCATATGTCGACCGATGAGGTGTACGGTTCTATCGCCAAAGGGCATGTGGATGAAACTGCCCCGCTTCTTCCCAATAGCCCTTATTCGGCCTCCAAAGCCGGCGCCGACCTTCTTGTGCGCTCTTTTCAGGAGACCTACGGCCATCCTGCGATGATCATGCGGTGCACGAATAATTTCGGGCCCTATCAATTCCCCGAAAAAGTCATTCCGCTTTTTGTCACGAACCTTCTTGAGGGCAAAACGGTGCCGCTTTACGGTAATGGGAAAAATCGCCGCGACTGGATCTATGTGGAAGATGCCTGCCGCGGGCTTCTGCTTGTTCTTGAAAAAGGCAAAGCGGGGGAGATCTACAATATGGGCGCCCATCATGAAATGAACAACCTTGAGCTTACGGGCTCGATCCTCCGGGCGCTCAAAAAAGACAGAAAAATGATCCGTTACGTTCCGGACCGTTTGGGGCATGACCTTCGCTACGCGGTCAATTTCAACAAACTGAAACGCTTGGGGTTCCGTCCTGCCTGGAGCTTCTCCGAAGGGCTCGCGGCAACCGTGAAGTGGTACAAGGAAAATCCGGATTGGTGGAAACCCCTGAAGCGGGATCAATATACGGTAAAAAGCTAATGACGCAGACCCCCCTCAAGATCCTCATTACCGGCGCCGGCGGCATGCTCGGCACAGATCTCTCCAATGCCCTTGGCCGCGAATTCGACGTGGTAGGGCTTGAGCGCCGTCCCGTGACGCATCTGGCCACCCCTTATGACATTTGTGATCTGACTCAGGCCCGGAAAACACGCGAGGCCATTCTCAGTCACAAGCCCGATCTGATCATCCATGCCGCCGCGATGACGGATGTGGATTATTGCGAAGAACACCATGACGAGGCCTTGGAGAATAACGTCGGCGCGACCGAAAGCGTCGTGAGCGCCGCGGGGGAGATCGACGCCCCGGTCATTTTTTTTAGTACCGATTATGTGTTCGACGGGAAGAAAAAAGGGGAATATGACGAGAGTGATGTGCCCGATCCGATCAGTTTTTACGGAAAAACAAAACGAATGGGGGAGGAGATCATTTTGCGCGACGCGAAACGCGCCGTGATCTTCCGCATCACCTGGCTTTTTGGGATATGGGGCCGGTGTTTTCCGAAGTCGATCCTCCGGCAAGCCGCTGAGGTCAAGACGATGAATGTTGTTCATGATCAGGCGGGACGCCCAACCTGGTCGTGGGACCTTGCGCTCGCGATCCAAGAGCTCTTGAATAAAAAACGGGAAAAGATCCTGGCTCCGGGGCGCGAGATCTTTCATCTTGGGAATTCGGGCAGCGTTCATTGGGCCGATTATGCCCGTTTCGTGCTGAAGGAGGCCGGGCTTTCCACAGTCAAGATCAAGGAAATCTCCAGCGCCGATCTTAACCGCCCAGCTCCCCGGCCCGCGAATTCAGTGCTTTCCTTGAAAAAAGCCGAAAAAGTCCTTGGCTTAAAATTGCGTCCCTGGAAAGACGCGGTCACAGAATTCCTTCCGAAACTACGAGAGGCATTAGCGGCTCAGGAGGCGAAGGCGAAAGCTCAGGACGCCGAAAAGGAGAATACCGCATCATGAAAAAAACATGCGTGATCACAGGCGGCGGCGGTTTTTTAGGGTCGCACCTCTGCGACCGTTTTTTGCAACGCGGTTGTCGCGTGATCGCGATCGATAATTTTCTGACCGGAAACGAAAAGAATATTTCCCATTTAAGGAATGATCCCGATTTCAAACTGATCCGCCACGACGTGAGCCGTCCGCTCCGTGTTCCCGGAAGGATCGATCACGTTCTTCATTTTGCGTCGCCGGCGAGCCCCCTGGATTATCTCCAGTTCCCCATACAAACGTTAAAAGTGGGCGCTCTCGGGACGCACAATGCCCTCGGGCTCGCTAAAGAGAAAAAAGCGGTATTCCTTCTCGCTTCGACGTCCGAGGTTTACGGCGATCCGCTCGTTCACCCGCAAACGGAATCCTATTGGGGAAACGTCAATCCCGTGGGCCCCCGGGGTGTTTACGACGAAGCGAAGCGTTATGCCGAAGCCCTGACCATGGCCTATCATCGCAGCCACAAAATGAATACCAAGATCATCCGCATTTTTAATACTTACGGACCGCGCATGCGCCTTCGCGACGGTCGCGCGATCCCTGCTTTTCTTTCACAAGCGTTAACCGAAAAACCTCTTACTGTGTTCGGCAGCGGAAAACAAACGCGAAGTCTTTGTTATATCAGCGACATGATCAATGGGATCGAAAAACTTTTATCTTCCAGGATGAACGACCCTGTCAACATCGGGAACCCGAGCGAAATTTCCATGATGGAGCTTGCGAGAAAGATCATTCAGATCACGGGAAGTTCCAGCAAGATCGTGCGGAAACCTCTTCCGGTCGATGACCCTAAGGTCCGCAGGCCCGACATCTCCAAAGCAAAAAAATATCTTTCCTGGACCCCGAAAGTTCCGTTAGATCATGGCCTGCGGCATACGATCGAATATTTCAGGGCCGCACTAAGGAGATCCTAATGGCGATTTATCTTTCAGTGGTGATCCCGGCTTACAACGAAGCGGAACGCTTGCCTCAGACCCTTGATTCGATCCTTGGTTTTCTTAAACAGCAGTCCTACGATTCGGAGATCGTTGTTTCCGATGACGGCAGTTCGGATCAAACCGTTCAAGTCGCGGAAGAAAAACTCCGGGATTTTCCGCACCAAATTCTCAAAACGCCTCGAAACCGTGGTAAAGGACACGCCGTGCGGCAGGGCATGCTGGCAGCGAAAGGGGAATACGTCCTTTTTACCGACGCCGACCTTTCGACCCCGATCAGTGAGGTTTTAAGGTTTATCGCTCATCTTCTCAAAGACCAGGATGTGGTGATCGGTTCGCGAGCCCTTCCGGAATCTCAAGTGGAGATCCATCAGAATTTCCTTCGAGAAACTATGGGAAAGATCTTCAACCGGATCGCGCGGCTCTGGGCTTTTCAAGGCGTTCATGATTCCCAATGCGGATTTAAATGCTTTCGCAAAGGCGTCGCCCATGATCTCTTTAGCGCGCAAAAACTGGATGGCTTCAGTTTTGATGTTGAGATCATCTATCTTGCTCAAAAGCGCGGTTATCGCATCCTGGAGCTTCCGGTCGTGTGGCGAAATTCTCCCAAAAGCCGCGTTCAAGTCCTTCGCGATCCTTTTCTGATGTTCCGGGATGTCCTAAGGATCCGCAAACTCCATTCATGAATAAGGCGTCTTCGCCCCATAGGACTTCACTTGCGATCGCCGGGATCCTGGTCTTAGCGGCCTTTTTAAGATTATGGGGTGTCGGCTTCGGATTGCCGGACCTTTTCCATGCCGACGAACCTGTGGTCGTCAACCATGCTCTTGCTTTCGGGACCGGCGACCTTAACCCACACTTTTTTAATATCCCGCCGCTGGTGAGCTATTTGCTTTTTATTTGTTACGGATGCTATTTTCTGATCGGATCCTTGGCCGGCCTCTTCCATTCATTGCGCGATTTTGAGTATCTTTTTTATTTTGACCCCTCCTCTTTTTATTTGATCGCCCGGCTGATCTTCGGCGTCCTGTTTGGCGCCGCTTCCGTCTACGCGTTTTACCGTCTTGCGCGCCGCCTGGGCGATTCCTCGCTCGGTTTGTGGGCAAGTTTTTTTCTGGCTGTCAACTTCCTTCACGCCAGAGATTCCCACTATGTCTATGCGGATATTCCGCTCCTTTTCGCTCTTATTTGCGCCTTCTATCCCATTCTGCGGATATCAGATGAACCCTCCTTTAAAAAATGGCATGTTTTAGCCGGTTTTTGGATCGGGCTCGCCACGGCAACAAAATACAATGGTGTTTTTCTGGTGATCCCGTATATCTGGATATGCGTCCGGAGCATTTCCTGGAAGAAATGGCCTGCTCTCTGGAGCTTTGCGTTTCTAACAGCTATTCTTACATTCATCGCGCTCAATCCATTTTCGGTCCTGGATCACGGTTTTTTCTTGAAAGAAATCTTTGAGCAATCGGCGTCGAATCGCGGGGGATTACCTTGGCATCATCACTTCACTTACTCTCTCGCTGGCGGGATGGGTTGGCCGATGCTTGTGCTGGCGCTCTGGGGGACCTTGATCGCCCTGTTCCGGGGCGACCGAAAGATCCAAGCAATCGCCATCTTCGCTCTGGCTTATTACGCCGTCCTTTTTTTCTTTGCCCAGCCCTATGACCGCTACGTCCTTCCGCTCATTCCTTTCGCGCTTTTGCTTGCGGCAAAGGTTTTACTTCAATGGAAGGCGCGTTCCAGTCTTATATTTTGGGTCCTCATCCCGTTTTTAGTCTTGCCGTCCCTGATCAAGATCATTCATTGGGACAGGATCATGTCGAGACCCGACGTCAGGACCTTGGCTAAAGAATGGGTGGAGGCGAACATCCCCGCGGGAAGCCGCCTGGCCCTTGATGGCACGTTTTACATGCCTCGCCTAGCTTTTAGTCCGACGCAACTTGAAGAAAAGAAAGCAAAAGCCGGAGGCGGCCATCATGGGGAGGTGAAATCCCGCCGCATCGATGCCTTGTTGTCGCGCCCCCGCCATCCTTCCTATGAACTTTATTTTTTAAACCGCGACCTCGGCGCCAAAGACGCTTTTCTTTTTTCAGAGCCGCGCATTCCATTCGATGTGAGCGCGCTCAAAGAAAATAATATCGAGTATGTATTTCTTATCGATGGTCTTCATCAGGATGACGATCCGTTCTATCAGACCCTTCAGGACCAAGCCGAGTTGGTCATGATATTTTCGCCCTATCTTGATCAAACGGACATGATCATCCGCGATTCCCAGGCCATGACGGGCGGGCCGTTCCTTTGGAGCGATATATTGCCGCGTAAACGAAACGGCTACCCGATCAGCGTTTATCGCCTCCGTTCGTAACGTTCTAGTGCTGGCTTTTCGCCGAAATTTCCGTAAAATGACACTCCACACCCAATAAAGAGATCTTTCCGTGGAAAATGAAAAAACGCTAGTGATGGGGAACGTTGCGATGTCGGAAGCTGCCGTCCGGGCAGGATGCCGCTTCTACGCGGGCTATCCCATTACCCCCCAGAACGAAGTGAGCGAATATCTTGCAAAACGGCTTCCGGAGGTGGGTGGAGTTTTTGTCCAGGCGGAATCGGAATTAGCCGCCATCAATATGGTTTTTGGCGCGGCTTCGACCGGGGAACGCGCGATGACCTCTTCTTCAAGCCCCGGGATCAGTCTTATGCAAGAAGCCATTTCGTATCTCGCCGCGGCCCAGATCCCGTGTCTTATTGCGAATATCATGCGTGGCGGTCCCGGCCTCGGTAATATCCAGGGCTCTCAAGCGGACTATTTTCAGGCGACGCGCGGCGGCGGTCACGGGGATTATCGACTGATCGTTCTGGCGCCATGGTCGGTGCAGGAGATGTATGATCTTACGATCCGCGGATTCGAGCTCGGGGATCAATATCGCAACCCCGTCATGCTCCTGGCGGACGGGATCCTGGGCCAGATGGCCGAATCGATCGAACTGAAAAAGCCTGGAAAACAAAAACCCGTTCCAAAGAATTGGGCTCTCACGGGCTGCGCGGGCCGGAAACCCAACGTGGTCCGGACGCTTTACCTCCAGGAAAAGGATGCCTTGGAACAAAAGAACGCGGAGCTTCAGGCGAAATATGAACTGATCACCCGGGAGCTGCAGCTTTCCGAGGCGCGTTTTGAAAAAGACGCAGAGATCGCCGTTATCGCTTATGGGACCTCGGCCAGGATCGCTCATTGGGCCGTCAAACGGGCCAGGGAATCTGGCATTAAAGTCGGGCTCTTCCGTCCCATCACCCTTTGGCCGTTCCCCGCGACGGCCCTCCGGGAGATCGCGGCCCATTGCCGGAAACTCCTAGTGGTCGAAATGAGCCAGGGGCAAATGATCGAAGACGTCCGTCTTTCGAGGATCCCCGCGACAGGGGTCGACCCCAAGATCGAATTTTTAGGCCGCGGCGGTGGATGGTACCCCAAGCCCAAGGAACTTTTGGCCAAGATCATGGAGATCGCAAAATAATGAATGCTGACGCGAAAACCATCAGATCCGGACGGATGCACTATTGCCCGGTTTGCGGGCATACGATCGCACAGCGCATGATCGGCGATGTGATCGATGAGCTGGGGATCCGCGAACGAACGATCGGTACGGCGCCGGTCGGATGCGCCGTGTTGCTCTATGATTATTTTAATTGCGACATCATCGAATGTCCCCACGGAAGGATCCCCGCGGTCGCGACGGGCATCAAGCGGATGCGGCCCGAAAATATCGTCTTCGCGTATGGGGGCGACGGAGATCTTCTTTCGATCGGGCTCGCGGAGACCATCCACTGCGCCAATCGGGGAGAGAATATCACCATGATCTTTATCAATAATGCGGTCTATGGGATGACCGGCGGACAAATGGCGCCGACTACCTTGATCGGCCAAAAAACCATTACAACCCCCGAGGGAAGGATGTCGACCCTGACCGGCGCGCCTTTGAGGATCTGCGAAATGTTCGACACGCTGGCCAGCCCCGTTTTTATCGAACGCGTGGCGGTCCATGATGCGCCGCATATGCACCGCGCCAAGCAGGCGATCCGAAAGGCTTTTCAGAATCAGATCGAAGGAAAAGGATTTTCTTTTGTCGAGATCCTTTCGATGTGTCCGACCCACTGGAAAATGGCGGGGAAGGATGCCTGTCAGTTCGTGGGGAATGAAATGGCGGGCTATTTTTCGATCAAAAAATTCAGGGATGTGGACGCATGATAGAAGAAAAGATCTTTGTCGCGGGCTTCGGAGGCCAAGGGGTCGTTGTGGCCGGGAACGTTCTTGCCCATGCGGCTTTGGAAGAAGGCCGTTATATTCTCGGGATGGTCTCCTACGGTGTGGAAGTGCGCGGGGGAGCGTCTCACAGTTTCGTGATCATATCGGATCAGGAGATCGACTGCCCCATTATTGATGAGGCGACGCTCGGGTTCGCGCTCAGCCAGGCCGCTTATGAAAAATTCAAGACAAAAACTCGTCCCGACGGGATCTTTTTTATCGATTCTTCACAAGTAAGTAATATTGACCCCGCGCAAACGACCGGCCGCATCATCGAGATCCCCGCGACGCAGATCGCCCGCGAGGTCGGAAATGAAAAAGTAACGAATATGATCATGCTTGGCGCCGCCATCCAGAAAACAGGGATCGTGAAAATGGCGAGCGCGGTGAAAATCCTCGGAAAAGTATTTAAAGGGCTCCGGAAAGACCTGATCTATGTGAATGAAAAAGCTCTTCAGGTCGGCGCGGATTTTATGCGCCAAAAAAGATAGGCACTATAACTCGTTCAATTTAAAAGAGTTATGGCTTTTCAGCTCTGTATTTCTTAGAGCAACGATACCGCCAGAATTTCAAACCTTCCCAAAGCGCGGATCCCATGATCTTCATATTCACGGAAGATTTTCCCGCCTGGCGGCCCCGGTGGTTCGAAGGGATCTCCTTGATGCGGAACCCGAGATCGTGGGCCTTGATGATGATCTCGGGTAAAACAAAAAGCGATTTTGAAGTAAGGTCGATCCGGTCTAAAACTTTCCGGCTCCAGGCCTGCGACCAGTTGTAGTCGTTGATACGGATCTTAAAAAGATAGTTCAATAAAAAGATATAGATCACGGAAAGAAAGAACCGGAAAAGCTGGTAAGCATTCCGCTGCCAGCGCACCCCCAATACAATATCCGCTTCGTCGCGTTGGAAGATCTCGACAAAATTGGGGATTTCGGAGGAATCGAATTCTTCATCGGCGCCGATGTACATCAGATATTTTCCGTGCGATGCGGCAATCCCGTCCTTGAGGGAGTGGGTATAACCTTGATTTTTTTCATGAACAATCAACTGGGTATTCGGATATTTAGAAATTTCAGTCTGTAGGACCTCCCGAGTTCTGTCTTTACTGCCGTCTTCAATGAGGATGACTTCCCAATTCCATTCCGGGTGAGCGGTTAGAATGGTGAAGAGATTGGCGAGCATCCGCGCAATATTTTCCTGCTCGTTATAGACCGGCGTGATAAAGCTGATAAATGGCTGGTTGATCATGCGGATTAAATTAATGTTTTTTGCTAGGGATGTCAATGTTATACTGTGCCTGTTTTTGTCATTGAAAGTAAGGTTTTATAAACGGAATAGGGGAACGAAGTGCTTATGAGACCAGAGGTTAGCGTTATTCTTCCGGCCTATAACGAAGAGGCTGCGATCGGACCCGTAATTGATGCGGTGCAGACTGCCATGAAAGGCTCCCGGTGGTCTTAC
>ERZ795054.3245-NODE-3245-length-12976-cov-5.050847_pt1 | contig 12976 bp, 15 predicted proteins | sample MGYA00375138_ERZ795054 | MGnify/ENA primary metagenome ERZ795054 (study PRJEB30183, sample SAMN05720215) | anaerobic digester metagenome | isolation source: active sludge of municipal wastewater-treating anaerobic digesters | place: USA | collected 2014-12-23 ...
GGTCCCGGGCTCGATGTCGGCGAAGACCGGGCGTCCGCCGGCGTTGTGGATGGCCCCCGCGGTGGCGAAAAAGGTGAAGGCGGGGGCGATGACCTCGTCGCCAGGCTTCAGTCCGAGCGCCCGGAGGGGAATCAGCAGGGCGTCGGTACCGCTCGCGCAGGCGATGCCGTGCTTGGCGCCCGACAGCCGCGCCACCTGCACCTCAAGCTGGCCGACCTCCGGCCCCATGATGAAGCCCTGGCGCTCGATGACGCTCATGACGGCTGGCAGGACGGCGTCCTTGATGCCCTGGTGCTGGGCGACGAGATCAAGCAGCGGGACGTTCACCGGATGAGCCCTCGAAAGGCGGGTGGCTCGGCCACCCGCCGGTAGGACAGCTATAACCTACGATAACCAATAAAGTTAGCCCTGCTGGGTGGGAGAATCAACGCGACGCAGCAGCCCCCTGTCCTCGCGGTAGCGAGCCCCGCAGGCGCCGCAGGCGGCCGCCCCCTCGACCAACGCCAGCCGCACCCCGCACTGGCACATCCAGCCGATCCGGCGGGCCGGCATCCCGACCACCAGGGCGTAGTCGGGCACCTCGCCACGGACCACCGCCCCGGCCCCGACGAAGCTGTAGGCTCCGAGGGTGCTCCCGCAGATGATCGTGGCGTTGGCCCCGATCGTGGCGCCACGCCGGACGACGGTCGGCAGGTACTCGGCCTTCCGCGACACATGACTCCGGGGATTGATCACGTTCGTGAAGACGCAACTGGGGCCGCAGAACACGTCGTCCTCGAGCTCCACCCCTTCGTAGATCGATACGTTGTTCTGGATCTTCACGTTGTTCCCGATCCGGGTCCGCGGCATCACGACGACGTTCTGCCCCAGGTTGCAGCGCTCACCGATCACCGCGCCGGGCATGACGTGGCTGAAGTGCCAGATCTTGGTGCCGGCGCCGACGATGGCGCCGTCGTCGACGTAGCTCGATTCATGGACGAAGTAGTCGGGCATGGAGCCGTCCGTCAGCGGGGGGGAGGAATGTGGTCGGCGCCGCCGTCAGGGCGGATGAGCTTCACTTCGGTTTCCAGCGCGGCCCCGAACCGCTCGTGGACGACGGCCTGGGCATGGCGGATCAGCGCGCGCACGTCGGCGGCGGTCGCTCCGCCGACATTCACGAAATAGTTTGCGTGCTTCGGCGATATCTCGGCGCCACCCACCCGGTACCCCTTCAGCCCAGCGGCCTCGATCAACTGGCCCGCCGTCCGTGGGCCGCCCTCGCGGTGCCAGGAGGCGCCCCCGGGATTCCGGAAGACGCTGCCGCAGCAGGGCTGGTTGAACGGAGTTCCCTCGGAACGCCACCGGAACAGCTCGGCCAGTTCCGCCTCGATGACCGCCGGATCCTCTGGGCGGAGGCGGACGCTGGCCTCGAGCACCACCTGCCCCGTGAGCCCGCTCTGGCGGTAGGCGAAGGGGATGTCGGCGCGGGCGAGCACCGTGTCACGCCCGGCGTCGTCCACAACGAGGACGGACTCCACGAAATCCGACCATTCCGCGCCGTGACAGCCGGCGTTCATGTAGACGCCGCCCCCCGCCGTGCCCGGCACACCCACGAACTTGTGCAGCCCGAACCATCCGCCGGCCGCCGTGCGCCGTGCCGCGAGCGGCGCGGGGAGCCCGGCCCCGACCGTCCAGCGGTCGCCGTCCCGGTCGAGGCGGTCGAGCCCCTTCCCCAGGCGGATGACGAGCGCGTCCATCCCCTCGTCCGGGAGGAGGATGTTGGAGCCGAGCCCCACGGCGAACCACGGCACGCCGGCGGCGGCCGCCATCCGCAGCGCCACGCCGACGTCCTCGTTCACCGCCGGGAGGAGGACGGTGGCGGGCCCGCCGATGCGGTAGGTCGAGTAGCGCGCGAGCGGTTCGTCGGTGCGCACCTCGCCCCGGACCGCGGCACGGAGCGCCGCGACGAACGCGGGACTTCGGGCGGTCGTCACACCATTTCCGCGGTGGCCTCACGGGCCAGGGCGTGCCATTCCTGCAGGGAGCGGACGGTGCGGGCGCGGCTCCGGAGCGCGATGACGGCGTCGCAGGCCGCCGAGGCCGCGGAGAGGGTGGTCGTGTACGGCGTGCGGTGCTGGAGCGCGGCGCGGCGGAGGAGGTAGTCGTCCTGCTGGGTCAGCTTGCCGAGCGGCGTGTTGATGAGGAGCTGCACATCGCCGGAGAGGAGGAGGTCGATCGCGTTCGGCCGACCTTCATGCACCTTGAGCACCCGCTCCGACGGGACGCCCCGGGACCGGAGGTGGCGCGCGGTCCCCTCCGTGGCCACGATGCGGAAGCCGAGCTCGTGGAACCGCCGGATGATCGGGACCACGTTCTGCTTGTCATGGTCGTTGACGGTCACGAAGACGGTGCCCTCGAGCGGCAGGGCGCCGTCCACGCTGATTTGCGCCTTGGCGAAGGCCATGCCGAACGAATCCGCGATCCCCATCACCTCGCCGGTGGAGCGCATCTCGGGGCCGAGGATCAGGTCCACCCCCGGCAGCTTGTTGAAGGGAAAGACCGCCTCCTTCACCGCCACGTAGGGCTGGAGGACGTCGTCGCGGAGCCCGAGCGACTCGAGGGTCTTTCCTGCCATGACCGCGGCGGCCAGGGAGGCCAGCGGCACGCCGGTGGTCTTCGACACGAACGGGACGGTACGGGAGCCGCGCGGGTTCACCTCGAGCACGTAGACCCGGCCGTGTTTGATGGCGTACTGCACGTTGATGAGGCCCACGACCCCGAGCCGGATGGCAAAGGCGCGGGTGTGCCGGCGCATCTCCTCGACCTGTTCCTCGGTGATGAGGTAGGGCGGCAGGACGCAGGCGGAGTCGCCGGAGTGGATGCCGGCGTCCTCGATGTGCTGCATGACGCCGCCGATGATGCACTGCGTGCCGTCGCAGATGGCATCCACATCCGCCTCGAAGGCGTCCTCGAGGAAGCTGTCGATCAGGACCGGGTGCTCCGGCGTGACCCGCGTGGCCTGCGCGAAGTAGCGCTGGAGCGAATCGAGGTCGTAGACGATCTGCATTCCGCGGCCGCCGAGCACGTACGAGGGCCGGACCAGGATCGGGTACCCGATCCGCTCCGCCACCGCCGCCGCATCCTCGACCGACATGGCGGTTCCACTCGGGGGCTGGGCCACGCCGAGCTCCCGGGCCATGGCCTCGAACCGGCCGCGGTCCTCCGCCTCGTCGATGGCCTCGGGCGAGGTGCCGAGGATCGGCACCCCGGCCGCCTCGAGGCCGCGGGCGAGCCGGAGCGGTGTTTGCCCGCCGAGCTGCACCACCACGCCCATCGGCTGCTCGACATGGACGATCTCGAGCACGTCCTCGAGCGTCAGCGGCTCGAAGTAGAGGGCGTCGGAGATGTCGAAGTCGGTGGAGACCGTCTCGGGGTTGGAATTCACCATGACGGTGCGGTAGCCGAGCTCCCGGAACGACAGCACCGCGCGGACGCAGCAGTAGTCGAACTCGACGCCCTGCCCGATCCGGTTGGGGCCGCTGCCGAGGATGATCACCGTCGGGCGGCCGTCGGGCACCGACTCGTTCTCCTCGTCGTAGCAGGAGTAGAGGTAGGGCGTGGCCGAAGGGAACTCGCCGGCGCAGGTGTCCACCATCTTAAAAACCGGCCGGATGCCGAGCGCGTGGCGGCGCGCGCGCACCTCGGCCTCAGGCATCCCGCGGATCCGCCCGAGCTGCGCGTCGGAGAAACCCATGCGCTTCATGGCGCGGAGGGCGTCCGCCTCCAGCGCCCGCGGATCGGCGGCCCAGGCCGCCTCCGCTTCGACCAGCTCGGACAGCTGGTCGATGAACCAGGGGTCGATCCCGGTGCGCTCCGCGATCTCGGCGGCCGGCACACCACCGGCCAGCGCCCGCTTGATCTGGAAGATCCGCTCCGGGGTCGGGGTGCGGAGGGCCGCCTTCACGGTGGCCATGTCGGCGCCGTCCAGCCGGTCTGCGCCAGGCGTGGCGCCCGCCACCCAGCCGATCCGGTCAATTTCCAATCCGCGCATCCCCTTCTGGAACGCCTCCTTGAAGGTGCGCCCGATCGCCATGACCTCGCCGACCGACTTCATCTGCGTGGTGAGGGTCGGGTCGGCGGTCGGGAATTTCTCGAAGGCGAAGCGCGGCACCTTCACCACGACGTAGTCGAGGACCGGCTCGAACGACGCCGGTGTGGTGCGGGTGATATCGTTGGGGAGTTCGTCGAGCCGGTAGCCGACAGCAAGCTTGGCGCCGATCCGGGCGATCGGGAAACCGGTGGCCTTCGAGGCCAGCGCCGAGGAGCGCGACACCCGCGGGTTCATCTCGATGACGAGCTGCTCGCCGGTGGCGGGGTTCACCGCAAACTGGATGTTGCACCCGCCTGCCGCGACCCCGACCTCGCGGATGATGGCCAGCGCGCTGTCGCGCATCGCCTGGTACTCGCGGTCGGTGAGGGTCATGGCCGGGGCCACGGTAATGGAGTCGCCGGTGTGGACGCCCATCGGGTCGATGTTCTCGATCGAGCAGACGATGACGACGTTGTCCGCCCCGTCCCGCATGACCTCCAGCTCGTACTCCTTCCAGCCGATGACGCTCTTCTCGACCAGGACCGACCCCACCGGGGAGAGCTCGAGCCCGTGCTCGACCAGCGCCTCGAACTCCGCAGGGTTGTAGGCAATGCCGCCCCCGGAGCCGCCGAGCGTGAACGAGGGACGGACGATGGCGGGGTACCCGGTGTCGGCCACCGTCGCGAGCGCCTCCTCAAGCGACCGGATCGTCCGGCCCGCCGGCGTCGCGAGCCCCAGCCGCCGCATGGCCTGCGCGAACTGTTCGCGGTCCTCGGCGAGCCCGATGGCGCGGGCGTCGGCACCGATCAGCTCCACGCCGAAGCGCTCGAGGGTGCCGTCGTTGGCGAGCGCCATCGCCACGTTGAGCGCCGTCTGGCCTCCCATGGTGGGCAGCAGCGCGTCGGGGCGCTCCCGCTCGATGACCCGCGCCACCCATTCCGGCGTGACCGGCTCCACGTAGGTGCGGTCCGCCAGCTCCGGGTCGGTCATGATGGTGGCCGGATTGGAGTTGACCAGGATGACCCGGTACCCCTCCTCCTTCAGCGCCCGCACCGCCTGCGTTCCGGAGTAGTCGAACTCGGCGCCCTGCCCGATGATGATGGGGCCGGATCCGATCAGGAGAATCGAGGAGATGTCAGTCCGCTTCGGCATCAGCTACTTCCTTCAGGATCCGGTCGATGTCGATGGTCGGCCGCCAGCCGGTCGCCGCCCGCAGCTTGGCGGCGTCGCCCACCAGGTGCATGATGTCCGCCGAGCGCATCAGGGCGGGGTCCGGCGCGGGCACGGCCGCCGCGCCGAGGTGCGTCGCCATGCGGCGAAAGAGCTCGTCGAGCGAAATCCCCTCGCCGCGTGCCACGTTGTACGCCTCGCCGGGCACACCGCGCGTGAGCAACGCAAGATAGGCGTTCACCACGTCCTGCACATGGAGGAAGTCCCGGATCGGGGCGAGGTTCCCGGTGGGGACGCTGGCCGCGCCCGAGCGTCGGGCTGCGCGGAGCCGGGCGGCGAAGGCCGGCGCCACCGCCCGGTCGCTCTGCCCCGGCCCAGTGTGGGTGAAGGGCCGCGCGATGACGACGCGGAGCCCGGTGCGGCGGCCCACCTCCTGCGCCGCGACTTCCGCGCCGACCTTGCTGGCGGCGTAGGGGGAACAGGGGCGGAGCGGGTCGTCCTCCCGGCGCGGCCGCTCCACGCCGCCCCCATACACCTCGCCCGACGACACGACGAGCAGGACCGGGTCGGATTCCGCCCGCTCCCGCGCGCGGCCCAGAGCGTCGGCCAGCCGGGCGGTGCCTGCGGCATTGACCGCCCAGGCCACGCCGACATCGCGCCGTGCATCGGCGCCCGAGGCGATGGCGGCCAGGTGCACGACCGCCTCGGGCCGGCTGGCGACGGCCGACTCGACCGAGGCGGTGTCGAGGACCTCGATCGGCACCCGACGGACGGCGGCCCGCTCGGCGGGAGTGAGCCCCGGCACCTCGAGGGGCCCGCCGGGCCGGATGCCGGCCCACACTTCGTGGCCGGCCGCGAGCAGGGTGCGGACCAGCCAGCGGCCGACGAACCCCTCGGAGCCAGTCACCAGCACCCGCATCAGCGCGCGCCCAGCCGAGCGAGGTCGGCGTCCACCATCATCTCGATCAGCTGCCGGAACCCGACCGTCGGCGTCCAGCCGAGCCGCTCGCGCGCGAGCGTCGCGTCGGCGAGCAGGAGGTCCACCTCCGCCGGGCGGATGAAGGCGGGATCGAGCCGCACGTACTTCTGCCAGTCGAGACCGGCGCGGCTGAAGGCCACTTCGACCAGGTCGCGCACGCTGTGCATGACGCCGGTGCCGATGACGTAATCCTGCGGCGTGTCGGGCTGGAGCATGCGCCACATCGCGTCCACGTAGTCGCCGGCGTAGCCCCAGTCGCGGTGCGCGTCGAGGTTGCCAAGGCGGAGCTCGCTGGCCAGGCCCGCCTTGATGCGCGCCACGCCGTCGGTGATCTTGCGGGTGACGAACTCGATGCCGCGCCGCGGCGACTCGTGATTGAAGAGAATCCCGCTCACGGCGTAGATGTTGTATGACTCCCGGTAGTTGACGGTGATCCAGTGGCCGTAGGCCTTCGCCACGCCATAGGGGGAGCGCGGGTAGAAGGGCGTCGTTTCCCGCTGCGGCGTTTCGGTCACCTTCCCGAACATCTCCGAGCTCGACGCCTGGTAGAACCGGGCTGTCGGATGGACGAGGCGGATCGCTTCCAGCATCCGGGTGACGCCGAGCGCGGTGAACTCGCCCGTCAGCACCGGCTGGGACCACGAGGTGGGGACGTAGCTTTGCGCCGCGAGGTTGTAGACCTCGTGCGGCTTGGTCTGCTGCAGCGCCACCGTCAGCGAGTGCTGGTCGAGGAGGTCGGCCGGCAGGAGGGTGATGCGGTCAGCGATGTGATCGATCCGGGCCAGGCCGTGGTGGCTGGTCCGGCGGACGACGCCGAAGACCTCGTAGTCCTTGGCCAGGAGGAGTTCGGCCAGGTAGGAGCCGTCCTGGCCCGTGATGCCGGTAATCAACGCGCGCCTGCGCTCAGCCATGGCGCTCTCCCAGGGGTGGTTGTGTCCATGCGGGAACCGGGTTAGATTTTGCGGTTTCCAGCTGTTTCGTCAATGTCGTAACTGCTTGAGGGACGGACATATGGCACGGGTATGCACCGTGTGCGGCAAGGGGCCGGTCACCGGCAACAACGTCAGCCACGCCAAGAATCGCACGAACCGCCGCTGGTATCCCAACCTGCAGACTGTTCGCGTCCTGAAGGACGGCGAGCCGCGGCGTGTCCGCGTCTGCACCCAGTGCATCAAGGGCAACAAGATCGCCAAGGCCAGCTGACACCCGGCGTGCCCGGCCGGGGCGCGCCATCCGCACGGCCGGCCGGCTGTAAAAAAGGGGACCCTCGCGGGTCCCCTTCGTCGTGTCGGAGGTTGGCGATGCCACCCTTACTCCGAGAGCAACTCGATGCGAGCCACGTCGGCGCCGTCGCCGGGTCGGTGCCCCATCTTGAGGATGCGGGTGTAGCCGCCGGGACGGGCGGCGAAACGGGGCCCGAGCTCGGCGAAGAGCCGGCCGAGGACCTCGCGGTCCTTGATGTTCCGGCCCACGAGCCGGCGCGCGTGCAGGTCGCCGCGGCGCGCCAGGGTGATGAGCTTCTCGGCGAAGGGCCGGAGTTCCTTGGCCTTGGCTTCCGTGGTCTGGATGGCCTCGTGCTTGAACAGGCTGGTGGCCATGTTGTTCAACAGCGCGCGGCGATGGGCGGAGGTGCGGGACAGCTGGCGTCCCTTGGCACGATGGCGCATTTAGGCGATCTCCCCGTTGCTGGCGGCCGGAGTCGCGCTGGAGGCGTCGGCGCCCTTGGGGCGCAGCACGCCGGCGACTTCGTCGAGCACGTGGCCGAAGGCCAGGCCTTCCTTCTGCAGCAGCTCCACGATTTCGGACACGGCCTTTTCGCCGACGTTCTTGACCTTGAGGAGGTCGTCCTCGGAGTAGGCGATGAGGTCCTGCAACGTGCGGATGTTGGAATTCTTGAGCGAGTTCAGCGACCGGACCGAGAGGCCGAGGTCGTCGATGGGGCGGTTCAGGCTGGCGCGGAGGTCGCCGCCGGCCTCGGAGACGATCGGCGCCGGCTCGCGCATGACCGGCACCTTGCCGAACTCGACGAAGTACCGGAAGTGCTCCTGCGCGAGGGCGGCGGCGTAGGCGACTGCGTCCTCGGGCGAGATGGTGCCGTTGGTCTCGACGGTGACGGTCAGGCGGTCATAGTCGGTGCGCTGGCCGACGCGGGTTTCCGCGACGGTGAAGTTGGCGCGGGTGACCGGGTTGTAGATGGCGTCGATCCGGACCAGGTCCACCGGGAGCGAGCGGTCGAACGGGTGGAGCTCCGACTCGACGTAGCCGCGGCCCTTGTTGACGTAAAGCTCGGCCGAGACTTCCCGGTCTTCCTGCACGGTGAAGAGCAGGTGGTCGGGGTTGACGACGGTGACGGAGCCGTGCGGCTGGATGTCGCGCGCGTAGACCGGGCCCGGGCCGTTCTTCTTGATGTGGAGGATGGCCTCGTCCACCTCGGGGGTCAGCACCAGCGTCAGCCCCTTGAGGCGCTGCACCACCTGATGGATGTCCTCGAGGACGCCCTGGACGGTCTGGTGCTCGTGGACGACGCCGTCGAGCCGGAAGCCCCAGACCGCGCTGCCGCGGAGCGAGGAGAGCAGGAGGCGGCGCAGCGAGTTGCCAAGCGTGTAGCCGAAGCCCCGCTCCAGCGGCTGGAGGCGGAACTCGGCGGCGTTCGGATTGTCCGTGCTCGGAATCATCTCGAGCAGGTGCGGGCGGACGAGTCCGGTCAGGTCGATGGTCATGGTTCGGGCCGCCACTTACTTCGAGTAGAGCTCGACGATGAGCTGTTCCTGCGCGTTGACCGGGATGGCCTCACGCGTGGGACGCTCGACGTACCGTCCGGCGGCCTTGTCGCCGTCGACGGAGAGCCAGGAGACTGGAGCCCCGCGCGACGCGTACTCCTGCGCCGCCTTGACGGCGACGAGCTCGCGGCTGGACGGGGCGACCCGGACTTCCTGTCCGGGCATGACGTTGTACGACGCGATGTCCACCCGGCGGCCGTTGACTTCGACGTGGCCGTGGTTGACGAGCTGCCGCGCCGCCTTGCGGCTCGAGGCGAAGCCCATCCGGTAGACGATGTTGTCGAGACGCGACTCGAGGGCGATGAGCAGGTTGGTGCCCTTGACGCCCGACTCGCGGGTGACGCTCTCGAACAGGTTGCGGAACTGGCCCTCGGTGAGGCCGTACATCCGCTTGACCTTCTGCTTCTCGCGGAGCTGCTTGGAGTACTCGGACGGCTTGCGGCCGCGGCCGGTGCCCTGCCCGTGCTGGCCCGGCGCGTACGCCCGGCGCTCGACGGCGCACTTTTCCGTGAGACAGCGGGTGCCCTTCAGGAAGAGCTTCGTGCCCTCGCGACGGCAAAGCCGGCAGCTGGGTCCAGTGTAACGCGACATTGTTAGACCCGCCGCTTCTTCGGGGGACGGCACCCGTTGTGGGGAATCGGCGTGACGTCGCGGATGGAGACGACACGCAGGCCGACGGAGGCGAGCGCCTGGATGGCGGATTCGCGGCCGCTGCCGGGGCCCTGCACGCGGACATGCACCCGGCGGACGCCCAGGTTCATGGCCTCACGGCCGGCGCCTTCCGCGGCCACCGTGGCGGCGAAGGGCGTGGACTTCTTGGAGCCCTTGAACCCGGCCTTGCCGGCCGTGCCCCATGCCAGGGCGTTGCCCTTCATGTCGGTGATCGTGATGAGCACGTTGTTGAAGGTGGCCGAGATGTGGGCGATGCCCTCGGACTCGACGATCTTCTTGGACCGCTTGGCGCTGGGCGCCTTCGGCGCAGTAGTCGGTGCTGTCATGGTTACTTCTTCGTCGCCTTCTTCTTGCCCGCGATGGCCCGGCGGGGACCCTTCTTGGTCCGGGCGTTGGTATGGGTCCGCTGACCGCGCACGGGGAGACCCCGGCGATGGCGCGACCCGCGATAGCTGCCGATGTCCATCAGCCGCTTGATGTTCATGGCCACTTCAGTCCGGAGGGCGCCCTCGACCTTCAGCGCGCGCTCGATGAACTGCCGGAGCCGCGCGACCTCCGCGTCCGACAGATCGCGGACCCTGGTGTCGGGGCTGACGCCGGCCTCGGTGAGGATCCGGACGCTCGTGGGACGGCCAACCCCGAAGATGTACGTCAGGGCGATTTCGACCCGCTTCTCGCGCGGAAGGTCCACGCCTGCAATGCGTGCCATGATCAGCCCTGCCGTTGCTTGTGCTTGGGATTGCGCTTGCAAATGACGCGAACAACGCCCTGTCGCTTCACGACTTTGCAGTGTTCGCAGATTGGCTTGACGCTCGAACGAACCTTCACGGAATCTCTCCAGGACCAAACTTTGAGGTAGCTGACCAATATAGACCCAGCCCCAGATCAACGCAAGGGAATTCCTACGGGGCGATCCGGACCTCGGTCAGCACCCAAACCGTGCGCCCACGGCGGTATCCGAGCAGGATTGTGGTCTGACGCTCACCCGGGATCCCCACCAAACGGTAGCGCCGGCTCAACTCCACAAAGCCCTGGAGCGAATCCACCGCCCTGGCCGCGGTCAATAATGTCATAACTTCTTGTGTGCCTTGTACATACGATGACAGCAACGCCCTGGCCTGATCCGCAGCGATCGGGGCCGACTGGTTCCCGGGTGGCAAAGTGATCAGGAGCCGCCCCCCGAGCGCCGGGGCCACGAAGGCGGCGAGGTCGCGGCGTTGCCAGGCGGCGCGGGCGCTATCGCCGGCCTCGGCGAGGGTCGGCGGGGAAGCGGGGAAGCGGGGAAGCGGGGCCGTGAAGCCGAGGAGGACCGTTGCGAGGGCCATGACCCGAATCATGCCGCCCCGGCCTCCGCCGTGAACTCGGCGAGCACCGCGGCCGGGTTCGGGGCGTTCAGAATGGGCCGGCCGACCACGAGGTGGGTGGCACCGCGGGCGGCGGCTTCGCGGGGGGTGCCGATCCGGACCTGGTCCCCGGCCGCATCGGCGGCCCGGCGGATGCCCGGCACCACCACCCATGCCCCATCGGCGAGGGCCGGGCGGACCACATCCACCTCGGCGGGAGAGCAGACCACGCCACGGAGACCGGCCGCGGCGGCCACAGCGGCCAGCCGCGCGACTTCCCCAGCGAGACCGACCTCGGTCCGCCCGGTGGCAGCGGCGTACCCGCTCGCGTCGTGGGAGGTCAGGACCGTCACCCCGACGAGCCCAACGCTGCCCGCGGCGGTCTGTGCCGCGGAGAGCATGGCGGCGCCGCCCAGCGTATGGACGGTCGCCATGGACACGCCGAGCGATGCCGCGGCCGCGACCGCGCCGGCCACCGTGTTCGGAATGTCGTGCCACTTGAGGTCGAGGAAGAGCTCCAGCCCCCGGGCACGCAGCTCGAGGAGAAAGGGCGCGCCTTCGCGCGTCATCAGCACCGACCCGACCTTGACCCAGCGCAGGTCCGGCATCCGGTCGAGCAGCCGTCGCCCGGCGTCCGCCGAGTCCACGTCGAGCGCCAGGATGATCTCAGCCATGCCGGCGCTCCAGATCCCGGATGATCCGCCCGGGGAGCCGTGGGTCCGCCATGCCCCCCGTCCCGATCCCGACCAGCGAGGCGCCGGCGGCCAAGTACTGGCGCGCATCATCCGCGCTTCGAACGCCACCGAGGCCGATGACCGGGAGGTCTGCCGCGCGCTCACGCACCCGCCGCACGGCGAGCACCCCCGCGGGAAGCAGCGCCGGGCCGCTGGCGCCGCCATTGCCATTGCCGAGGCGCGGTACACCGTGCGGATCGAGCGCGAGTCCGGGCAGGGTGTTGACCACCGACACCCCGTCGGCGCCGGCGTCGCGCGCCACGACCGCCATGCCCGCGATGTCCGGCAGCACAGGGGACAGCTTGGCCACGAGCGGACGCTTCGTGACGCGCCGGCACCGCGCGATGACGGCGGACACCGACGCCGGATCGGCGCCGAACTCGATGCCGCCGGCGGCGGTGTTGGGACAGGAGAGATTCAGCTCGTAGGCGGTGATGCCGTCGAGGTCGTCGAGGCCCTCGATGACCGCGGCGTACTCCTCGAGCGTGAAGCCGACCACGTTGACCAGCACCCGTGCCGCCCGGAGACGGCCGAGGAGCCAGGGCATTTCGGCGGTGCGCACGTGAGCCAGACCAGGATTGGCGAGGCCGACCGAGTTGAGCATTCCGCCCCGAAACTCCGCCACCCTGGGAGGCGCGTTGCCCACCCTCGGTTGGAGCGAGACGGCCTTCGTGACCAGGCCGCCGAGCCGGTCGAGTTCCATGACGCCGTCGAGTTCGCGCCCGTAGCCGGCGGTCCCCGACGCCAGCACGATCGGGTTCTGGAACCGGACGCCGAAGACGTCGCGGGCGAGCGGCGCGAGGGCCATCTACTTGAGTTCGTCCTGGGGACGCTGGCCCGGCGGAGCACCGGCGGCGGGGGCGCGCCGGCCCGCGGGTGTCCGCCCGGCCGCCCCACCACCGGTGTACGCCTGCAGGGAATCCTCGAGGGCCAACACCGCCGGCGTGACGTCGCCCGCCACGAGGAGGAGGTAGGGACTCCCCGGATACTCGGCCTCGATCCGCAGGAAGATCGAGTCGGCCTGCGCCGGTTCGAGCGCGGCGAGCGCGAGCATCGCCTTGGGCGCATACGGGGAGGCCGGCCACCAGGCGGGGATCGTGGCGAAGAGCTCCGCGGCGATTCTCGGCGCCGGGAGGCTGTCGCGCACCGCCTCGGCCAGCGAGAGGTGGCGAGGTCACCTTGGATACTGCCCGGCGCCACCGAGTCCACATAGGTCCGGATCCGGGTGA
>ERZ795054.3248-NODE-3248-length-12974-cov-3.876848_pt1 | contig 12974 bp, 8 predicted proteins | sample MGYA00375138_ERZ795054 | MGnify/ENA primary metagenome ERZ795054 (study PRJEB30183, sample SAMN05720215) | anaerobic digester metagenome | isolation source: active sludge of municipal wastewater-treating anaerobic digesters | place: USA | collected 2014-12-23 ...
GGGTTTGCTGTACCTGGCAAAAAGACTAAATGTCATTGCACAAGATTCTTTTAGTGCTGCCTATCGTGACTTTATTAAGATTTTTCCAATGTATCAGCCCAAAGGTATTGGTGATTTTGTAAATCAACATTGGATCGAGATTAACTAACACATTCCACAAATTTATTAAATATTTTTACCATCGCCCAAGTGTCCAATTTGCAGTACTCTAAGAGTGCTATTTTCGTCTTTTTTGCCTCATCGACGGGTAGTTCATCATTGATCAGCCGCCACCACGCCATCATTGCCTGATCACCTTTGCCGATATCCATATCCGAATAACTCAATTCTGGAACCATAACCGGAAGTACATTCTTGATTGACCTGCTGCCTTTGAATTCAGGATGTATATACATGCCATAATTGATAAAATCGCCCAGGTCATAAATTCGATCATTCAACTTATCAAAAAAGTCAGCATGATCAGGATGGATTTCTGCCAGTTCTTTGTTCCGGCCGACTTCAAATGTTTTATTCCAGACAAATACTGTTCCTGAATCCCCGATATCTCTCATCAAAATTACTACTAACGATATTGAAGGGTCATCATTTGTGATAGATAAATGTTCTGCGTGTGTCACTTCCTCATCCAGAGATTCCATTTTATGAAGGGAATACTGAAATACCATTTGCTGCTGGGGATGATACCCGTCAAATAATGGTATGGCTGATAGGAAGGTTTCATAATCCAGGAAATATAAGGGATATTCAAAATGCTCAAACTCACGCTTGATTGATTCTCGATCAATAAATGGCTCCCCGGCTTTGGCTACTTCTACAATCTTTCGCTGTTTATCATTCAATGAAAAAGCAGGTGGAACATCTTTGATGTCAACAATCCCCTGTTCAAGAAGCTGGATCTTTTTCTTTTCAGTGATTCTAGGGATGTCATAAATTGAGTATGCTGGTAGGATTGGGTGGCATAGATCCAGACAAGGGCAATCTTTCGGTTTAAAGCAATGCTGGATAACTTCATGTGTATTTTGTTGAGCTATAGCTAAAGCTTCTCCCCTCTTGATATCGATATCCATCAAGATCTCTTGAACTTTATCCGTAACATCTTCAGAAATAAACAGCTTCTCAAGATTTAAATTGACGAATCGAGCATTTTCTTTGTTCAGATGAAGAATAAAAACACGATCTACTTTGATTTCCTTAATTACGATTAAATATTGGAAAGCCGCATCAATAATGAATTCGGATTTATTGCTTGTGCTACTCTTGATCTCATATAGATCAAATGAGTCTGTTATAGGTTTATAAACTAATGCATCAGTTCTGGCTGTAAACTGCTTGTCTATAAATGTCCTTTGAAATTGAATTGACTCTCCCGCATCAGAATTAACAACGATTTCTTCGAGATAATTCCTGCCCAACTCCTCTACCTTATAACCTTGATTCATGATATGGATCTCAAGTTCAGTAGGTTGCTTTTGAATTTGACCGTGTTTGTACGCCCAGAGATGCATGGGAGCTTCTTGATAAAGCTGATAATCAGATTTAGTTAGTGTGAGATCCTCTGCCATTAAATAATAATATAACAAACTGATCGAAATAGATAAAAAAAATGCAGAATACTATTATGGCGGTGCAGAAAAAAATAGATCTTATCGAGATTGGATTTTTAGGTTGTAATAAATTAATTCACAATCCCACGGATGTCAATATCTTCCATTCCAATTTTTGTATTCTTGCCTAGTAGATCTTTTCTCATTTCTAGGACGAATTTCTTATATAGTAAAACCTTCGGAAAAAGGAAGTGCAAAATGTAGGACGGGTTCAATGAAAAAATTGCCATTCTTATCAATAAATCCCCATTTATAAACATCCTCTCCCACTTCTTGATGTATTAATGCATATCCATCATGAAAATATAAGCATTAAGCGCCCACGGAAAAATCAGGATCAATTACAAAGATAGGATTAATTACAAAGATAGGATTAATCGTTATTTTTCCTGTTGTACAATTGAATATAGAGATAAAGTCTCTCTGGTAATATTAAAGCTATTACGTTTTAATCACCTATGGAAATAAAGTATCGTCAAATTCTCCCACGGTAATTGCCAGTGACCCTCCAATGGTTGGATCATCATTGTCACGACACACTATGCTGTATTCCCCGGGTGCGCTAAAACTTGCCGCTTTCTCAAAACGGTGGTTTCCTTTTTCTTCCGCCAGGAAGACATAATCGGGAATAAACTGAGGATCCAGAACCTGCCATTTCCAGGACTCACAATGCATGGTGCCGGAATAATTATCAACTGGATTACCATAACTATCTTGGATTTTTATCAACAGTGTAAATAGCTGGTTTAATTCAATGTGAGGAGAGCTAAATTGACTACCAGAACTTAAATCAGGAGTTTCTATTAAGAATTTCTCCGCTTTTCCTGGAATAACTTTAAAATCAAGACTACAGATATTTTTTCCAGCAATGTTCAGGCAGATTTGAGTCTTGCCTGCCTGTAAAAGAAATAATTCCGAGTTTCCGATACCATTATTAAGCAGGATGTGATCCGGTTTTATAGAAACAGATTTTTTTTCATTGATAGCAGAAACAAGTATTTCCCCGTTTATAGGAAGGTTTTGGCCATTGGAGGCCAATATACTTATTTGGAGGGGGAATGCAGATCCTGCGGTCAATGAAGAAGGGGAATCAACCTGAACGCGAAGCTGATCAAGGTTTCCCTTCCCATTGACCAGGCTAACCTGTCTGAGGAAAGGTGCCACGGCTAGATTGTCCGAGGATAAATACGCGCGATATTGGATAAATAAAGCGCCATTATGCCCATTCCATAAAGCGGATGTATTTTCTGTGTAGAAACTACCGCTGCCGCCATCAGGGCCAACAAATACCATTTTTTCCAGCTCTGCCTGTGTTTTTCCCGAGCGGATTTGAAAAGCCACACCTGTTTCCGGAGGAATTTCTGCGTTGAAGAAAATCCCGCCATCAGAAAGCGGATCTTTCAGCTCAAAAACCCTTGAGGTGAATTGAGCACTTTCCTCTGCATTTACCGAAGCATATAAACCGGAACCTTCGTCAATCGCATAAGTGGTTGAACCGTTATCAGAGTTCAGAGTTACCGTGCGCACGAATGGATCCTTACCACCGGCATTTGGCTTTTTCCACATCTTTATCATATAGACAATGGCATCTGCCTGTTGAGCCGCCAAAGCCTGTCCCGAAGTGGTATAGAATGATCCGCTGGTACCATCCGGGCCGATGAATTGGGCTGAGGAGAACTCCTCGTAGTCTTTGCCTGACCTCACCTGAAAAGAAAGCGACGCGCCCGAAGAAATATCAGCGTCCCAGCTAATTTTTGCATTTTTTAGCGGTTGGGCTTGAGTCATGACAAGGGTGTAGACGCGTGGATTTCCTTCTATCTCCTCCCATGCAATACGCCCCGCCAGATACAAGCGGTTGTGCAGAAAAATGATATCCCCAGGAATAACACCTTCAGGCAGGTTTAGGCTTCCCAACATTTCCCAATCGGATAAATTTGATGTGCGGACAAATTGATAAGCCGGATTGTTCGGATTCGTATGTACCTCTGGAATAAGCGCATACAGCCGGGCATCTTTTTCTGTGAACAAGGATAAATCCGAATTTCGGTCCCTGAGGTACGGGATCTCGGTTAGAACATCGCCGTCCCAGGAAAAAGTAGAGACCGTCCATTTGCCACTCTGCGGATCAACTTCATACGCGGTGATCAACAGGTAACCCTGGTAGGAAAATATATCTCTTATCCTAAATTCATCTTCGGATTTCCCAAAATTTTCTCTTTCCCACTTTCCTCCGTCATAGTGATATAGTCTGGGGGCATTTCTTTCAGGCGGATTAATAATATTCGCGATCACATACAAACCTTCCCCTACGGAATTTGGGACAACGGCCATTTGAGAAATTGAACAATCCTGCGAGGTATCATTATCCAACTTTTCATATTGCCAGGTTAATCCGTGATCATCAGAAACCAGGATATACGGATAATCGACAATTTTTTGATTATCGGAACCGAAGGCAGCATAAATCCGGCCAGACATTTCAACAATAAGGCCAACATGCAATCCACGATAAAGCGTTCGGACTTTGTGCCAATCTACCCCGTTATACGCATAATAATTGCCGAATGCCCATGGTTCACGAGAATCCGCGCCGGTGACATAAAAGGTACCATCCTCCGATTCAAACCAGCTACCGATCTGATCTTCGGGTAAACTTTTCGCGTTAATTTTTATGGAAGCTGAATAAGGATCGTAACTGATGATATTAAGAGGGCCCTGATTGTTGTACATATCGCCGTAACCCAGGTAAAGTGTGCTGTTATATTTACCCAGCGAATAAATATTATTTGTAAACGCATCTTTATTTGGGTCGGGGATAGCCACAAAAACCATTTGCACTGAGTTTGTTTGCAAGGTAAGGGCTCCGGAATCCCGGTCCCATGCGATCTGAGATTCAAGGTTGTCAGGAGCGATTGTCCATGGTCCGTCAACAATAATTTCAAAAGGAGGATTTTTTTCAGAAATGGAATGTCCGCCAGGTTTTTGCAGAAAGGTTGATTGGAAAAAGAAATTTGTCGAAAGATAACAACCGACCAATAAAATGGCAGATACTCTGCGCATTTCAACCTCCTTTGGATGCTTGTTAACCTAAGGATATTAAATTCATTATACTGCAGTAAAAAATGGCGTATTGTATTATCTAAATTCTGAAAACCAAAGATTATATTATTCCAATTACTTTTGAATCGATTGGTATAGAGGATAAACTGATTAACCGAGGTACTGACGAAAAAAATATTTTCAGGGGATTCGAACCCTATGGACATTTCTCCAAGAAACCAATTAAAAACTTCGTTATATGAGTAACAGTATGATTTACTAATGCTGATTATTTGCTATACCAGTATTGATTGTGAAATTATCGAAACTGCTCGTGAAACCATATGCAGCATCAACACTGCCAATTGCAAGGTACGGAGTTGCTGGTTCTAAGCTAACCTTCCATCTTTCAAGCTGTTTCCATCCATCTCTGGCATTGTAGAGCAGGAATAATATATTGCCTTTCCTGATCAGCCGATACTGACCTGCGGTTGCAGTACTGTATTTCTTGCTTGTCAGATTGTTTTGGTTGTTCCAAGAGAAGAATGAATCCTCATTCTGATCCCGTAGTTTAGTGATATGGTAGGTGGCCCCATCAATTGCCACACCAAAGGCCGCTCCGTCAAGGTGACCTCGTGAAGGTGTTCCCCAACCTTCCCCGATCTGAAAATCCACCTGGATATCAAAATCACCAAGAAGTTGCCATCTGGTGAAGATCGTGGGATTAGCAGATTCGGTATCACTGCTAATGGTGAAGTATATTTCTCCATCAACTGAAACGATACCGTTCCTTGGTTGAACTTGCCACCGCGACAAGTCCAAGTCTGTGCCTGAGAAGTCATCATTGGGTATATTTTGATTACTGACGGCAACAGGGTTCTGTAACTCCACTTCTACACTACTCTCCACCATATTGCCCCAGAAATCCATCGCCCACAGATTAATGGTTTTTTTCCCGTTCATTATTCCATTCCACAAATGAATGGTGGTGGAAGCCGAATATATTCCTCCTCCTTGGTCTACCAATGATAGCGAGTAGACCTGTGAGTCATCCAGTTCCGTCAAGTCAGCCATGATGAAAACATACGGTTCTTTCATATCCACTCGCAGGGTGACTTCATCGCCATTTTTAACTATCGCAGGTTCCACTGTGATTGAATGGAATTCCAGAGGGGTTTTGTTTGGTATAGTGGGTAGATGCTCAGATATACCATAGGTATAGAGATCATGAACAACGTCCTTGAGAGGGTTATACTGGAATTCCACTCCTCGCTGCTTCACCTGCTGCCCATAAACCGGATCATTATCCTCTATGCTAGATGTATTTGTCCATGCCCACATGCACCCGCCATTGATGCCATAATTTTGCATGATCCAAACCAAACTTTCCATCGCAAGTTCCTTGGTCCAGTGTTCGTACAGTACCGGTTCATAAGAATAGTTATCGCCCTCTGAATGTACGATGTTCGTGGTCAACCCCATTTCCACCAAAACAATATTCGCATGTGTATCTTCTCCCAGAGTTTGGAAGAGGCTGTTGATAGTTTCCAGCGCCCACAAGTGGGGATGTTCCTCCTCACATGGGATGCGAGAGTAGGCACAACGGTTGCGTTCATAGAAGGAAAGTGCATACGTGCGTTCTTCTTCCGGGATGCCAACCTGGTCAAAGATCAGCTTGAGAACTTCCACTGTGTTCCAGTAACCAGACACCTCCGGTTGGGTAGCGCTGTAATCTCCGATGACCGCCTCTGCAGATAATTGCTGGTATGGCATACCAAGCGAATGGGCATAACTGATGGCCCAGCGGATGTATTCTGCTGCTTTGGAATTTGGTCCATCCCATAATGGTGGCTCTGCTGGAATACCACACAGATCTTCGCGACCATCACCATCAGTATCCAGAGTATGAACATTCCCTTCGAAAAGAACGAGCTTCAAGGTTGAGTGATCCTTGATTGCATTCAGGATCGATCCGAGCCATATTTGGTTGTTAATGGGAGGAGTCTCTTCCATGTGTGTATTAACCAACCTCAGGTAAACTCCCATTTCTTTGCTTTCAAGCAAATCCAGGAAATCCACCAAGTTTTCGAGTTCCTTCCTGGTAGGTTGGGGGTATTGCAATCCTAATGCAGGGCTTAAATTACATTCAGGTGGCGTGAACGGACCGAAAAGAAAATATGAATCTGAAGATCTCAACTCGAAAGCGATTGTGTTCACCCCCAATTTTTGGATTTCATCAAGTTGCAGGGAGGTTTCATCCCGGACGGAGTGACCGACGATTGGATCGAAATCATTAAAGTTTAGGATAAGGTCGCCCGAATAGTAACCGCTTGGATAACCGCGCTTGTCAAATGATGTATACAAGCACCTAATCGGTAGCAAGATCCCTGGAATGCGGCTAGGCATAGAAGATGCGGTGTTTGATGATGACGGGAATGAGGTTTTTTCGGGTTTAAAGGATACCGATGGTGTTTTTTCGGGAGTGGGTTGGATTTGCGACTGGCATCCAACGATTAGGATCAGTCCAAAGATGCACACAAGTAGGAATCTCCGGAAGTGTTTCATAGCCATATCCTTGAAAATAGGATACAAAATATAGCAAAAATTTTAATGTTATTTACCATAATTTATTGAATTCAACTAGCAATTGCAACCTTGAACGTATAAGAGAGAAAAGTTGCAGTAAGATGAGCACCTCCATAGCCACAAAGTCAAAAGAACACTCTTGTGAACATTTTCATAATTTTCCTAAATACACTTATACCAACTTTATCCGTTATTAATGAATAAACCTGCACCTCAATCCGTAGGTTCCGGGTTCGACTCCCGGGTGCGTCATAAAAAACAAAATAAAAAACCATAGAAATACTATTATCAGTATTTTTTAAAAAATACGAATTTAAGAATGTCAGATTTTTAAAATTATACTCTGAAAAATAAATGAAAATGTGTGATATTATGCTTATAATAAATTCGTTTTATTCGGAAAAAACATGGCTAAAAAATTAACTCAACGCCAAAAGCAATTTCTAAGTCAACTCATTGACATTTACAGAGAAATGGAAAGCCCAATTCATTATGTCGATTTGTCAAAGCGACTTGATATTGGGAAAATTACAGCTTATGAGATGCTGAGATTGCTTGAAAAGCGGGGGTTAGTTGAAGCCGAATACCATCTTCCGTCTGGCAAACGAGGGCCTGGCCGCTCGGAAGTGTTTTTCAAACCAACTAAAGAAGCTACGCGGTTTTTTAAGCGGTTATCGGAAAATCCCGCAGATGTTAAAGAATGGGAGATAGTAAAGCAGCAAATCCTGGGGAAATTGCAGGATGGAAAAGCGGGGGGATATGAATCTTTGTTGAATGATTTATTGGTAAGAATCCCCGAGTACCGATCACCTTTGATATTTTTAACTGAGATGGTTACGGCTATTATGCTTGCGCTTACTCCGATCAAGAAAGCTGTTAAGGACAAGGGCATTCTTGACCGCTTGAGTCGGATTGGTCTTCCTGGAGAAGTTGGATTGATTGGATTGGCTGGATTTGGGGCAGCCCTATATCTTGTAGAGGATGTAAATACAAATCTCGCAACTACCCTGCTTGAACACAGCGGCAAGTGTCAGGAAATGCTTACGCAACTGAGTGAAGAAAAAAAGAAACTATTAATTTATTTCACTCGCAATATCATCAAAATCGTACGCGGATAATTTTTTTATGGAATTCTTTCGGAATATTCGGAAAATTTGCGATTAAATGAGAAAAAGAACTGTTTTTGTTGATAAGTTTATAGAAGGCAATTCAATGTGAAGCCAAAAAATAATAAAGATTAATTGAGAAATTCATGTTCGATAAAGGAGTAGTCTCATGAAAAAGATAGCCATTGTTACGGATAGCTCTGCATATTTATCAGAGGAATTTGTAAAAATGAATAACATCCATGTCATCCCGCTCAGAATTCATTGGGATGATGAAACTTTATTGGATGGAATAGATATCAGCCCTTCACAATTCTATGAACGCCTGGAGAAATCGGCCACTATTCCATCGACATCCCAACCTTCGGCGGGAGATTTTATCGAATTATTTGATCAACTGAGCCGGGATCATGACGCGATTATTACCCCACTCATTTCATCCGGAATAAGCGGAACCGTGGACTCGGCTAAACTGGCGATAAAAACATTTACCAAAATTCCAGTCGTGGTGATTGATTCTTTATCCACATCGGCAGGATTAGGGATGATTGTTAAGGCAGTGGTTCAAGCAGTGGCTAATGGTAAAAAAATCCAGGAAATTAAGCGCTTATCAGATGAAATCATCAAAACGACGAAAACCTTTTTTGTTGTCGATACATTGAAGTATTTACATAAAGGCGGGCGTATTGGAGGAGCTTCGCGTTTTTTGGGGAGTGCGCTGGATATCAAGCCAATATTATATTTGGATAACCAGGGAAAAATTGATGCATTAGAAAAAGTACGCACGAAACGAAAAGCGGTAGAAAGAATGCTTAATTTAGCTGAAGAACATTCGAAAGGTAAGAGAGTTTTTGTCAGTCTGATCCATGCTAATCGACTAGATGAGGTGATGCAACTGAAAGAGAAAGTAGCAAAAAGAATTCAGTGCAGAGAAGTAGACATTTATGAACTCAGTCCGGTGATTGGAACTCATGTAGGCCCTGGAACTATTGGCATTGCTGTATTGCCTGAATAAATGAAAAAAACCACAATAAGGAAACTAATATCAGTCGGGATATTTGCCATTGCAATGGCTTACTTGGAATCTTCAGTAGTCGTATATCTACGACGTTTGTATGGGATTACTGATTATGCAATGGGCGCTCCAAATTTTGAACCAGCCATAGCTGCCATTGAGGTCGGTAGAGAATTGTCTACCCTCATCATGCTATTAGCAATGGGTTGGGCAACTGGAATTACGATTCAAAGTAGACTGAGTTACTCCTTATTAGGATTTGGAGTGTGGGATATTTTCTATTATTTCTGGTTGTGGGTCCTGATTCGATGGCCTAGTTCGATTTTTGAAACCGATCTACTTTTCTTAATTCCATTACCATGGTGGGGGCCGGTTATCGCGCCTGTGTTAGTAGCAATATTAATGATCATGGGAGGAATTTCAGCTATCGTGTTAGAAGATAAAGGGGGCAATATTAGAATATCTGTTTTTGATTGGGCAATCTTAATTACCGGTGTATTAATCCTTCTATATTTATTCATGGAAGATGCCATATCAATAATGCCTGCTGATGTGGCAACAATTGCTCAATTAAACCCAACTTCATTCAATTGGCCAATTTATATCCTAGGGTTGGTAATAACCGGTTATGTTGTATTTCATACTACTTGGCATGGAAGGTGAGAAAAAATCAAGAATTAATGATGAAACTGGCAATTGAAACCAAACAGCTTACAAAGCAATATCTGGCTGGTAAAAAAGGCTCACCTGCAATCAAGGATGTAAACCTTGTGGTTCCTGCTGGCACATTATTTGGATTAGTGGGACCAGATGGAGCAGGGAAAACTACAACCCTTCGATTATTAGCAACCATACTTCAACCTACGGCAGGTAATGCGAAAGTTGTTGGTTATGATACTGTTCGAGAAGCTGAAAAAGTTCGTAAACAAATTGGATATATGGCTCAATTTTATGGGCTTTATCCAGATCTTACTGTCAAAGAAAATTTGGAATTTTTTGCAGAATTGAAAGGCGTAAAGCCGCAGGAAAAGAAAAAAAGAATCAAAGATTTGATGAGTTTTGCACGATTAACCCCATTTATTAATAGAAGAAGCATGAATCTCTCTGGGGGAATGCAAAAAAAATTGGCGCTTAGCTGTGCCCTGATTCATGAACCGGATTTATTGATTCTGGATGAACCTACAACAGGGGTTGATCCCATTTCCAGACGTGAGCTGTGGCATCTCCTTACTGAAGTCATCAATCAAGGAAAAACAATTCTATTAAGCACTCCGTATATGGACGAGACTGAACGTTGTGATTTAGTGGGGATTTTATACAAGGGAGAGATTTTAACTGTTGGCAATCCAAAAGACCTTATAGCTAATTTGCCATTCGAGATATTAGAAATTGAGGCGAAACCAAGAAAGATTTTAAGATCAACAATAATTGAAAATGCAGATGTAATATCCTGGCGGGCAGTAGGCGATCGTTTAAGAATATCCGTTAAATCAGCGCAAAAATCAAAACCAGGAATGACAAAGGCGTTAACAAAAAACGGTGCGGAAATATTAAACATTATGCAGGTAAAGAAGAATATGGAAGATGTATATATTTTTCTTGTTGAACACAATCGGGGCAATTGACGATGGAATACTCGGTAGAAGTTACAGGACTCACAAAGAAGTTTGGCAACTTTATTGCGGTCGATAATGTCAACTTTAAGATTCCAAAAGGAGAAATTTTTGGTTTACTAGGTCCCAATGGCGCTGGAAAGACTACGACTATCAGGATGCTGTGTGGCGTATTGATTCCCACATTGGGTGAAATAAAGGTGGCTGGTTTCGATGTAGTTAAAAATCCTGAAAAAGTCAAAAAAAACATCGGCTATATGTCTCAGAAATTTTCCCTTTATCATGATTTGTCAGTCGAAGAAAACTTACAATTTTATGCCGGTTTATATGGACTGGATGGTAATAGAAAAACTAAAATTAAAGAACTCATTTATTCTTCCGGGTTAGGCGGTCATGAAAAAAATTTGGTCAGAAATCTTTCGGGCGCCTGGCGCCAGCGATTAGCCCTTGCCTGCGCAATTGTACATGATCCGCCCGTGTTATTTTTGGATGAACCGACCGCAGGTGTTGACCCGATTTCGAGGCGTGAATTTTGGGAGATGATTTATTCATTGGCAGGAAAAGGGGTTGGAATCTTAGCAACTACTCATTATATGGACGAGGCGGATTTCTGCAATACCATCGGGTTGATGCATAACGCTAAATTAATCGCTAATGACACCCCAACATCTTTGAAAAGTCAGATCGGGGGATCTTTAATTGAAATTGAATGTGATCAATTGAAAGAGGCGCAAAGGATTTTAGAGAGAATTCCAGGTATTGAAAACATCGCTTTGCATGGAGCGCTTCTCCACATTCTAATCGTGAATGACAAAACCAAGAAAATTATTGACGCGGAACTAACTAAAGCAAATTTTCATTTTCAGTCAGAAATTGTTCAGCCCAATTTGGAGGATGTGTTTCTCTACAAAGTTCACTCTGTAGAAAAAATTTCCATTCAAAATAGTCCTCAATCGTCGGAAGAAAGAGTAGATAAATAAAGGAGATGCTTTTATGTCACGCATGATGAACATTATTAAGAAAGAGTTTATACACATCATACGCGATCCTCGCACATTGGCATTAGTAATTATTATGCCGGTCATGATGTTGTTTCTTTTAGGCTACGCTGTAACTGGCGATATCCAGGATATTCCCTTGGCAATTGCGGACCTCTCATTAACAGATACAAGCCGATTGTTTATCCAACGCTTTCCAAACAGTGGCTATTTTAAAATCACATACAACGTTTACAATGAAAATGAGATTATGGAATTATTAGATCGAGGAAAAATTCAGGCCGGACTAATAATCCCTGAAGATTTCAGTCGAAATGTTTCAACAAACAGTTACTCCCCGATATTATTTATTATCGATGGCAGTAATCCAACAGTTGCACAGACCGCGCAATTGGCCGCAGAAACAGTAAGCCAGGCTGCATCCCAGGAAATTCTAATTAAACGACTGGGGGGGCTTCAAACCGGCAATGGCATTCAGCTTCCTATCGACACGCGGCTACGGTTCTTTTATAACCCAAACTTAAAACGCATGAACTTTATGATTCCAGGTTTGGTTGCAGCTATTTTACAGATTCAAACACTACTACTGACCGCATTTTCCATTGTTCGGGAGCGAGAACAGGGTACATTGGAGCAGCTAATCGTTACGCCCTTAAAATCCTGGGAGTTAATGTTAGGTAAAATCTTGCCTTTCGTTCTTGTTGCATTTGTCAACCTGGGTTTAACCTTGATAGTAGGAGCTGTTTGGTTCCAGGTGCCAATTGCCGGGAGCGTTCTATTATTAGCCATATTAAGCGGGTTTTTCCTGCTGGGTTCCTTGGGTTTGGGAGTACTGATTTCCAACATCTCGCGCACACAAATGCAGGCAATGTATTTAGCATCCTTTATCATGCTGCCGACATTTATTCTTTCTGGTTTTTTATTCCCGAGGGATAACATGCCTTGGGTTGCATATCAAGCCGGTTATTTTTTGCCCGTCACCTACTTTTTAGATATTGTACGGGGAATCA
>ERZ795054.3249-NODE-3249-length-12973-cov-16.478247_pt1 | contig 12973 bp, 11 predicted proteins | sample MGYA00375138_ERZ795054 | MGnify/ENA primary metagenome ERZ795054 (study PRJEB30183, sample SAMN05720215) | anaerobic digester metagenome | isolation source: active sludge of municipal wastewater-treating anaerobic digesters | place: USA | collected 2014-12-23 ...
GGCGCGCTGCTCATCGGGCAGATGGCACGCGAGCGCGGCATGCGCACGGTGGCGCGGGGGCGTTGCGTATCGGCCTGCGCGCTCGCCTTCCTGGGCGGCACGCGACGCGAACTCGGTCCTGCGCTGCGGGGCGATCCGACGGTGCTGCTGCTGCACGGCAGTTTCGATCGCAGCACCGGTCAGCCCGACGCGATGTTTCGCGAATCGATCCGCGCCTGGGTGAGTGAGCGCACCGCGGGACGCCTGCCGGCCGAACTGCTCGATGAGGCGCTGAGTCTGTCCGATCGTGCGGGCGGCTTGGTGGTGGCCGCCACGCCCGGGCCGGGCGGGGTGCGCCTATGCACCGGCGACCCCGCTCGCGGCGCCTGCCGCGAACTGCCGGGCGCCAGCGCCGCAAGTCTCGGCTTGACTGCGCCCTGAGACTCGTCGGCACGGGTGGACGAGCCTTGGGCGCGCGGATCGCTCCCGCGCTGCGGAGCCTGCGTCAGCCGCGTGTCGCCGCGCCTAGAACAGCCCGGCGCCCTGCATGGCTTCGACCGTGGCGCGCGACAGTTCGCCGATCTGTTGCGTGGCCGTGCCCTGGGCGCCGCTCGAGGCGCGCCCCGACCAGATCGGCTTGGCGGTGCCCGCCAGGGTCACCGTGGTCGAGGCGGCCAGGCTCTGGTTGACGCTGCCGGCCAGCACGGGCGCGGCCACCGATCCGCTCACCCCGCCGAAGCCGCCACCGCCCCCCCAACTGCCGCCGCCAATACCGATGCTCACAGTCGAGGCCGGCTGGACCGTGAGCGCGCCCACGGCAAGCGAGCTGACCACGGCCGCGCTGGCCCCGGCCGCGCGTGCCGCGCCCGCGAGCTGCTGGGCGTCGAAAGTCACGCCCGCGGGGATCGGATCCCCCACGCGCGGATCCAGGCCACGCGCGCGAAGTTCGGCGGCCAGACTGTCGGCACAGATGCGCGCCTCGGTCTCGGAGGGAGCCTGGCACTGCACGATCACGCGGGCCGCCTTGAGGGCCCCCGGCGGAACATCCTTCGCCGACCACTGCGCGTCCATGCGCGTCTGGGCGCAGCCGGCCAGCAGGGCCACCAACAGGACAGACAGGGAGGTACGAGAGGTGAACATGCTTGGGCTCCGGAACGGGGGTCAAATGCGTGCGCCCCGATGATGGCATCCGGCGGGGCAGGAGGGCCAGGGGTCGTGGCAAGCGGGCCGCACCCCGGATGCGGGAGCGCGCGCGGGCCTGGTCGAAGCGCCGCGCCGCCGCGCTCAGCCCGCGGGCCGGGCGCGGTAGAAGTGCAGCGGCTGGGCCGCGGCCTGCGCGATCACCGCGGGCTTGATGCGGCCCACCACGTGCATCTCGCAGGGCTTGCAGTCGAAGCGCAGGGTGAGCGTCTCCGAGCCGCTGGTGATCACTAGGGGTTCCGCGCGCACGGTGCCCTGCACGCCGGTCACGCCCTTGGCCTGCTTGGGGCACAGCGACAGGGACCAGCGCACGCAGTGCTTGGTGATCATCAGCGAGACCTCGCCGGTGGTCTCGTGGCTTTCGTAGGCCGACTCGATCAGGCGCACCCCGTGGCGTGCATAGAAGTCGCGCGCCTTGTGGTTGTGCACGTTGGCCAGGTAGCTGAGGCTGTCCTCGGGATAGGGCACGGGCGGCTCGACCGGCGGCAGCGGCACCAGCGGCTCGCGCCGCGCGGCGCGCTCGGCCTCGAGCGCAGCGATGCCGGCGCGGCGCAGCGCGTTGAGCACGCTGGCCGGCACGAAGCGCGCCGTGCCCCAGGCCAGCGTGATGTCCAGCGGCGCGAAGATCGTGCCGCCCAGTCGCCCGAGCTGTTCGCGCGCGGTGGCGGCGGCGCGCTGTGGGTCGCGGGCGGGCTCGAGCGCCATGGCCTGCGTCACGCGCGCCTCGTGGCCGTCCTCGTCGGCGAGCTCGAGGGCGAGCCCGTCGGGGGTGTCGGTCAGGCGCAGCCAGACGCCTATGCGGCGCTCGGCCGAGGGCTGCGCGAGCAGGCGATCCCAGCCGAGGTCGCGGTTGCGGTGGAACGCGGCGCCGGGGCGCAGGTCGGGATAGTGGGCGCAGGGCTCGGGCGGGTGCACACGCCAGCGCCCGGGCGCGATGGCCTCGGCGCGATTGGCCTGCAGGCCCACGAGTTCGCCCTGCCGGTCGAAGTAGGTGAGTCCGTCGCCGTTGTGCAGCTCGATGCCGGGCTCGGTCTCGAGCTCGAAGGCCTCGGGCTGCACACGCAGCACGCAGCCCAGCGGCATGCCCGCGTGCTTGGGTGTGTCGAAGGCGCCGATGTCGTCCTGGCGGCCGTGCACGAAATAGTCGGTCGAGCCGCGGTTGAAGTTGCGTGCCGGGTCGGGCGTGAAGCCGTAGGTGCAGCGCCCGCTGGACGCGCGGGCGAGCTCGGGGCGGCGCTCGAGGATCGCGTCGAGCAACTGCCGATAGTGGGCCGTGATGTTCTTCACGTAGCCCAGGTCCTTGTAGCGGCCCTCGATCTTGAAGCTGCGCACGCCCGCGGCGATCAGCGCCTCGAGGTTGTCGCTCTGGTTGTTGTCCTTCATCGACAGCACGTGCTTGTCGTGCGCCACGATGCGCCCCTGGGCATCGCTCACCGTGTAGGGCAGGCGGCAGGCCTGCGAGCACTCGCCGCGGTTGGCGCTGCGTCCGGTCTGCGCGTGGCTGACGTAGCACTGGCCGCTGTAGGCCACGCACAGGGCGCCGTGGATGAAGTACTCGAGCGTGGCGCGGTCGAGCACGGCGTCGATGGCGCGGATCTGCTCCAGATCCAGCTCGCGCGCCACCACGATCTGCGCGAAGCCCGCGTCCTGCAGGAAGCGCGCCTTGGCGGGGGTGCGGATGTCGCACTGGGTGGAGGCGTGCAATTGCAGCGGCGGCAGGTCGAGCTCGGCAAGGCCCATGTCCTGCACGATGAGCGCGTCGGCGCCGGCGGCGTGCACGTCCCAGGCCATGCGGCGGGCGTCCTCGAGCTCGTCGTCGCGCAGGATGGTGTTGAGCGTTACGAAGATGCGCGCGCCGTAGCGGTGCGCATGGCGGCACAGGCGCTCGATGTCGGTCACCGCGTTGCCCGCGCCGGCGCGCGCGCCGAAGGCCGGGCCGCCGATGTAGACAGCGTCGGCGCCGTGGTCGATCGCCGCGATGCCGATGTCGGCGTCGCGGGCGGGGGCAAGCAGTTCGAGTTCGGGACGCGGCATGGGGCGAGCCGGGCGGGTCCCGGCGACAAGGAGCGCAAGTCTAGGCCAGCGCCCCGGCCGCGACGATGGAGGCTAACCCGCCGCGCGGCGGCTGGCGCGCCAGTCGCCCCCCAGGCCGATGAGGGCCATGAGGCACAGTGCCGCCAGGCTCACGGCCGACCACTGCGGCATCGACAGGCCCAGCAGCTCGAAGCCGATGTCCGTGCAAAAGCCCGTGGCCGAGAACACCGAGGGCAGCCATTGCGCCGTGGGCAGTTCCTCCACGAAGCGCGCCACGGCGAAGCTGCACGAGGCGCCCTCGGGATTGGCGAGCAGGCTCACGTGGTGGATCGCCACTCCCAGACCCGCCAGCCCCGCGGCGGCGGCCAGTCCGCCCCACAGCCAGTGGTCGATCGCCGGGCTGCGCCACGCGGCAAGCAGCGCGAAGAGCGCCACGCCCAGGAAGCCGTAGCGCTGCAGGATGCATAGTGGGCAAGGCTGCTTGTCGAACGCGTGCTGGAGTACAAGCGCGCAGGCAAGGCAGGCGAGGGCGGCGAAGGCGATCAGCAGCCAGCGCTGGCGGGAGGATGGGAACACCGGAAGGGCAGGACTCGGGAGCGAGTGCGCAGTCTAGCGGCGCAGCGCAGCCCCGGTCGGCCAGCCCTGGGGAAGCGCTAGAGCTGGCCCAAGACCCAGCCGGGGAAGAGACTCACCGCCACCGCCGGCAGCAGGCACAGCAGGCCGGTGGCCACGTCGACCGCGCCTGCGGCGAGCGGCGCGCCGGAGTGCGCCGGCGTGGGGCTCATGAACATGAGCTGCACGATGCGCAGGTAGAAGTAGATCCCAAGGTAGCTCGCCACCAGGCCCGCCACCGCCAGCGCCACGTGACCGGCCGCCATCACCTGCGCGAAGACCAGGAACTTGGCGATGAAGCCGGGCAGGGGCGGAATCCCCGCAAGGGACAGAACGGCAATGGCGATCATCACCGCCGCGTAGGGCGAGCGCTGGAACAGGCCGCGCAGGCCCTCGACGCGGTCGCGGCGCTCGTCGTCCTCGTCGGCAGGCAGCGAGGCGAGCAGCAGCAGGTTCATCGCGCCGTAGGCCAGCAGGTAGAGCGTCACCGACTGGAATCGGCCGCCTGCCGGGCCGAGCAGGGCCAGCACGAGGTAGCCGGCGTGGGCCACCGAGGAGTAGGCAATCAGCCGGCGCAGGCTGGTCTGCCGCATGGCAACCAGGTTGCCCCACACAATCGAGGCCACCGATAGCACTCCGAACACGCCCACCAGCAGGCCGGTGACGGACGCCTGCCCGAGCACCCGCAGCAGAGCAAAGAGCACGGCCGCCTTGACCAGCACGACCATGTAGGCGGTGGCGGGCAGGCTCGCGGCTTCGTAGGCATCCGGCGCCCAGGTGTGGAAGGGCACGATCGAGGCCTTGATGAAGAAGGCCAGCACCACCAGGACGGCGGCCGTCAGCGCGACCAGGCTGGACGAACTCAAGAGCGTCTCGAAGCGTCCCAGGGCGAGGCTGCCGGTGGCGCCGAACTGCAGCGACACGCCCATCAGCAGCACGGCGGTGGCCACGCCGCCCAGCACCAGGTACTTGAGCGCCGCCTCGGGCGCCTGGGTGCGGCGGAAGGCCATGACCACCAGCGCGTAGACCGGCAGCGACATGATCTCGAGCCCCAGGAAGAGCGTGAGAAAGCTCTCGGAGCCGGGCAGCAGGCTGGCGCCGTACAGGGACGACAGCAGCAGAGCGTAGTAGCGCGGGGCACGGAACTCGGCCCGGGCGAGCAGGATGGCCGGCAGGGCGAGCAGCAGCATCACCAGCACGGCGAGCATCTGCGTCGGATGGGCGGCGTACTGGCCCGGGAAGGGCGTGCCCTGGAAGCCCGCGCGCTGCAGCAGGAAGGCGGCGGCCGCGGCGGCTGCGACCGCCAGCGCCGCGAGCAGGGGCGATCCCTGGGGTCGGGGAAGCAGGATCTCGGCCAGCAGCAGCACGACGATGCCTGCCAGCAGCAGGTGCTGCGGCAGCATGGCGGCGAAGAGGATTTGCCAGTTCATCGCAGGCTCAGGTGGGCGGGGGCGCGCTGCACGAGTTGCTGGAACTCGCGGGCCGCCAGTTCGGTGCGCTTCATGGCCTCTTGCGGGAACAGTCCGAGCAGGAAGACCGCGGCGACGATGGCGGCGAGGATGGCCTTCTCGCGCGGCACCAGGTCATGCAACGGGGCGTGCGGTGCCTTGCTCGCTCCGAACAGGAAGCGCTGCCCGAACCACAGCATGTACAGCGCGCCCAGCACCACCCCGCTCACGGCGATGGCATTGAGCACGAGCGCGTAGCTGTTGCCCGCCAGATGCTGGCGCCAGGCGGAGTTGAACGCGCCCAGCAGCACCAGGAACTCGCCGGCGAAGCCGCTGGTGGCGGGCAGGCCGATCGAGGCGAGCATGAGGATCGTGAAGAAGACGGAGTACACCGGCAGAAGCTTCGCCAGCCCTCCGTAGGCGGCCAGCTCGCGCGTATGGCAGCGCTCGTAGATCATGCCCACCATGAAGAACAGCCCGCCCGCGACCAGTCCGTGGCTGACCATCTGCAGGATCGCGCCCTGCACCCCCACGATGTCCAGGCTCACCAGGCCGAGCATCACGTAGCCCAGGTGGCTGATCGAGGAGTAGGCAATGATCTTCTTGATGTCGGTCTGCACCAGGGCAAGGCAGGCGCCGTAGACGATCCCGATCACCGCCAGCGCGAGCAGCATCGGCTCGAAGGCGCGCGTGGCCTCGGGGAAGAGCGGGAAGCCGAGCTTCATGAAGCCGTAGGTGCCCATCTTCAGCAGCACGCCCGCCAGGATCACCGAGCCCGCCGTGGGTGCCTCGACGTGCGCGTCGGGCAGCCAGGTGTGCAGCGGCGCCATCGGCACCTTGATCGCGAACGACAGGGCGAAGGCGGCGAACAGCCACATCTGCGCCTCGCGCGGCGCCGGTGTGCGCAGCAGGTCGGCGAAGGCGAAGGACAAAGTGCCCGTGGCCTGCGACTGCCACCACACCAGGTAGATCACCGCGGCCAGCATCAGGATGCTGCCGAAGGCGGTGTACAGGAAGAACTTGAAGGTGGCGTAGAGCCGGCGCTGCCCGCCCCAGATCCCGATCATCAGGAACATGGGAATGAGCATGGCCTCCCAGAAGATGTAGAACAGCAGCAGATCCTGCGCCACGAAGGCCCCGAGCATGGCGAACTGGATGAAGAACACCATGGCGTGGAACAGGCGCACCTGCGCGGTGATCGCGGTGGTGGCGCCGGCCACGACCAGCGGCCCGAGGAAGCAGGTGAGCAGCACCAGCAGCACGTTGTAGCCGTCCAGCCCGATGGAGTAGCGCACGCCCCATCCGGGGATCCAGGGCACGCTGGTGGCGAACTGCAGGCCGGCCACCGCCGGGTCGAAGCGCAGAGTGATCCACAGCGCCAGGAAGAACTGCGCGAGCAGCAGCCAGAAGCTCAGCCAGCGCACCGTGCCGTCGCGGCCCGCCGGCAGCAGCGTGACCAGGGCCATTCCGGCCACTGGCAGCCAGAGCACGAGGTTGAGCACGAAGGCTTCAGACATGGCGCCAGATCCACAGGAGCGCGCCGACGATGCCGGCCAGCGCGAAGAGCACGTACCACTGCAGGTTGCCGCTCTGCACGCGCGACAGGCGCCCCGCGCTGCGCCGCGCCAGTCCGGCCAGTCCGTCGAGCGAGCCGTCGATCAGCAGGCGGTCGCCCAGGCGCAGGAAGACCCAGTCCGAGATCCACAGCAGGGGCTTCATGAGCAGCGCCTGGTAGATCTCGTCGATGTAGAACTTCGCCGATACGAGGCGGTGCGCGGCCGGGAAGTGTGCGGCCATGCCCTGGGCGCGGCGCCCGTCCCCGCCGTACAGCCAGGCTGCGGCGGCCAGGCCGGCCAGAGCGAGCGCCACCGCCACGCCGATCAGGGGCCACTGCAGATGGGCGAGGCGCTGAGGCACTTCGGGCAGCGGCAGTTGCGCTTCCAGGAAGTGCGGGATGGGGAAGAAGCCGCCCACTGCCGAGAGCGCCGCGAGCAGCACCAGCACGCCGGTCATGATCCACGGCGATTCGTGCAGGTGATGCTCGGCCTCGTGGGTGAGCCGGCTCGAGCCGAAGAACACCAGCCAGAGCAGGCGGAACATGTAGAACGCGGTGAGCAGCGACGCCAGCGAGGCCACGGCCCACAGCAGCCAGGAGCCGTGCGGCGAGGCGGCGGCGAACCACAGGATCTCGTCCTTGGAGAAGAAGCCCGCGAGCGGCGGCAGCCCCGCAATGGCGGCGGTGGCGATGGCGAAGGTCGCGAAGGTGATCGGGATGCGCCGCGCCAGACCGCCCATGCGGCGGATGTCCTGCTCGCCGGAGAGCGCGTGGATCACCGAGCCGGCGCCCAGGAACAGGCAGGCCTTGAAGAAGGCGTGGGTCACGACGTGGAACACCGCCACGGCATAGGCGCCCACGCCCAGGGCGACGAACATGAGCCCGAGCTGCGAGATGGTCGAGTAGGCGAGCACCTTCTTGATGTCGGTCTGCACCACCGCGATGGTGGCCGCGAGCAGTGCCGTGGCGGCACCCACGGCCGACACCAGCAGCGCCACGTCGGGCGCCGCGAGGTAGAGCGCCGGCAGGCGGGCGATGAGGTAGACGCCGGCCGTGACCATGGTGGCGGCGTGGATCAGCGCCGACACCGGCGTGGGGCCGGCCATGGCGTCGGGCAGCCAGACGTAGAGAGGAATCTGCGCCGACTTGCCCGTGGCGCCGATCAGCAGCATCAGCGCCACCAGGCCCACCGGCACCGCCGCGCCCACGCCCCGCGCCAGGGTCTCGTTGATGGTCGGCAGGTCGAGCGTGCCGAGCGTGGCCCAAAGGGCGAACATGCCGATCAGGAAGGCGGCATCGCCGATGCGGTTGGCGATGAAGGCCTTCTTGCCGGCGGCGGCCTTCTCGGGGTCGCTGAACCAGAAGCCGATCAGCAGGTAAGAAGCGAGCCCCACCCCTTCCCAACCCACGAACAGCACGAGCAGCGAGCGTCCCAGGACCAGCAGCAGCATGAAGAACAGGAACAGGTTCAGGTAGGCGAAGTAGCGGGCGTAGCTCTCGTCGCCCTTCATGTAGCCCACCGAGTAGACGTGGATCGCGGTGCCCACGCCGGTGACCACCAGGGTCATCACGCCGCTGAGGCGGTCCAGGTAGAAGGCGATCTCGAGCTTGCGCGCGCCGAACTGCGCCCAGGTGTAGGCCACCTCCTGCACGGGCGCGCCACTGGCGAGCAGGCTTGCGAAGGCCTGCAGCGTGAGCACGAAGGCGGCCAAGGGCAGGGCGCAGCCCACGATCGCCACGCCGCGTTCGCCCAGCCGGCGACCCAGCAGGCCGTTGATCAGGAATCCCGCCAGGGGCGCCAGGACGATGAGGGCCAGGGTGTGCATCTCAGCCCTTCAGCTCGCTGTATGCGCCCACGTCCAGCGTGTGGCGGCGGCGTGACAGAAGCAGCACGATGGGGATGGCGAGCGCGATCTCGGCGGCGGCGACCACGAAGATCAGGAACACCAGCACCGCGCCCGCGGGCTCGGCGTGCTGCTGGGCGAAGGTCACGAGGCTCAGGTTCACCCCGTTCATCATCAGCTCCATGCACATCAGCATGACGAGCAGGTTGCGGCGCACGATCACCCCGAGCAGGCCCAGCACGAACAGCGCCATCGCCAGCATGAGCAGCAGGCTGAGCCTATCCACGCGACTCTCCCGAGCCCTTCATCAGGGCAATGGCGGCGACCACGGCGGCGAGCAGCAACACCGAGGTCAGCTCGAACTGCAGCCAGTACTCGCGCAGGAAGGCGGTGGCGAAGTCCTGCAGGCTGAAGCTCGTGGAACGCAGCTTGCCCATGGCCGCGGGAGCACGCGCCACCACGGCCGTGAGGCCCAGCAGGAGCACGCCCGCCGCCGCGACCGCTCCCAGTGCCACCGTCGCACGGGTGTAGCGGCGCCGCATCGAGGAGTCGCGCTTGTCGAGCAGCATGATCACGTAGACCATGAAGACCATGACCGCGCCCACGTAGATCAGCACCTGGAAGGCGGCGATGAAGTGCACCCCCACCAGGCCGTAGATGCCGCCCAGGAACACCATGGTCGAGACCAGCGCCATGGCCACGCGCATCGGCTCGCGCAGCACCAGCATCAGGACCCCGCCGGTGAGCGCGCCCAGCCCGAAGAAGGCGAGCAGCGCGTCGTCGAGGTGCAGCAGCAGGGCGTCCATCATGCGGGCTTCCGGTGGACCGGGCGGGCCGGGTAGGGCTTGGCCACGTCGCGTTGCGGATTCCAGGTGAGCAGTTCGTCCATCTCGATCCACATGTGCCCGCGCACCGGCCCGGGAAGATTGGGCACCTCGGGCGCCATGCGGATCGCGTCCTCGGGGCAGGCCTCGACGCACAGGCCGCAGAAGATGCAGCGCGAGTAGTCGATCGCGAAGCGGCGCGGGCTCTTGGGATGGGCTTCGTCGTGCGGGTCGAAGGCGGCCTCGATCTCGATCACCTTGGCCGGGCAGACGGTGGCGCACATGTTGCAGGCCACGCACTGCGGGCTGCCGTCCGGGCGCTGCGTCAGAACGTGCTTGCCGCGGTTGCGCGGGGCGTAATCGGCCCGGCGCTCCTCGGGGTAGTAGGTGGTCAGCGCGCCCTTGCGGCCCGTCATCCACTTGCCCATGTTGCGCAGGAAGACGGCGCTGGTCACGGCCAGGCCGCGCACGACCTCGAAGAGGTAGAAGCGCTCCCAGCCGCCCATGGCGGGCTCGTTCCAGTAGCGCTTGCGCACGATCGGGGCGCGCTTCATCTCAGAAGGCCCTCACGGCCCAGACCGCCAGCACGGTGACGCAGAGGTTGGCGAGCGCCAGCGGGAACAGGAACTTCCAGGCGAAGCGCAGCAGCTGGTCGTAGCGGAAGCGCGGCAGCGTCCAGCGCACCAGGATCTGGAAGCTGCAGACCACGAAGACCTTGGCCAGGAAGGTGAGCATCTGCGTGACGACCACCAGGCCGTGGCTCATCTCCAGCGTCGCGCCGCCGGGGAACACGAAACCCGCGTCGGTGAGCCAGGGCAGGTTGTAGCCGCCCAGGAAGAGCGTGGTGAAGAGCGCGCCGATGATCGCGATCTCGATGAACTCGGCGAACATGAACAGGCCCATTTTCATGCCGCTGTACTCGGTGAAGTAGCCGGCGATGAGTTCGGACTCGGCCTCGGGCAGGTCGAAGGGCGCGCGCTTGTTCTCGGCCATGGCGGCGGTCAGGAACAGCACCGCGGCGAAGGGCTGGAACACGATGCCCCAGGCGGGAAGAATGCCCAGCGCCGTGCCGGACTGCTGGCGCACGATCGCGTCGAGATCCACGGTGCCGTAGATGACGATGAGCCCCAGCACCGTGAGGCCCATCACCACCTCGTACGAGATCATCTGCGAGCCCGCGCGCAGCGCGCCCAGCAGCGAGAACTTGTTGTCGGACGACCAGCCGGCGAGCATCGCGCCGATCACCGTCATGCCGCCGAAGGCAAAGACGATCAGCAGGCCGGCGTCGAGCGTGGCGATCTGCATGGGGTAGCTGCGGTCGCCGAACCAGTCCCTGAGCGAGGGGAAGAGCTCGCCCGGCACCATGGTGCCGCCGAAGGGCACGACGGCGAACACGAGCAGCACCGGCACGAAGGCCACCCAGGGCGCGACCTCGTACGCGTACCAGTCGTAGGCGCGCGGCTTGAAGTCCTCCTTGAGGAGCATCTTCAGGCCGTCGGCCATGCCGTGGAACAGGCCCCACCACACGAGCTTCACCTGGGTGAAGGGAAGCCTCAAGTAAGCGCGGTTGGCGCCGATGCGGTCGGCCATGACCGCGGCCTGCTTGCGCTCGACCCAGGTGAGGATGGTGCCGAAGCCCATCAGCACCGCGATGGCGTAGGCGATGTAGGCCGTATAGACCACGAGGTCCTGGGTCATGCCGTGGCCTCCTCGTGGCTCGCCAGCTGGGCGAGGATCGACTCGGCGTGCAGCACCCCGGCCGGGGGCGCGAAGCAAGGCTCGAAGCGGCTGGTGACGCCGGCCTCGTTGGTCCAGTGCCCGGCGCGCTCGATGGGCAGCGACAGGGGCAGGAACACGTCGGCATGGCCGTTCTCGGGCGCCAGGAAGGCCGACATCAGGATCAAGCGTGCTCCGCGCGGCGCCTGGGCCAGGTCGTAGCCCTCGCCCCAGACGAGCAGCAGGTCGGCGTCCGCCGGCACCTCGGGCGCCAGCGGCCCCAGCGCCTCCTGCACTCCGCGGGTATTGGGATTCTTGTCGGCGCGGATCAGGACCTCGTCCGCGACCGGCTCGCCCGGCGCGGCCGGGCGGTCGGTCTTGAGCACGCAGCCCAGGCGCGAGCCGAAGGCCGCCCGAAACGCCGCGAGCTCCTCGTTCGAGGCCCAGCCCGAGACCACCGCCACCGGGCGCTGCGCCGCGCGCAGCAGCTCGCGCGCGCGCGCCAGGGCCTCGATGGCCGAGGCGGGCGCGCCCTTGAGCAGCGGGCTGGCGGCGCGCGGCCGCTCGTAGTAGGCGACCAGATCGCGCCCCGTGTTGCACATCCAGTCGCCGTTGACCTCCTCGCAGGGGCGCGGGGTGATGCGCTGGATGCGCAGGTTCTCGTCCTTGCCGACCTCGCGCAGCGCCCACTCGCGCTTGCGGTGCCACAGGTTGACGTGGCAGCCGCGGGCGCAGCCCGGACACACCGAGGGCGTCGGCTCCAGGTACCAGACCCGCGATCGGTAGAGAAACTGGCGCGAGAGCAGGGCGCCGACCGGGCAGATGTCGACCACGTTGTCGGAGTACGGGTCGCGCGCGAAGCTGCCGTCCTCGGCGGCGCGCACCAGCGAGTGGTCGCCGCGGAACTGGATGCCCAGCGAGTGGGAGCCGGACACTTCGTTGGTGAAGCGCACGCAGCGCGAGCACAGGATGCAGCGCTCGTTGTCGAGCACGATGCGCTCGGAAAGCTCATGGAACTTCGGGCCCGCCACCTTGGCCTCGCGCGAGGCCGACAGCTCGCCGTTGTAGGCGTAGTGCGCGTCCTGCAGGCTGCACTCGCCGGCCTTGTCGCAGATGCCGCAGTCCACCGGGTGGTTCAGGAGCACGAGCTGCAGCGTCTGGCGGCGGCGCTCGCGCACCGGTTCGCTGTCGGTGAGCACGCGCATGCCCTCGGTGATGGGCATGTTGCAGGAGATCTCCATCCAGTTGGAGCCACCCTTCTCGCCCTCGACCTCGACCACGCACAGCCGGCAGTTGCCGGCCACCGACAGGTGCGGGTGCCAGCAGAAGTAGGGGATGTAGAAGCCCGCCGCCAGTGCCGCCTGCAGGACGGTCTGGTCGCGCTCGGCGTGCACCGGCTGGCCGTTGATGAAGAACTCAGGCATCCCAACCCCCGGTCACGTCGAGCACGCCGTCGCACAGCGAGCGGCCGTGCGCCAGGTAGTGCTCGAACTCGTCGCGGAACTTGTCCAGGAAGCCGACCGTGGCGTAGCCCGCGGCGTCGCCCATGCCGCAGATGGTCGTGCCGTCGTTGGCGTTGGCGATGGCGATGAGGCGCTCGAGGTCACCGGCCTGGCCCTTGCCCGCGACGATGCGGTCGATGATCCGGTGCATCCAGCCCATGCCCTCGCGGCAAGGCGTGCACTGACCGCAGGACTCGTGGTGCCAGAAGCGCAGCATCACCTGCAGCAGGCGCACCATGCAGGTGCCCTCGGCGATGGC
>ERZ795054.3250-NODE-3250-length-12971-cov-4.841979_pt1 | contig 12971 bp, 5 predicted proteins | sample MGYA00375138_ERZ795054 | MGnify/ENA primary metagenome ERZ795054 (study PRJEB30183, sample SAMN05720215) | anaerobic digester metagenome | isolation source: active sludge of municipal wastewater-treating anaerobic digesters | place: USA | collected 2014-12-23 ...
AGATCGAGCACCGTTTGGCCGATTACGAGCGTTATCCCGAGGAATGGGAGGAAGACGAAGATGCCAAGAAATCCGAGAAGGCTACGATCATCGCAGTCACCTCTCTGAAAGGGGCCGCACGTGCGATTGATCTGGCCGCCAAGGCCATCAAGGAAACCGCTCATAAAGGGGCCGAGGGAATGCCCGCAATCGAAATGGGCGTCATTGCGCCTTTCCCCGTAGCCGAGACCGAAGTGGCCACCAAGCCGGCCGTGAGCGTGCCGGTCGAAATCGCTTATTGGGTGGCGCGAGTCAGCGCGGCCGTTCTCGAGGACGCCGCTGAGGCGACGGAGGCCGCTCAAAAGGTCAAGAACGTCAACCTCGAGACACTGCTGAAAAGCAACGAGTACTATGACCTCTTGCGCTTCAACACGGCTGAGACGATGGACAAACTCAAGAGCCAGTATGTGAAGCAGGCGGAGCTCTTTGCCCAAGTCGAAGCCCTCTCCCAAAGCTATCAGCGCGTCGCCAAGCTTCTCGCCGAAGGCCAGCGCCTCCTCGCCGAACGTGGTCAGACCCGCGTCCGCGCCGCCCAACGCATCCAGTCGCAACGCTACGCGGACCTCTCCTTCCGCATCTTCCGCGACGATGCCCTGCGCCGCTACCAGAGCACGTTCGACCTCGCCGCCCGCTACACCTACCTCGCCGCCAAGGCCTACGACTATGAGACCGGCCTCCTCTACTCGGACACAGCAAAGACCGCGGGCAGTCGCTTTCTCGAAGACGTCGTCCGGGCGCGGCTCCCCGGACGGTTCTACGTCTGGCTGGGCACCCCAATGGCCGGCGGCCCCGCCGGCGAGCCCGGCCTGGCCGACATCCTGGCCCGGATGAAGGCGGATTGGGACGTTGTGAAAGGCCGCTTCGGCTTCAACAACCCGGATAATGAGACCAGCCGCTTCTCCCTGCGGAGCGAGCTGTTCCGCATCTCGCAATCCTCGAGCAGTGACGGCACGTGGATGCTGGCGCTCGAGAACTGCAAAGTGGCCGACCTGCATCAAGTCCCCGAGTTCCGCCGCTATTGCCGTCCGTTCACCGACACGACCAACGTCGAACCGGGCCTCGTCATCGAGTTCCCCACCTTCGTCATTGCGGGCAAGAACTACTTCGGCCAGGACCTCGCCGGCGGTGACAACGCCTACGATGCCAGCCATTTCGCCACAAAAATCCGCTCCGCCGGCGTCTGGTTCAGGAGCTACAATATCACCTTCAACACAAACCTCACCGGCGCCGGACTGGCCAACGAACCGCGCGTCTACCTTGTGCCCGCGGGCGAGGATGTGATGCGCTCCCCAACCGGAGGCGCCGGAGCGACGCGCCATTGGACGGTTCTGAACCAGGCGATGCCGCTGCCCTACAATGTGGGCGAGGCCGACCTGGACGATCCGGATTGGATTCCCGTCATCGACTCGCTCCGTGAACCGCTGGCGCGCATCCGCCGATTCGCCTCCTTCCGCGCTTACCACGACCGCGGACAGTTCGACGAGGCGGAGACCCACAACAACGGGCGCCTGGTTGGGCGCTCGGTCTGGAACACGCGCTGGCTGCTGATCATCCCCGGTCGAACGCTGCTCGCCGACCCGGTCGAGGGCATCGAACGGTTCATCCATGGAGCGCTTGTCAGCGGTAACCGCGACGGCAATGGCGTCGATGACATCCTGATCTTCTTCCAGACCTACTCGATCGGAGGAGACTGAGCGGAAGTGAAGAGTGGAGAGTGGAGAGTAAAGAGTGAGAAATGGTCTTCCAGGAGCCTGACATGAAACGCTTCTTCTTGAATCCCGCGCTGCCGCTGCTTGGCCTGGGCCTGGCGTTGAGCGCGCCGCCCTCCCACGCCGGCCTGCCTCAGCCCTTGTGCGTCTTCTACGGCCAGGCGCGCGATGGTTACGGACTCCCGTACCGCGCAGACGCCGACGTGATCCTCTTGCGCGGGACCAACGAAATTGCCCGCCAGACGATCAGTCGTTCGCTCGCGCCCGGCGTCAACTTCGCCTTGTATGTCCACCTGGATGATGGTCGCGGAACCAAACCCTACTCTCCCCGCGCCGTTCGGACCGGCGACTCGGTGTCGATCCTCGTCCGGGACAAGGATGGGGTGAAGCCAATCATGGAGAGGCAACTGGTTCCGCCCGTGGGTTCGCCGGGCGACATGCTGCTACTCAACGTCACCGCGGCCGAGGACAGCGATGGCGACGGCCTGTCCGATCTGTGGGAATGGGAGCTGATCGCCTGGTCCGAGGGCGCGCTGACAGGCCTTTGGGACGTTGATGGCAAAGACGATTTCGACGGCGATGGCATGTCCAACCGCCAGGAATACCAGGCCGGCACGTTCGCCTTCCTCGATTACGATGCCCTCTTCATCGAGGAGTTGATCCCCGCCGGCTACGGACGGCTGCGCCTCACCTTCCTCAGCGTCCCTGGCAAGACCTACAGCGTGTCCTGCGCCACCGACCTCGGCCAGCCCGCCTGGCAGCCGTGTGCCTTCTCCCTGACTGACACCGGCGTGCTCCAAACCGTGCCCGCCGAGGGTCCCGGCGATTGGTTCTCCCTGTACATCCCGATCGAAGAACCGGTACGCTACTTCCGATTGATCGCCGAATGAACACCAAGTACTACGTCCCGTTGCTCGTCGCAGCCGCCATCTTCGCCCGCCCCGCCTCAGCCGCCTTCTGCTGGGACGATGCGGATCAAGACGCTTACGCCCAGCAATTCGCCCCCGGACTGAATGGAGGTGTTGGATTTCTGAAATGGGAGGATCTTAACCCAGGCGACGGGACGACCTTCGGAGGCCCTTTCTTGGTCCCGGATTCATTCCATCCCGACGAACAGGCGCTGCGTGGACCCGATCATCGTTCCTGGGCCATATACGGCACCTCCGCGGTGGGGCGGGAGTTGGTAGATGAGCTTAGCAGCGGGACGTGGACATTCCTCGCGGCACACCATGTTAAGAATACCTTCAATATGGGATTCTCCGGCTTCAATCTGACTTCGGTGAAGTCTTCAGAGTATGCCGATTTCGCCGAGGGTGAACTCATTCGCTTTGGCTACGACGATTGGGATTCCGCCAACAAACAGGAGGGTGGCATCTGCTATTCCGTCAACTCCGGTCTCACTTACACCTTCTTGGGCGGTGCCGACTGGAAGGGATGCAGATTGCAGTACTCAGTCAGTTGGAACGGACAGGGCACGTACACATTGATCGTCGAGAACCTGGACTCGGAGGATGAGCCCATCAGGAAGACGATTCACACAGCCCTCCAGTCCGGGCCTGTCGCCATGCTCGGCACGGCAATCTACGGTGACGATCTCAACGCAGGGAGCATTGTATTTGACGCTTACGAAGTCATCCCGGAACCAGCCGGGGCGATGCCCGTTCTCGCGCTTACGGTGTTCGCGATGGCGCTGCGGCGGAGCCGTTAGCGGGCATTTCTCACCAGGTTGTGTGCAACGCGAAACAGATGCCATGCGGAGGGGTAGCCATGCGCGCTAGAAAGGCAACACCGCGCCCGAGTCGAGGGATGGAACCGGGCAACAGAGTGTCGCCGCACTCGCGAGGTTTCGGAAACGCTCCGAACCTCGCTTTTGCCTGTGCGGGCGCGGTTTTGCCACAGCCCGGATTTCGTTGTCATCTTCCCGGTGGTGAGAAATGCGGGCTGGGGCAACATCTCGCTGAATGACCGCCCTCGCGTTCGACGAGGATTTCAACAACGACGTCCTGACCCGGAAATCTCACCAGTGGGGCGATCGCGGCATTCCGGACGGTCCGCGGGTGAGATTTCCGGGTCAATGAAACCCGCGCCCAGCAAGGAGAGTTGGCTCATCGGTTCAGCAATGCAGGGACGCGCCCCAACCGCTTGGGCGCCCCGGGTACGCCGACACAGTGTGGTCGAGACCGGGTCCAACTGTTTGGGGCGCGGGTTTCTGATAGGCCCGCATTTCAGGTGAAATGTGACGGTGACCGGTCAGATGACATCAACAGTTGGTGAGAAATGCGGGCTAAGGGAACTTCTCCGGCGCAAGCCTGCGCTGGATGTGGTTCGGGTGCAGGACGCCGGTCTCACCAGTCTGGATGATCCCGCGGTACTGGCTTGGGCCGCGGCAGAAGACCGGGTGCTTGTCAGTCACGATGTCGCCACGCTCCTCTCCGGGTTCGCGCTCTATTCATACCCGATCTCCTTCAAGTGGGCATCAAAGTCAGCCGGCAACGACGCCAGCGGTTCTTCGATGTTGCGCGCCGCGAAGCGCAGCATGTTGCGAAGCAGCCGTTCCGCCTGGGGAACCTCCCCGAGATGTTCGCGGATCAGCAGGGAATTCAGGATGAACTCGCCGGCTCCCAATCGATACACAGCCACCAGCAGTCCGGACTGGTAACCCTGCGAGGCATGGATGCCGCCGGCAACCGGATCCGCGGCAGGATCGATCCCGGCAAAGACAACATCGGGAATCAGCTCGCGGTAGTAGCCGTAATCCATCAGGCCGCCGGCTTGGAGTCCGTCGAAGATGGGATGCCGTTTGGCCCACTCATCAGAATGGTAAAGCCATCGGGCAATACCGCTCACGCTGCCCTTGGTCTTGAGCGGCAGCCAACCGGTGGACTGGTTGCCTCTCGCGAAGGTGTCGGTCGTCAAGAAGATGACAGTCGAACCGCGAGCGATCCGCTGCGCCAGATCCTTGAACATGACGGCCGGGTCCACGGTGGGCGTGCCGGAAGCCAGGATCACTTCGCGCCCGGTCGGCTGGCCCGGAGAGTAGGCTCGGTGCCTGATGCCGCGCTCGGTGAGCCACTGGGCCAACGCAATGTCGTGAGTCATCAGGATGATCTCGGCTGCGACCTCCGGCATGTCCTCCGGGGCGACATCCACGAAGAACTGCACCTCTTCACCACAGGCGGCTGCGCCTCTCTCGAACGTGGCAAGGAACCGGTACGCGCCCGGCGGTCCGTCGATGATAACCTCCTCGGAGAAGACTGGCTGGACCATCGGCGGCTCGGGCTTGCCCTTCGGATCGGCAATGTTGACAGTGATCGTCTTTGCGAAAACTCGAGTGAGGTTCGGTCCGATGACTTCGAGGCGGACTGGGTATTCGCCTGGGGACAGGACGTCTTCGTTGGCAAGCACTGCTTCGAGTCGCACCGGCATTTTGCGGTAAACATTCACCGGCTCGACAAACAAGCACCAGCGCAGCGGCGCCCACGCGTCAAACATCGCGTCGGTCGCGCCTGGCTTCAGTTCGCGGAACGTCGTCCAGACGCCCTCGGCGGTCATACCCTGGTCCAGAGTGCCGGTGAGGCTGTGGCCGATGACGTTCGGGTTGGCGCGGATGGCATTGATGCCGAGCAACCGCTGGCCAGCCATGCGGGCAAGCGATTGACTGAAGAAATCTTCCGGTCGGCCAAAGACTTCGTTCAGGCGATACCGCTGCCAGTCGGCGAGGTACTGATCACGCCAGCTCTGATAGAGGCGGGCGTCCTCGACCTCGGTCTTGCCAGCCTGCTCGTACCATCGGCAGACACGCAAAAGGTCGATGGCGCTGCCGATGCCATACTCCGAAAGCCACACCGGCTTGCCGTTGCCGCCCAGGGTGCGCAACGTGCGGATGACTTGGGCCGTGTGTGGCACGCGCTGGTAAGGATGCTGATCGCTCAGGATGTCCTCCCAGACTGTCGATCCCGGATTGCTGATGCTGCCAATGGCCCTCTCGGTCATCCCGCTGGGAAACTGCACGAACGCCGCGCGGTCGGGTCTGGCGGCCGGCCTCATCAGGCCGTAGCTCCACTGGCCGTTGGGATTGCGCTCGATCGCAAAGTCCTTTTCAGCGTCCCAGGTTTTGCCCGACGCGGACGTCACCTTCACCGAGAACGCCGTGGTATCGGCGCCGTAGTTGCCGTTGCCCCAGCCACAGACCGAATCGATGGTATCACCGGCCTTGACTTCGATCGTTGCCGAGTACTTCGTTTCGGGCCCCCTCCCCTCGAGATTGATGACGCCGTCGAAGAGCGAGTCCCCGTTGTGGATCACGTGCAGGTCGGTCGTGGCAGCCTCGGCGATGCTCCGGAAGATGGCCGAATACTCGACCTTGTCATCCGAAGGCGCGGTCCAGCGGACGACGGCATACTCGCCGTCGCGGCCCGGGTGAAAGGCGATCTGACCGGGCTGCCAGGTGATGCCGAGAGCCCGAATCACGTGGTCCGTGCTGTTCCGCGTCACGCAAGGATCGATTCGGTCCACGGGCCGCCAGACCTCGATACCCGCCGTGCCGCCGGCGTGGTCGAACCTCCCGCTGTTGAGCAGCACGACGCGGGAATCATCCAGCTTGCGGACGTCTGGCAGAACGCTGACCGCGTGGCGGAAGACGGCCCCGTCAGAGGTCTCATTCAACAGGCCCCAGATCGCGATGCACGGGTGGTTCCGATCCCGGCGGATCATGCCAAAGACCGATTCGTTGTAGCGTTCCTTCATCCGTGGTGAATCGGCGAGGCACCAGCCGGCGTATGACTCCGCGTAAACCATCAATCCAAGCTCATCCGCAAGGTCGAGCTGATAGCGCTTGGGAACGCCAGCAATGAACCGGATGGCGTTGTAACGCATCATCTTCTGGTTGATCAGATCCCGTCGCAGATAGTCGGCGTCGTGCGGCATTTCGAGGCCGATCGGACAGCAGTTGCCCGTGTGCGAGCAGCGCAGGTAAATCCGTTTCCCATTGAGGCGAAAGGCGCCGCCCTCGATTCGGAAATCCCGGAACCCGCACCGGACGGAGTGCTCGTGGAACCCTCCGCCAACTGACGGGGCGCCGGACGAACCGGCGCTCACCCTGGCCGTCACGCGATAGAGAAACGGATCGTCCAGATTCCACAGGTGCGCGTCGTCCACGGACAGCGCGGTCTCGACAAGCGTGTCGCCGACCTTGAATTCGGAACGGAGGTCCGTGGTCGCCAACGTTTGACCCGTGGCTGCCGGAGCAACGGCAAGGTGAAGGCTTCCGCACACCGCTGAGTCTCCGGCGTTGCGTATGTTCAACTGCACACGGATCTGGCCGGTCCTCCAGTCCGGCCGCACAAAGAGGTCCTCGACGCGAACCGCGGGCACGGTCAGCACCTCGACCGAATCCCAGATGCCGCCTTGGTTCCACGCGCTGCCGGAGGAATAGGGCAGGGCTTTGTTGCGGTGCGGCGTTTCATTGAGCACGATGCCGTCGATGGCTTGGTGCGTGGGGTTCAGCACCCGAACGGCGAGACGGTTCTTCGCGCCGGGTTTGATGAGGTCCGTCACGTCGAACAGGAACGGCGACTCACCGCCCTCGTGCGTGCCCACGAACTTCCCGTTCAGCCACACGTCTGCCTTGTAGTCCACCTGCCAGAAACGCAGCAGACTTCGGCCGCCAGGGATGGCATTGACCGGCGCCTCGAAGTCCCTCCAATACCAAGCGACACCGTGGTAGCCGGGAAAGGCATCTTGAATAACCCACGGAACCTTCGTCCATCTGGCCTCGGGGCGCGGAGCCGTCCACCATCGACCGTCACGGCCGATGTCTTTCGGGTCGGTGGCGAGCTGCCACGGGCCGTCGAGGGAAAGGACTGTTGCGCCGCTTGCCTCGAGGGCCTGGGCGCACATCACGATCGCCGCGACCCCGACACCGAACATCTTCATCGGTTCATTCATAGGGCTTTCTGCGCGAGTGTAACGAACGCGCGCTGAGGATGCCAATGCCAACTCGACACAACACGTGACGGCGATCACTCGACTCCACAGACGTGCAATGGGGAATGGAGTCGGTCATCGAACGTGACCACGTCAACGCGGTGCGAATTCGGTGCGTGTCCGAGTCTCGCTGCCGAGGCTGGCTGCGTTGCATCTTTCCAGAGAAGGCGGTCCAATCCCGCTCTTTTCGATCGCCTTTTCTCTCCAATCGGCCTTGAGTCACCGGCGAACAGCAAACGAAAATGAAAACGAACATGGGCATGGGGCGGCGGCAGTTTCTAATACGCAGCGGCGTGGTGGCAGCGGGCCTGGCATCCTGGAAGGGCAGGCCAGCATCAGCGCCTCAGGTCAAGCTCAGCACACCCAACATGGAGAAACTGGGTTGGCAACTGAGCGTCCAGCTTTACACCTACCGGCGGTTCCCGCTGTTTGAAGCCTTGGACATGGTGGCTGCGCTGGGCATCCGCCACATCGAACCGCTCTCGGGGCTGAAAGTGGACAGCAAGCAACCGGAGGTGCGAGCGAACGAGGACATGCCCACGGAGGTGCGGAAGGAACTCAAGGCGATGCTGGCGGAGCGCGGCATGTTTCTCTCGAGCATCTTCGCCAACTTCAGCGGCAAGCCGGACCAGGCCAGGCGGCTCTTTGACTTCTGCCAGGAGATGGGCACCGGCGTCATCGTCGCGGAACCCCCGGCGGACGCCCTCGATATGATCGAAAAGCTGTGTATTGAGTACCGGATCGGCCTGGCCTTTCACAATCACGCCCGGGGCCAGTCCGCTTATTGGCAGCCCGAACAGGTACTGACCGCCTGCCAAAACCGGACCGAGCGCATGGGCGCTTGTGCGGACGCTGGGCAATGGGCGCGCTCGGGCCTGGACCCGGTCGAGTCGCTCCGGAAGGTGCGAGGCCGGATAGTCAGTTTCCATCTCAAAGACATCGCCAGGAAGAACGACCCCAGCTCTCGCAACACGGTATTCGGCGAGGGCGAGGGCGATTTCGCACTTGTGCTCAAGGAACTCAAGCGTCTGGGCTATCGCGGTCTGACAACGATCGACTTTGAGCACGACACACCGGCTTTGCAGGAGGACATGGCCCGAAACGTGGCGTTCGTCGAGGAGCAGGCCAGGCGACTCCTCAACGCGTGAGGAGCCCCGCCGCGATTCCTCGGTTACGTCGGCGGCCTTCCCCTTGCCGGCGGGGTCGAAGTCGTACCCATGACTGAGAGCCCACTGACAGACTCGGTCCCACAGAGCTCAGGCCACATCGCAACAGGCTGGTCAAGCCATCGCTTTGGAGCTTACTCTCCCGGCCTGGGGTCATCAGCCGGTGACCGCGCGGAGCCGATCCTGCGCAGTGACTTCGCCGGCAATCCCAAGGACCCCAACTACGACCCGCTCAGCCAGCAAAACCACGTCTATGGGCTCAGCTTCTGGATGCCCTATCACGGCTCGGGCCTCGAGCATGTCGATACCTACTGGACGCGCAGTCTGATGGGGCCGATTTCAAGCCCAAGCGTGCCTGAAAAGACGAGCCGGATCGTGATCCGCCCGGCCGGCTTTTACGGCAGCACCACCATCAGATTGTGCGTCCCTTGAGCGCCGGTCGCACCTTGCCGCTTGGCCACAGACCGGGAACTGCCGGCTTCCGACGCTACCGCCGGCACCGGCTGACGGAAAACAACGCGAAATCCCACGTTGAACACGCGCTGATACGGCCGATAGGCATAGCGATACGTCGCAGTCGCACGACAGGGCCGGTCCCGCCACGACCCGCCCCGCGCGACGCTACGCGCGTCCCCGTCAGAGCGGTTGCGTCCGTCGTTCTCCAGATACGGATACGGCCGATATTCCGAACGCGTCCACTCGGCGACGTTGCCGTGCAGGTCGTGGAACCCCCAGGGATTCGCCTGGTACCGGCCCACGACCGCCGATACGAGCGCGCCATCGTTGAAACGCGTGTCCTTCGGCAACCAGTCGTCCGCCTCGGTCGGCTCGCTCAGCGGCACCCACGTGTCGTGGAGGTAGGTGTCCGTCGCAAGCTCGCGGGTCGTGACATCCGCCAGGTTGGCGTGCTTCGAGAAATCGGTGCCCAGGTCCCCAAACGAAAAGGGCGTCCCCGCGCCGCCCCGACACGCATATTCCCACTGCGCCTCGGTCGGCAACGCCACATCGAGCCCGGTGCGCGCGGAAAGCCACGCGCAGAACGCCATCGCCTGGCGCCAGGAAACCCGCACGACCGGCTGGCCCGGCTCGCCCATCGGGTAGCCTTCCATCCCGAACTGGTAGCCCTGGACATCCTCACGGCGGCTGTCATGACGCGGGTCGAACCGGCCGTACTGCTCGTTACTCGTTTCGGTCACCGCCATCCAAAACGGCTCCGACACCGCCACCCGATGGCTCGGGCGCTCGTCCGGCGCGCCCTCCTCCGTGCCCATGAAGAACTCGCCGGCGGGGACGTGGGCGAACGTCATCTCGACGCCCTCGCCCAGATCGAGACGGCGCGTGACCACCCGGTGCGGCGCCAACACCCCGCCGTCGGCGAAAGGGGGTCGACGAGGGGGGAGCGGAGTCTTGACCTCCGCGCCGGCGCGGTCCGGCGAAACCGTTGGCGAGGCCAGATCCTCGCCACTCCCGATCCCGGCGCTTTCTCCCGGGTCGGCCGCCGGCGCGCGAGGCGGCGGCGGCGGGTCCAGGTGGTACTCATCCACATTCGCGTACCGGCGGCGCAATTCCGCCCGGCGCGACTCGCAGGCCTCAGCCCGCTCGGGCGCGATCGATCCCCAATCGCCGTGAAACGGCGCGTTCAGATCGATCCACGTGACCAGCCGGTCCCACTCCTCGTCCGTCAACGTGACCCCCTGATGCCCTTTGCGGAGCATCTGCACCAGCTCGGTGGTGTCGGCATGGAAATCCATCGGCACCAGCACGCCCAGGTCGCTCTCGATGCCTGGATGCCGAACAAAGCGGTGGAGGCTCGCATACCCGGCCGTGAACTTGCCCCCCCACTCGCGGTTCTGCATGCCGGGCAACTTCGAGTTCCACGGCGGCATCGGCACATCGCCCCGCAGATCCAGCGCCGACTTCTGCGGCGCGTCTCGCGCGCCGTCGTGACACCGCACGCATCTCGCATCGAGCAGCGGCTGCACCTCGCGCGCGAACGCAAACCCGCGCGCCGGCGCGCGCCAGGGGGCGATCTCGGCAGGCGGCTTCCGCAGGGCCACCGCCCGACGCCCCGGAGGCGAACTGTTCTGGGGCTCGTGACATCCCACGCACGCCAGGGTCTCTCCGGGCATGCCCGTGAACCAACTGCGCATCAACTGCAACGCTTTCCCCTCGTCATCCAGCGGTTGAACGGACACGGGCGTGTTGGCCGGGATCCTGAAGAAGGCCGAACCATCCTGCTCGACCGGCACGGTGCCGAGAACACGCCGCGCATCCCAGGGGCCATCCATGCCGATGGTGCCGTAGAGCCCGCCCATGCCGCGGTAGCCGTAGATGTACGTGAACACCCGCAGCGCTTTCACCTCCCCCCGCGGGATCCCATCGAGACCCGGCCCGGCGTAGATGTCGGCCAGGAACACCAACGCATCCCTCCGCCCGGGCTGCGTCCGATCGGGAACGACCGGCGGGCGTGGCCGGCGCTGCACCGGCACCGGCTCGAACAACGCGCACCCCGGCTCCTCTCTCAACAGCAGCATGTTGTCGAAGACGTCGACAAGATAGATCCCCCAGGCCGCATCCCGCGCCGGCCAGGCGGCCACGAGAAAATACTTGCCTGAGCCCGTGCCGTCCGGTCGCCCCAGCGGATGGGGATGCAGGAACTTGGGCCACGAGGCGTCCGCCAGGGCGTCCTTCACCACCCGCTCGACTCTCCGGCCGAACCCGGGGATGCGCTGCACCGCACCCTCGGCCTCGGAGCGACCCAGCCGTGTGTCGAACAGGACCAACTCGCCCATGCGCGGCACGCCGTGATGGCCGGTGACAATCCCGATCATCTGCGTGGGACGGCCGGGGATGGGGCGGGCGAAAAACACGCTGTTTGGCCAATAGGAGCTGGTTCCATAGCAGGCCATCTGGGCCGTCCCGTCCGGATTCATCGTGAACAGCCGCCGCGAATTCGAGTGGGGCAGATCCGTGTATTCCCAGCGCAGGTACAGCAGGCGCCCGTCCTCCATCACCGTCGGGCACCAGTTGTGCTCCTGGTCGAAACAGAGCTGCCGCACCGTCCGGCCGTCCGCCGACACCCGATACAGATTGGCCACATTCGCCCCGCCGTTGACGCACGGCACCGCCACCATCGTGGCTGTCGACGTGAACGACACGTCGCCGTCGGGCAGATAACACCCGTCATAGTTGTCCACATCCGCACCCATGTCGGGGGTGATCTGGCGCACATCCGCCCCTTCAAGTCCGATCTCGTAAACCTGCCAGGGCCGCTGCGGGTCGGACTTGGAAAACATCACCCGATCCCCGTCCCAGTGGAGTTCGAGGTCGCCCACAAACGCGTCGTCTGGCGGTCGATAGACCGTCTCGATCCGGCTGTCCGGGGACACCGTCTCGATCCGGGCGATGTCGTTCCCGAAGCCGGCGCGCGGCAGAATGCAGTTGCTCTCCCAGTTCGCCGGCAGCCCCAGCCGCGGCGCGTCCGCCTTTCGCCGCACGACCAGGATCGCGTCGAAGTCGCCCAGCAGCGGATTCGCCATCAAGATGCGCCGCTGGAGGGCCTTGGCCTCGCCCGCCAGCGCCTCGAGCTCGGCTTCCGCTGCACCCGGATTCCTCCCCCGCATGTTCCATTGCGCCTCGACACGGTCCAGTGCCTCCTTCCAGGATGCGCCCCGCCGGCCGCCGCACTCCTCCGGCCACGTCGTCGCCAGATCCTCCGCGGCACGCCTCAGCGCGGCCAGGTTCACGCCCCCCGGCCCGCCCCGATTGGCCGTTGCCGGCGACCCCGCCTCCGCTCCGCCAAGCAGGGACGCCAGCGTGATCACCGGCAAGACAGCCCGGCACCACTCCCAGACGAAATGCTCCTGCAGCTTCATGGCGGCCGCAGTTGCGCCACAGTTCTCGAAGAAAGAACGGTGCGGGATCGCAAACGTCTTGGCAGTCATCCCCCGATTCACACCACCCGCCACCCGCGCCGTCAAGCGCAGAGGACCCCGATTGCACGGACTCTCTGTACTGCAATCGGTGACAGTCTTGCATTTCTGGCAAGATTTCCGCACTTCTATTCTCCAGC
>ERZ795054.3251-NODE-3251-length-12970-cov-23.368254_pt1 | contig 12970 bp, 10 predicted proteins | sample MGYA00375138_ERZ795054 | MGnify/ENA primary metagenome ERZ795054 (study PRJEB30183, sample SAMN05720215) | anaerobic digester metagenome | isolation source: active sludge of municipal wastewater-treating anaerobic digesters | place: USA | collected 2014-12-23 ...
TTTCTGATGCAGATTTTACAGATTTTAAAAGCTTTTTAAAGAAAGAAAATTTCTCATTTGATACCGAGACTGAAAAGCAATTGAAAAAAACATTAGAAACGGCTCAAAAGGAAAAAATAGACGAAAACATTAAGGTTGAATATCAAAATTTATTGACCGCTTTACACAAAAGCGAAGAAATTCAATTGAATAAAAATCAGACTGAAATTAAAAAAATCATACTAGATGAATTGATAAAACGTTACCAATACAAAGAAGGACTCTATCAATACTATATTCAAAATAATAGTGAGGTTAAAAAAGCAACTTCAATTTTAGCCAATCAAACAGAGTATAATAAAATACTTAAAAAATGATAAAACACGGGTTTGCATTTTTTCTGCTTTTCATCAGTATCTCACTTTTTGCTCAAGAGGAAATGGTACAATCCATCTATTTTGATACGAATAAATCGGATGTTGATTTAAAACAAACCACACAAATGGTTGATTTCATTAAAAAGATTGACAGTACACGGATTGAAAGTATTCAAATTTTTGGTTATTGTGACGACGTTGGAAAAGATGATTATAACAGAAAATTATCGACTGAAAGAGCCAATAAAGTAAAATCAAAAATTATCGACAACGGTATTACCAATAAAATCATTGTCACCATAGAAGGGAAAGGAAGAATCTTAATTGAGGATGATATTGTTGATAACCTTCCAGCTGTTCGTTCAAAAAACAGACGTGTTGATGTGGTGCTAAATTTAAAGCCTTTGCCTAAGGAAGATTTAAAAATTCCGGGAGTTTATCCAACGTTTACTAAAGACAATATTGTGGGTGACCGCATTGTGCTTTCTGATATGCTTTTTGAAAGAGGAAGCAGCGTTTTAACAGTGAAATGCAAAAATGAATTAGACAAAATGGCCAAACTTCTAAATAAATACAAAAATCTCCACATAGAAATACAAGGGCATGTTTGTTGTACGCCTCCCAACCATAAAGAAGCAATTGATAAAGCCACCAAAAAAAGAAAATTATCTCAAAACCGAGCTGAAAGCGTTTATAAATACTTGATTAGCAAAAAAATTGCCAAAGACCGATTAACTTTTAAAGGATATGGTAATACGGTTTCGTTAGGAAAAAGTCCGGAATTGGATCGAAGAGTGGAATTAGTGATAACGAAACTTTAGCTTTTTTTCATTTCAATATGCGGAATATCATCTTCGAGATACATTTCGCTGGTTTGAACAAATCCCAAGTTTTCATAGAATTTTTTTAAATACAATTGAGCTGAAATCGTGATATAAGTTTCATTTAAAACCGTTTTTGTCACCTCAATGGCTTCCTGCATCAAATCATAACCCCATTTTCTGTCGCGATAAGATTGCTTGACAACTACTCTGCCAATAGAAGCGGCTTCAAAATAATCGCCGGGTATAAAAATTCGGACATAAGCAACAATTTCGTTGTTAAAAGTTCCGATAAGATGAATGGCTTTTTCATCTTTTCCGTCAATATCCTGATAAACGCAATTTTGCTCCACTACAAAGACCTCACTTCTCAATTGCAGCACATTGTAAAGTTCTGTTAGCGAAAGTTCGTTAAAACTCTTTATTTTGAATGTTAATTGCATAAAAAAAGGAAGTTAAAACTTCCCGTAAATTTATAATAGTTTAATCGATTTAATTATCGATTCTAATTCGTGCATTAAATCTCTTTTTGATTGAGATGGATTGTAACAAAACCCTTCAATAATTAAATAACGATTGTTTTTTTCGTCTTTTATCGCATAATTAATAAACGGTCCAGCCATAAAATCGTTTTTCAACTCCCAGGTTCCTTTGGTTTCATAGGTTTTTTTACCATCTAAAATTGTGTAAAAGAAATAGGGTGAATATGCCGCTTCAGTAACCATAAACGTATTTGGTAACGTTCCCTGAATATGCTTTTGACCTATGGAATCACGCATTTGAATGATATTGGTCATTGTATTCGAATCTTTCTGTATAGTGCTCAGGGGAACTTCGTATATCAATAGACTGGCATTTCCGGAGATAAGCTCTTTTCGAATCCAAAAAAACTTTTCCTCTTCAATAATATAACGGTAGGCCGTAGGCAACTTTAAACTCGCTTTAAATTTGGTTTTTATTTTCGTATCATTTAATAACGATTTTGCAATACGTTTTTGGTTTTCAGCTATTTCTGTTTTCTTGAATTTTTTGATTATTTCCTGCGAATGGGTTTCTAATAATTTAATAATTTCAGAAACAGAACCCCCAGAAATATGAGCCACATTTTGAGGTTGTGCAAACTCGTTTTCTTTTAGTTCAAAAGCGTTGTTCTCCTTTTTTAAAACCACCAAAATATTTCTGCTGTTGGTCATAAAACCTTCAAATAAATTGGGAGCATATTGTTTGATTGTAAACAAAGGTTCTTCTTGAGGTAAACCATCAACCGGAGCGGCAAATTTTTTACGAATGCTGTCACCCACTTCGCCATTCCACAATTGATTATCAATAATCACAGAAAGGTGATTAATTTTACCGGATGATTCTTTATAGGCCGTTCCGGACTTTTCCTCTTTGCAAGACACTATAAAAGTGACACAAAAAAGGAGAATAAAAATATTTTTCATGATAGTATTTTAATAGGAATGGGCGATTTTTATCCGCTGATTTTTAGTTTCATTCCCGGTTTTATATTTCCACCACTAATACCGTTCCATTTTTTTAAATCAGAGACTGTAACACCTTTTATTTTTTTAGAAATACTAAACAAAGAGTCGCCTTTTTTCACAATATAAATATCTTCTTTATTAAAAGTAGAATGTTTTTCAGGTTTTTGAGTTTTAACCTCGGCTACTATTTCTTCTTTTTCCGGAACGATAATTTTTAAAGTTGACCCTAATTTTACATTATAATCTTCTAAATTATTCCATTTCTTGATATCATCTATACCTACACCGTATTTTTTGGCAATTGTACTTAAATTATCTCCGCTTTGGACAACATAATTTTCGGTTTTTTCTTGATTTATAGCCGCCGAAACTAACAATTTTGAACCAAGTTGAATATTTTCATCTTTTAGGTTATTCCATTCTTTTAAATCCTCTTTAGTAACGCTGTATTTTTGAGCAATGCTATATAAATTTTCTCCTCTTTCTACTAAATGAAATTTTGTGGAATCCTTTTCTTTTTCTGATTTTGACTTAATGGTGTCGTTTGAAATGGCTACTGATTTATCCGATGTTTTTTTAGGAGCTACTGCAACTGCTTCATCCGTTATAATTTTCAAACTTTTACCGGTTGCTACTTTATTTGATTTTAATTTATTCCATTTTTTTAATTCAGAAATGGTAACGCCATATTTTTTAGAAATTCCTCCTAATGATTCTCCTTTTCTTACTTTGTGGTATTTTGTTTTAGAAACCATTCCTTCTGAAACATATGCTTGGTTTGAAGTAAAAGGTTTCTCTCTTTTGTTAAAATCATACTCTGTATAAGCATAAATTTTACTTTCATTAGATGTGAATACAGCCACTTTATCGATTGGTAATCTCACAAAATGTTTTTTATCAGCCATATAAGGCACATAATCACGTTTGTATTGAGGATTTAAAAATCGCAATTGTTCTACTGAAATACTCAATAAATCCGATAATTGTTTAAAAGTCATTTTGTTTTTTACCATTATGGTATCTGTTTCAAAATGATTTACAACCGCTTTATTGGGTTTAATACCATGTTCTTTGTGAAATTCAAACACATACATAGTTGCGATGAAAGCCGGTACATAACCTTGAGTTTCTTGAGGTAAATAAGGTCTGATGTTCCAATAATTTTGTTTTCCACCGGAACGGCGAATTGCTTTACTTACATTTCCTGGACCGGCATTATAGGAGGCCAAAACCAAATCCCAATCGCCAAAGATGGCATACATGTTCACCATATATTGGCAAGCCGCTTCTGTAGCTTTCAACATATCGCTTCGTTCATCTGTATAGGTAGTAATATCTAGATTATATTGCTTTCCGGTTCCGTACATAAATTGCCACAAACCGGTAGCCCCGGCTTTAGAAACAGCTAACGGATTTAAAGCTGATTCAACAACAGCTAAATATTTAATTTCTAACGGAACATTGTATTTAGCTAATGACTCTTCAAAAATTGGAAAATAGTATTGAGACAATGACATCAATCGCTCGTATGCTTTTTTTCTGTTTTTAAGATAGTGCTTAATGATATTCTCTAAACCTTTGTTGTATTCAATGTGAAAAGCCGATTTAGAATCTAAAATTTTCAACCGTTCTTTTAATAAATCAGTTGATAAATCATAGTCTACATTATTTTCAGGATTCACATTTTGGATATCTGCAATCATTTCGTTAAACAAATCCTGATTGCTTAATTCACTCATCCAACGTTCGTCTACACAAGAAGCAACTTCATGCTTAACAAAGCTTTGCTTAATAGAATCTAAATAAGAAATTTTAGGTTCAACTTTTTGATTAATGCTCACAATTGTAGTATCTTGAGCATGAAACAAAGTAGAAAAAAGTAAAACGGTGGCGAGTGTGGTATTTCGTAAATTCATTATTATTGGTAATCTTTTATTTATCAGATGATTATCTGTTCTTGCAAACATAATTATATACAACGATAAAAACTGTTTATTTATTGTTAAAAGTACTCTTTAATCTAAAATTGCCGCAATTCCCGGCAAGGTTCTTCCTTCAAGCATTTCCAACATTGCTCCACCACCGGTAGAAACATAACTCATTTTATCTTCTAATCCGAATTGTTTAACCGCAGCAACTGAATCACCTCCACCTACTAAAGAAAATGCTCCATTAGCGGTTGATTCAGCAATATAATTTCCTAAAGCTATCGTTCCGTGAGCAAAGGCTTCCATTTCAAAAACACCTAAAGGACCATTCCATAAAATGGTTTTTGAATTCATAATCTCGGCTTTAAAATTTTCCAATGATTTTGGTCCGGCATCTAATCCTTGCCATCCGTCCGGAATTTCACGCACATCAACAATCTGTGTGTTAGCGTCGTTTGAAAAAGCATCTGCAGCAACTACATCAACCGGAATGTGGATATGTACATTTTTTTCTTTAGCCATGTGTAAAATATCCAATGCTAATTGTAATTTATCATCTTCACAAATTGAATTCCCTACTTTTCCGCCTAATGCTTTGATAAAAGTAAAAGTCATTCCGCCTCCAATAATCATATGGTCAACTTTGTCTAAAATATTTTCGATGACCGTAATTTTTGATGAAACTTTTGAACCACCAAGTACTGCTGTTACCGGTTTTACACTATTTTTCAAAACCTTATTTAAACTTTCAATTTCTTTAGCCAACAACATACCAAAACATTTATGATTTGGAAAAAACTGAGCAATTATGGTCGTAGAAGCATGAGCTCTGTGAGCGGTTCCGAATGCATCATTCACATAAATATCACCCAAAGAAGCTAATTTTTTTGAAAATTCTAAATCTCCTGCTTCTTCTTCTTTATAAAAACGAAGATTTTCTAAAAGTAATACTTCGCCTGCTTTTAAATTATTAGCCGCTTTTTCAGCAATTTCACCAATACAATCTGACGCAAATTGAACCGGAACACCTAAAACTTCTGAAATTTTTACCACAATATGACGTAAAGAAAATTCGTCTTGCACCCCTTTTGGACGACCTAAGTGTGACATTAAAATAACACTTCCACCATCTGCTAAAATTTTATCTATTGTAGGTTTAGCAGCCTCAATTCTATTGGCATCAGTTACATTAAACTTTTCATCTAAAGGCACATTAAAATCAACTCTAATTAATGCTTTTTTGTTGTTGAAATTAAAATCAAAAAGGGTTTTCATTTTTATAAATTTTAGTTGTTATGTCAAATTTTCACAAATATAATTTTTTAAAAATTAACTATATTTGATTTAAATCATGTTTTGGTTTTATTCCGTAATATTGACAATTAAAATCCACAATTCCTCAAAATATGTGTTTTTTAGTTTAGATTCCCGTAAAGCATCTGCTTCCGCTCTCGTATTTACAAAATCCAGATAAACATACATAAAGTTATTTTCAGGACTGGTAAAATAATTAGGGTCGAGTCCTCTATCCCTAAGTTTCATCATAAATTTTGCGGCATTTACACGTTCATTAAAAACATTGGCTACTAGATAATAGCCTTTAGGCATGTCAATATTGTTTAATCGTTGAACTGAATTATTGACTGAATTTTCCAGAGAATTAGATTTTTTATCTTCCTTTTTCAATTCGGTAGTAGAAACTAATTTAGAATCAACCGGTTTTTGTTTCTCGCTTGATTGTGCAGATAGATTCTCGCTTTTCTCTGAATTTATAGTGCCGGATGAGGTTACAACTTTTGCTTCAGGTGATTTTTTAGCAACTTCCTTTTCCTTAGGCTTTGAATTTGTGTTTGCCACAATATCAGTTGTACTTGGAACTGAAGTTGCGTTTGGTTTTGTTGACTTATCTTTTGATTTTGTTACCGCTTTTACCTCTGGTTTCAAACTTGTCTCGGTTTCAGCAACTTTTGGCTTAAATGCGTTTTCGGCAATTGTTTGAGGACTTGGTTCCTGAATAATTTCTTTATTGGTGGTTTTATCAACCAATTTGAATTTTTTGTCTTCAAAAACTACTTTAGTATTGTCTTGCGGTTGTTCAATTTGAATTTTAGAAGGTTTGATTTCAATGTTTAACGCACAGAAGAACATATAAAAAACATCGCCTGAAGATTTGAAGCTGACTCTGGCATCTTTAGCATTATTGCCTATTTTAGAATTGTTTGGATTGCGTAAAGTTGTAATCAACGCATCATATCCCAACGTGTTTTTACTGTCCGGAATTCGATATTGAAAATTTTCGTCTTCAATTGTAATTGAACTGTCAAAAAAGTTGCTGTATTTTCGTGTTCCGGTTTTAATATTTGAAAGACTGGTATTTGTTGAAGAACTAAACATTAATAAATCTCCATCCACATTAAAATCACCTTCTAAAGCAGAACAGGCAAGTTTTACAATAACATCTCCTTCCGGTTGGGTTTCAAAATTTTTAAAATTAATGTCAACTCTTTCACTGGATGCTCCGGCAAAACCATCGTAGGAACTGATATACTTTTCGGTCATGGATAAATCTTCATACACAAAAATAATTGTCCACCCTGCAGCAGAACCGCCAATTAATGTGCCTTGAGTTGCTTTTATGTTTGCAACTGTATAAAATCCAAATGGATTTTCTAATTCTTTCACATAGGGTGTAATGTCAGCATAAACAGTATAAGGAGCAACTTCTTTGAGGTTTTTATCTTTTATTCCATCAAAAATAATTTCTCCTTTAATCGATTTATATTCTTTTTGCGTTGGAAATTTGACCAATACTTCATCAAAAAACTCTCTTGTTTTATCAAAAGCAACAAATTTATCTTCTCCTTTTTTATAACCACTTTCATATTTATAGGTTGCAGACCAATATAGACCGGCATAAATGATTTTTTTCGATTCTTCATTCTTCAAAAACAAAGCAGCACTACTAGAAGAAAAAGTTTCCTTATCTGTATCAATATCGATATATTCCATATCCATTTCATCATTTGAAAGTGTTTCAAATGTTTTGTCATTAAATGGCATATTTGTGGAATTTTTTTTATCAATCCTATTCAGTACAGAATTGGCAATAATAGTCATATCGCCTTTTACATTGACTTTGTAACGTTCTTTAAACGGAACAGTCAATTGTGCGTTACTCCAAGAGGAGAAAATTAAAAAAACAATAAAAAGTGCGTTCTTACATCTTTTTAGATTCATATACGTACTCATATTTGAATGATATAAAGCTTTGGGGTTCAACATTCACGGAGACAAAGGTAATAAAGACGAACGACAAAAAGGCTTGTTTTGTAGATTAAAGTAAGAAAATAATGTGTTTTTGTGTATTAGCTATTTATATAATTGCCTTTTAAAGTAAGATTTTAAAGTTTGAATCTGTTTAACACAGCATTTTTTTAGGCAAAAAAATAGTTTATATTTGCTTTATGCAGTTTTCAGAAATACTAGGACAAGAACATATCAAAAACCACCTTACTCAAAGTGTTCAACTGGGAAGAATTCCGCATGCTCAACTTTTTGTGGGCCCGGAAGGATCAGGCACTTTGCCTATGGCTATAGCTTACGCTCAATATCTTTTATGCTCGAATAATGGAGCTGAAAATTCTGGCGGAAATGAATCTTGTAATTTAAAATTTCTTCATTTTGCTCATCCTGATTTACATTTTATTTATCCCACAGTTACTACTGATGAGGTAAAATCTAAACCCAAAAGCATTGATTTTATTCAGGAATGGCGAGAATTTTTAAATCAGAATACGTACGGTGGCCTTTTTGATTGGTTTAAAATACTGGATGTTAAAAACAAACAAGGAGAAATTAGGGTCGACGATGCTCAGGAAATAGTTAGATCTCTTTCTCTAAAATCATATGAAGGCGGTTATAAAGTCATGATTATTTGGATGGCCGACAAAATGAATATTGAAGCCTCCAATAAATTGTTGAAAATTTTAGAAGAACCTACTGACAGAACTGTTTTCATTCTAATTACCGAAAATGAAGAAGACTTAATTCAAACAATTCGTTCACGCTGTCAGGTTTTAGACTTTAATGGTTTACCTGAACAAGTAATTGCTGAAGCCTTAGTAAAATATAAGAAATTAGACCAAAATACCGCTTCTAAAATTGCTCGCCAAGCACAAGGAAATTACAATAAAGCTCTGAAATTAATTAGTGAAGACAACGAGGATTTACCTTTTGAACAATGGTTTGTAATCTGGGTTCGTGCTGCTTTTAAAGCGAAAGGAAATGCCGCGGCTATTCATGAATTAATTGAATGGAGTGAGGAAATAGCAAAAATGGGTCGTGAAACGCAAAAGAAATTTTTGACATATTGTTTGGAAATGTTTCGTCAAGCCTTATTGTTAAACTATCAAGCAACTTCATTGGTTTATTTAGAACCAAAAGTTGAAAAATTTAAATTGGAAAACTTTGCCCCATTTGTAAACGGCAATAACATTATAAACATTTACAAAGAACTAAACGACGCTATTTACCACATTGAACGCAATGGGAATGCAAAAATTATTTTAACTGATTTATCTATCAAACTAACCCGTTTAATACATAAAAAATAAACCTATGAACAATCCAGCTTCTTTTTTAATATTACTTTTTTTGGCGATTACTTTTTTGCAATCCGGTTACGATAAACTCTTTTATTGGAACGATAATTTAGGATGGTTGAAAGGCCATTTTTCAAAAACAATTCTCAAAAATATGGTTCCGTTAGCTTTGGCTAAAATATTGATTTTAGAACTTATTTCTGGGATTTTAGCTATAGCAGGAATGGTTCAGTTACTATACAACGGTGAGCGAGAATACGGTTTTTATGCCGGCGTGATGAGTTGTATTACGTTGATTTTTTTGCTTTTCGGACAACGATTAGCAAAAGACTATGACGGTGCCCGAACTATTGTGATTTACTTTGTTCCTGCTGTTCTAGTAGTTTACTGGCTGAATTAAAATTAATGATTCAAACTCGCCTTAAATATCCTTAACTCGCCCCACGTAAATTGATCGCCAACTTCTTCTTTTAAAGCATGCAAAGTATCTTCGTTGTAGCCATCAAAGGCTGCTGATAATTCCTCTATTTTGGTTTGAGAAAGTACATCGGTGATGGATATAGTTTTGGCTTCAATTAGCTTAGCTAAATGGCCCTGAATAGTTTGTGGCGTTAATACCCGAATTTTTGAGATTTCCTCAATAGTCATTTTTTGTTGCCAAAGTTCATAAGTTTCCTGAACCGTCGATTTTTTAGGTTCTTTTGTGTTTGCTTTTTTCTTTTTAGGAAGATATTGATAGAGGTTAACCTCTTCTTCTTCAGCAATTAAGTCAACTTTAATGGTTTTAAAATGTTCTTGAACAGCTTCGATTTTTAAACCTCGGTAATTTTTAATGGTGTCTGAATTCAAATTTTCTTTATTGATTTCTTTTCCATCCGTAAGTATTTGTATCATTCGAACGGCCTTAAACAATTGAAGAATTGATTTCGTTAGATTTTCTTCCAATTCGCTTAATTCAGTAAAATACTCTTTTACACGTTTTTTTCGTTTGACTTCTTCCATTTTCAATAGTAAATCGAACAAAACCGAATCTGTTTTTGGAAAAAAATAATCAAACGCGGCCTTAATTCGTTCAGAAATAAACAAAATATCAACTTCTTCCACTTGGAAAAGACGATTTAATTGCGATCTAAATTTCTTGGCCGGTTCTTCTAACTCGCTAATTGCATTTTCTTGAATTTCAGCCCATTTTTGATGTTTACTTTTCTCAGATTTTTCCGCATTTGCCAAATAACTAAAACGATGATTTCGCCAATCTTGTGCTAATTCAGTCCAATCAAAACTGTTTTTGATGTATTCATGAATGAATCGTTGCGTTTCTTTTTGCAGCGTTTTTACAATGGTTTCATTATCGGCTTTATTTTCTGCATATTGCATTACTTCCTGGTCGTTTGAAATGCCATTCATTTGAATTGGTTTAAGCAAAATCAACCCGTCTAACGAGCGAAGTCGCGATAAAGCAACATACGCTTGTCCCGGTAAAAAAACCTGCGAGACATCTAGAACAGCTTTTTCAAACGTCAATCCCTGGCTTTTATGAACAGTTATCGCCCAAGCTAATTTAATTGGGAAATGCACAAAAGAACCAAGTACTTCTTCGTCTATTTCTTTTGTGTTTTCATTAACGGAATACCGAATATTTTTCCATTCATATTTTTCGACTTCTATGATTTTATTTTCTTCCGGAAAATGAATAATAATTTCGCCTTCAGACAATGATTTGACAAAGCCCATTTTGCCATTGAAATAATTTTTTTCAGGAGACAAATCGTTTTTAATAAACATAATTTGAGCCCCAACTTTCAATTGCAAAATTTCTTCAACCGGATAAATTTTTTCAGGAAAATCTCCCACAATTTCGGGTTTAAATCGGAAACATTTCTCTTTAATTTCGTCTAAAGAAGCTGCATTTATTTCGTCTGCTTTTGCATTGTGTGTGGTTAATGTAATATAACCTTTATTGGATTTTATGTCGAATTTTGGATTTACAAAATCATTTAAAATCATCATATCCTGTGATGAAATCATATTGTTTCGCAAGTTATTTAATACCGATATAAACCGCTCGTCAGATTGACGGAAAATCTTAGTTAATTCGATATAAAGCGGTGGACTTTCTTGAATTACTTTTGCATTAAAAAAGAAAATTCCTCTATAATAATTTCTTAAAACCCGCCATTCATCATTTTTTACAACGGGCGGTAATTGCAGTAAATCACCTATAAATAGAACTTGAACACCCCCAAAAGGAAAATCTTTTCTTCTTATTTTTCGTAGTGTAAAATCAATTGCATCTAACAAATCAGCCCTCAACATGCTGACTTCATCAATAATAAGCAATTCCATGTTAAGCATAACACTTTTCTTTTGTCCGCTCATTCGAAAATGCTTGACCAACGTGTTTTTGGTTTCAAATTTTTGATAATCAGAGATGCTTGAACCGGGAATATATTCGGGAATAAAACCACTAAACGGTAGTTGAAACATGGAATGAATCGTAACTCCTCCTGCGTTTAACGCGGCAATTCCTGTGGGAGCGACTACCACCGTGTTTTTGTGAGTAGTTTGAATAATCTGTCGTAACAGCGTAGTCTTTCCTGTTCCGGCTTTTCCGGTCAGAAAAACAGACCGTTGTGTTTGATTAATAAATTGAAGTACTTGGCGTGCATCGTTTGTAATTTCCATTTGGCGTTGAGTTTAGAAATGTGAAAATACAAATTTTTGATTAAATAGAAATTATTTTTGACATCAATAAACAAAAAACCTCTCGACGAGGAGAGGTTAAAGTATTGAAATAATATTTCAATTATTTTTTTGCTTCTGCAGTATCTTCTTTCTTAGTTTCAGTTGAAGATTTTGCTTTGTATTTATCGTTTAGCAATTTAATAATCTCTTTTGTGATATCATATTCCTCTTTTGCATACAAAACAGAAGCAGCATCACCTGTGCCATATATATAGTTATATCCTTTTTCTTTACCGTAATCTTTGATGAATTTTTTTACATCTTTTACTAAGCTATCCATCTCTTTTCCACTTTCTTCTTGTAATTGACGTAAGATAGCTTGTTGAGCATAAGACAACTCTTGTTCTTTTTTCTGTAATTCAGCTCCTTTTTGTTGAGCCCATTGTGGTCCGTAAGTTTGAGCATTTTTTTGAAAACTAGAAGCTTCACTTCTAAAACGAGCTACTTCTGCTTCTAATTGCTTGCCCATTTCTTCCCCTTTTGATTTATATTTTGCTTCGATATCTTTCGCTTCGGTATATTCTTCAAGAAGATTTGAAGTATCAACATAAGCCGTTTTGAAATCTTTTTGTTCGGCTGCTTTTTCACAAGATGCTAGGGCTAGAATTAAGCCAAAAACTAAAATTGATTTTTTCATTCTGTTTGTCTAATATTTAAATTTTGGTAAAAGTAGTAATTCCAAGTGAACTAACAAATTTGATTTATTTTAATAAAATTCAATACTATAATTAATATTGATGCTTTTAAGGTTTTTTATTAGTATTAGTGATAAGAAACAGCCTTCATATTTTGAATTAAATCAACAATTTTAAAACAATTATGGAAATGTTGGTTAATTGTAAAAAGATCAGTTAATTGTGTTTAAAATAAGTTTTAACTGTTTTTAAAGATGTAAATATGGGATGAATATTCTTTTGTTTGCCTTCCTTTGAGATTTGATTGTAATCCAACCCAAAAAGCGGAGAACAGATTCATTTTTCCGGTTTTATATTTTTCTGAAAGTAAACTGACATAAAAACTATCAAACCACAT
>ERZ795054.3253-NODE-3253-length-12966-cov-4.772442_pt1 | contig 12966 bp, 9 predicted proteins | sample MGYA00375138_ERZ795054 | MGnify/ENA primary metagenome ERZ795054 (study PRJEB30183, sample SAMN05720215) | anaerobic digester metagenome | isolation source: active sludge of municipal wastewater-treating anaerobic digesters | place: USA | collected 2014-12-23 ...
GTTGTGATTCGACTCGAAGTCGACGCCGGACTGCCGGGCGGGCTGGCCATTTATGGGGAGCGGTTTGGACGGTACCCGGTGGATCCGAGCCTGGTGTTCGAATTGAAGTGAGCCTTGCGCGCACAGAAGCCGGATCGCCCCTCAACGGCGTGGTCGAGGGCTTTTACGGGCGGCCCTGGACACTTCGCCAGCGGCGAGCCCTGATCGATTGGTTGCACGGGGCCGGCCTGAATGCCTATCTGTACGCGCCAAAAGATGATCTCAAGCACCGCGCGCTCTGGCGCGAGCCTTACACGCGATCGGAGGCAGCCGGGTTGCGCGCGGTCGCCGATGCCTGCCGCAAACGCGGGGTGCAGTCCATCTACGCGATCGCTCCGGGCTTGGATCTCGCCGCCGCCAGGCCAAAAGAGACCGCCACTCTCATCGCCAAACTCGATCAGGTCCGCCGGCTTGGCGCATCCCACTGCGCGATTCTCTGGGACGATCTGCCCGCCGGACTGTCCGAGGAAGACCGGCGGATGTACGGCACCGTGGCCGCCGCCCAATGCGCCGTGGCCAATCGCGTGGCCGACGCGCTCGAACGGGACTCCCCCGCATCCCGGCTGCTCTTCTGTCCCACCGTCTACTGCGGGCGCATGGCCGAGCCGTCCGTCCGCCAATCTCCTTACCTTCGGGAGGTGGGCGAGAAACTCCGACCGGGCATCGAGTTCCTCTGGACCGGTCCGCACATTGTGTCCGAGGCGATTCCGGCGAGCTCGATTCGCGCGCTGCGTCAGGTCATTGGACGCAAACCGATTCTCTGGGACAATCTCCACGCCAACGATTACGACAGCCGAAGGCTCTATCTGGGTCCGTACACGGGGCGTGCCCCTGCACTGCGGCAGGAGATCGGCGGGGTGTTGCTGAATCCCAACTGCCAGCTCGAAACGAATTTCGTCCCCATCCACACCCTGGGTGCCTGGTGCCGGTGCGCGCGCCCGCCCGCCGCGCGCACCGCATTCCGCAAAGCGACGGCGGCCTGGCTGCCCGCCTTCACCTGTCGCGGAGGCGCGACTCTCGAGATCGACGAGATCGGCCTGCTCGCCGATTTCTTCTATCTCCCGAGCGAGTTGGGGAATCGTGCCAAGGCGTACGTGGCCGACCTGAAACGCTTGCTGGGCGCGGCCCCGGACCAGTGGGGCGCAGTCGGGAGGCGTTTCGAAAGAACGAGCCGGCGAATTCTGGCACTTTGCGACAAGCTGACCCAGCTCGACGATCGCGATTTGCTCTACGCGCTCTATCCGCGCGTGTGGGAACTCAAGGAGACCGTGCTGCTGCTGCTGGCCTGGATCGCCTGGCGCCCTCACGCACCGAACCCCAAGGCGCGGTTTCGCTCGCCCGACTACCGCCCCGGCATCTTTCGCGGCGGATTCGCGGCAAGTATCGAGCGGCTCCTGCCGATGGACGACGCGGGGTTCTTCACTCCGGGAGTCTGGGCGCAATCCGATGAATGACACGCAATTCGAATCGGGTTTTCACATCCGCCCATGTCTTCCGGCCGATCTCGAGGCCGCTTACGACGTCTGTCTGAAGACGGGCGATTCCGGGGCTGATGGCACGCATTTGTACCGGGACGATCCTTCGGCTTTGGGGGATCTCTACGTGGGGCCGTACGTCGCCTTCGAGCCCGATCTGGCGTTTGTCCTCGAGGACGGCGCGGGCGTCTGCGGTTATGTGCTGGCGGCGCTGGATTCGGCGCGCTTTTACGAGCGTCTGCGGGCCGAATGGCTGCCGCCACTGTGCTCGAGGCATCCCGATCCCGAGGGCGACCCGGCGACATGGACCCCGTCGCAAAGGCTCTACCACGAATACCACCACTATCAGGTCTATTATCCGGCCTCTTTTCGCCCCTACCCCTCCCACCTTCACATCGACCTGGCGCCGCGGGCGCAGGGCCGGGGTCAGGGGATCCGGATGATGCGCCACCAACTGGAGACGTTGGAGCGGCGCGGTTCGGCCGGCGTCCACCTGTGCATGAGCGCCGTGAATCACCGCGCGTACCGGTTCTATCGCAAGCTGGATTTCGACGAGCTTGCCCGGATTGGGGCTGGAGGCGACGAAGTGGTTTATTTGGGCAAACGCATCGAGAAACGGTGAGTCACCAGGCCGGCTGCCCACCCCTCCGATCCCGTTTGTCACCGGGCGCGGCACATCGGCGGCCCCAGCGGATGACGCACTTGAATTTCGTTGACGCTCGGAGCCGCGGCCTTGAAACTCCGGGCAGTGATCCAAACCAGACCGACGCGAAAGCGGGAACCGCAACGCGCCCGATGGCGCGTGAGGCTCCCCCTGGCCCGAGACCGCGGTCGCTTGGATGCTGCTGAAGCGCCGGATGCTCATTGAGAAACACAAACCAAGAACCCCCGCAGAAACGCGCCTATGAAATCCCTGACACGCCTTTTGCCGAGCGGTGGCTCGGCCTTGTTCTGCCTCGTCGCCGGGTTGGTGTTCGCCCCGCCCGGCGCGGCTCGCATCCTCGATGACTTCAACGACAATACAAAGACCGGCTGGACCGATTTCACGTTTATCCCGGGCTTCGGCCTGCCCGTCGAACAGGCTGGCCAGTTCCATTTCGACCAACAGCCGGCCAATCAAGACATCTTCAGCGCGAGCCAGAAGACCAGCGAACTCTTCGAGCTCAAGGAAGGCCGGACCATCGAATTCCGCGTCGATCTCATCGAGTCCGCCGGTGAGGATGCGTTTGCGGTGTTGGCGTTCATTCCGAATACCGGGGGCAATAACCCGGGCACCCTGGCGGGATACGGCCTTGCCAAGGATCCAACCGATGTGCTCATCACCAAGGGCATCCAGAAGTATTTCGTTGAGGACGACGGCGTCACCGCCGAGCTGAAGAACGACAACGTCACGCTGGTCCTGAGACTCGCCGCCAAGAACGGAAACGTCACCGTCACCGGCAAGATCCTGGACAAGGACGCCGGCGACGCCGTGCTGTGGGAACGGACGGTCGTGGATACGCCGGCGGCTGACATCATGGAGGGCGGCACCGATTCGCCAGCCGCGCCTTTCCTGACCACCGGCTACTTCACCCTGTACTGCTATCAGCAATACAGCGGGGACAAGATCTACTCGGTCCATTACGACAACGCGGAGGTCTTCGTCACCGAAGAGACGTTGATTGACGATTTCAACGACAACACCAAGACCGACTGGACGGATTTCACGTTTATTCCCGGTTTCGGGATTCCCACTGAGGAAAACCAGCAGTTCCATTTCGACTTGTTGCCGGCCAACCAGGACATCTTCACCGCCAGCCAGAAGACCAGCCGGGTGATCGAACTCAAGGATGGCGAGCAGGTGCGTCTGGAAGTCGACCTGGTGCAGGACTCCGGCGAAGATGCCTACGCGGTGGTGGCGTTCATCCCGAACACCGGTGGCAACAGCCCCGGCACATTGGCAGGTTACGGCCTGGCTAAAGACCCAACGGACGTGCTCATCACCAAGGGAGTTCAGAAGTACTTCATCGCCGATGACGGCGTCACCGCCGAGCTGAAGAACCAAAACGTCACCCTGGCGCTCACCCTCACGGTCCACAACGGCAATGTCGAGGCCTGCGCGCAGATCCTGGACAAGGACGACAACAACGCCGTGCTCTGGTCACGGACCGTCCTGGACACGCCCGCGGCCGATCTGATGCAGGATGGCACCGATTCTCCCGCCGCGCCCTTCATCACCACCGGCTACTTCACCTTGTACTGCTACCAGCAGTTCAGCGGCGAGAGGCTCTATTCGGTTCACTATGACAATGCCGTCCTCCACGCGCCGCCCGCCGCCGGCAACACCGCGGCTATTCTCTCGGACATCGCCCCTGCCGAATACGCCAACTTCCTGCCTGCCTCGACACAGATCGCGTTCAAAGTGACCGACGATCAACCGCTCGAAAACGAGAAAATCTCGGTCACACTCAATGGCGCCACCTTCACCACCGCCAACGGTCTGAGTGTAACCGGGACGGGCAACAGCCGCACCGTCACCCTCGGCGGCCTGGCCGCCAACGTGAACTACGCGGCTGTCCTCTCGGTCGAGGACAGCGGCGGCCTCCAGACCTCACGAAATCTCTACTTCGACACCTTCGCGGTCAACAGCCTCACCATCGAAGTTGAGGATTACAATTTCGCCTACGGCCAGTTCATCGACAACCCCGTCGTCGTCGGGGAGGGAGGCTATGATCCGGATGGATATAGCTTGCAGGCGGGAGTTTCGACGGTCGATTTCAGCGACACCCGCACCTCACCCAATGCAGAGGACACCAAGTATCGGCCCGATGATCCCGTGCGCATGACGCATGCCCTCGATCACGAGCGGGCCAAGTACGAGGCCGCGGGCGGCACGACCATGGGCGTGTATGACTACGCTGTCGGCGACATCGCCGCCGGCGAGTGGATGAACTACACGCGCACTTTCCCCGCGGGCAATTACGAGGTCTATCTCCGCCAGGGCCTGGCCAACATGGCCACCGGCGAAAGCGTCCTCGAAGAAGTCACCGGCGATCCCACTCAACCGGATGCCGCCGCCACGCCGCTCGGCTCGTTCCTGGGTGCGCGGACCGGATTCCAGTTTCGCAACTTCCCGCTCACCGATGGCACGGGGCAGAACAAGATCGTCCTCACCCTCTCCGGCAAGAAGACCTTTCGGTTGCGCCAGGTCACGCCGGATCCCGGTGACGGAGCGCGTTACCTCAATTACATGGTCTTCATTCCCGCCAGCGGGCCATCTGTGGATCGGGCGTCCATCACCTCCCTTTCGCCGGCGCCCGGCTCGGAGCTGAACACCGCGCTCCCGGTGATTGACGCAGTGATTCAGAACCGGACGACTTCCGTCAACCTCGGCACAGTGACACTGGAAGTGAACGGCCAGGTCGTCCCCGCCACGGTGACACCGACGGCTGCGGGCGCGACGGTGCACTACCCCATCGCGCCTCCTCCTCCCTCAGGCGCGATCAACAACGCCAAGATCGCGTTCAAGGACAGCGAGGGAGTCGATATTGCCGCGGAGTGGCAGTTCAGCATTAACTACCTGAGCCTCGATCCCGCCAATCGTCAGCCCGGCCCAGGCAAGGACCGCGGCTTCTACGTCCGGGTGGTCCAAGCCGACCCCGCGTATGGACCCTACGAAAGCAGCCTCGAACGGGCCGAACTCCAACTGGCGCCCAACTCGACGATCCCAGCCATCCTCGACAAGAGCGTCACCGAGCAGTTGATCGAGATGTCCCAGGACGGTGGAACCGCCGGCTTCTTCCAAAAGGAATACCTGGTGCCGGGTTTGGACGAGACCGGGCTGACAGACGACTTCGCCGTCGAGGCGAACGCCTGGCTCGAGTTGGCGGCCGGTTCCTACCGGTTCACCGTGATCAGTGACGACGGCTTCAAAGTCTCGTCCGGCGCCAGTCTGAGCGCCAAGACCCCCATCCTCGGCGCCCGCAACGGCGGAACCGCCAACGAAGTGACGGGCACGTTCGAGTTCTATGTGCCGGTCACGGGTTTCTATCCGTTCCGCCTGGTCTGGTACGAGCGCGGCGGAAGCGCGCATGTGGAATGGAGCTCTGTGAACATGGCCAGCGGGGTTCGCACGCTGATCAACGACACGGAGGCCCAGGGCGCCATCAAGGCCTACCTCGATATCGTCCCGGCCCCGGCAGTCAAGGTGCAGTCGTCGGCCACCGTCGCCGGGGGCTATGCCGACGATGCCACCGCTGTCATCGACACGAACGCGAAGCGCATCACCCTCCCCTTGAGCGGTGCGGCCCGATTCTATCGGCTCGCCGGCGCCTCTGCGTTGACAATCACCTCCGTGCAGGTGCAAGGGGCGAACCTGATCATGATATACCAATGATCGATTGCCGCCGCGCGTTTCTTCCCCTGGAAATCAAAGGAACCCGGCGGCCAGCAGCGCACGATCATCGGCGCCGGACTCCCGGACGCGGCGGGCCCCATCCCGCCGCGTTCGCTCGCTTTGGAAAGCCAATCAGCCTCTCATGACAATACCCACCACCACGATCTCCGCGCCAACCCGGGAGCCACAGCAATGAGCGAGGACAACTTGCTCCTGGTCGCCGACAGCGAGCGGGACGCAAACATGCTGTATGCGGTCAGGATGTTTATCCCGGATCCTTTCGTCTACCTTCGCCGCGATGGACGAAACTACATCATCGCCAGCGATCTCGAACTGGATCGCGCCCGCCGCGAGGCAAACGGTTGCCGCGTCCTCTCCTTGAGCCGCTGTCAGCGCAAGTTAAAACGTCCCCGTGACGAAAGCCTCGCCCGCGTCGTGTGGCTGCTCGCGCACGAACGGGGGATCGACAAGTTCATCGTGCCGGAGAGCTTCCCGTATGGCCTGGCCCGCGAACTGCGCCGGTTGAAGATCCGATTGAAGGTTCGGCGCGGACCGCTCTTCTTCCCCGAACGCGAGTTCAAGACCGCCGACGAGGTCAAGAAGGTCAGTGCGGCTCTCATGATGGCGGAGGTTGGGATGGCCGAGGCCATTCAGGCCCTCCGCAGCGCCCGGGTGGGCCCCGGCGGCAAACTCGCCTACCGGGGCGCGCCTCTGACCTCCGAACGTTTGCGCGCCATCGCCGAGGTCGCCATTATCCAGGCGGGCGGCAGCGCCAGCCACACTATCGTCGCCGGCGGACACAGAGCCTGCGACCCCCACGACCCGGGCCACGGCCCCCTCCGCGCCAACCAACCCATCGTCATCGATGTCTTTCCCCGCTCCCAGAAGACCGGATACCACGGAGACATCACGCGCACTGTCGTCAAAGGCCGAGCCTCCGAAGGCCTCCGACAGCTTTATCATGCCGTCAAGAGCGCCCAGCAACTCGCCCTGCGGATGATGCGTCCCGGCCGCAAGTGCTGCGAGATTCACCGCGCGGTCGCGCGCCAGTTCGAGCGGGAGGGATACCGGACCGGCCGCCGCAATGGGCGGTTGGAGGGCTTCTTCCACGGGACGGGTCATGGCGTCGGACTCGAGCTCCACGAGCCTCCGCAGGTCACTGAAGCCAGCAATGCCGTCCTCCGCCCCGGCCACGTCGTCACCGTCGAACCGGGGCTCTACTACGCTTCAATCGGAGGGGTTCGGCTCGAAGACATGGTCGTGATCACGGGCGCCGGCGCCCACAACCTCACCAAGTTCGAGAAGGTTCTCGAAGTCTGAAGCCTTCGGCCTTGCGCTTCGGCCTCTTTTGAGACATCTGTTACCACTGTGGCGTCTGGGGTGCCGCTGCATGAAAAGAAGGCTGCCCCTCTCTCAGCCTCAGGCGCGGGCAAGTGCAGGCGGGGCCTCTTTGCGGGGCCGCGCAGGGAGAGAGGCCGCGATCAGAAGGCACGATCATGTTTTTTGGACCATACGATTGGCTGATCATCCCGGGTTTGCTCCTGGGCCTCTATGCCCAGTTCAGACTCACCTCGACGTACAACCGGTATGTCCGTCAACCTCTCGATTCGGGCGTGACGGGGGCACAGGCCGCCCGGGTCATCCTCGACCGCGCCGGCCTTCAGGATGTCGACATTCATCCCGTGCAGGGACACTTGACCGACCATTACGATCCCCTCAAGCGCGCGCTCTTCCTTTCGGGGGAGAATTACCAGGGCAGCTCGATTGCGGCCGTGGGGGTGGCCGCCCACGAGGCAGGCCATGCCCTGCAGCATCAAGCCGCCTATGCCCCGCTCCAGTTGCGCATGATGCTCGTGCCAGCCACCAATTTCGCGACAAAGGCCGCTTTCTTCATTCTGGGTGCCGGCATGCTGCTGACCTATATCGGCCTCATCAGCGTCAAGCTGTTTGCCGCGTTGCTCCCGTTCGCCATCGGGGCCTACGCGGTCGTCACGTTCTTTCAACTCATCACCCTGCCCGTCGAGTACGACGCGAGTCGGCGCGCAAAGGACCAGTTGTTGCGCCACGGGCTCGTCAGCGGACGCGAACGCGCCGCCGTGAGCCGTGTGCTCAATGCGGCTGCCCTCACGTACGTCGCCGGCCTGATCACTGCTTTGCTCGAAATGTTGCGCATCATCCTGATCGCCCGCAGCCTGGGCGACGACCGGGGTTGACGGACGCGTCGAGACCTGCGCGGGGCGGGCTTGCGGAGTGAACGACATTGCGACCACGTCTTCATTGTTGGTTCGGGCCCGTGCCTGCCGTCGGGGAGTGACAGGCGCCCTCGCCGGACTGCTGGTCTGGATCGCCGCCGCGGCGGACAGCCGGGTGGTCATCATCTCGCCCCACAACACGTCCATCTGCTCCGAATTCGCCCAGGCGTTCGAGGCCTGGCACCGCGAAACCTATGGCGAGCCTGCCACCGTCGAGTGGCGGAACCTGGGCGGCACCGCCGACGCCCTCAAGTTCGTGCAATCCGAGTTTGCCGCCAAGCCCGACGGGATCGGCATCGACTGCTTCTTTGGGGGCGGACCCGAACCGTATTTGCTTCTGGCCGACAAGGGACTCGCGACGGCCTACCGCGTCCCAGACGAGATTCTGTCGGCCATTCCCCAGAGTGCGAATGGCGTGGAACTCTACGATGCCGCGCACCGCTGGTACGGCGTCGCTCTGTCCAGCTTTGGCATTCTGCAGAACACACGTGTCCAGCGGCGCCTGGGCTTGCCGCTGGCCAGGCGCTGGGCGGACCTGGCCAATCCGGAGTTGCGCGGCTGGGTTGGCATTGCCGACCCGCGAAACAGCGGGACGATGAACAACATGTTCGAGGCGTTCCTTCAGGCCTACGGCTGGCGACAGGGATGGCAGTTGCTGACTGAGATTGCCGGAAACACATCCAAGTTCGACCGCCTCTCGTCGAGCACCGCCAAAGACGTCACGCTGGGCGAGATCGCCTACGGCTTTGCCATCGATTTCTACGGCTTCACGCAGATCGCCGTCGCCGGCCGCACCAACATGACCTTCGTGCTTCCCGACGATTTCACTGCGAGCAGCCCCGACGGGCTCTGCATCCTCAAAGGCGCACCGCACCTCGCTGCCGCCCAGCGTTTCCTCGATTTCTGCCTCGGCGAACCGGGCCAGCGCCTCTGGTTCCTGCCGCGCGGCCACCCCGAGGGGCCGCGTCACCACTCGATCGAACGCATGGCCGTGCGCCCCGATTTCTACAGGCGCTATCGCGATCTCAGCAACATCGCCTTCTCCCCGTTCGACCTCCCCCATACCTTTCGCTATGACGCCCGACTCGCCCGAGAACGCCGGGAGGTTGTCGCCGCTCTCGCCGGCGCGCTGCTGGTGGACACCCACGCCGAGCTCCAGGCGGCATGGCGCGCGATGATCCGCCGCGGCCAAATCGAGGCCGAACGCGCGGAGTTGGGCCGCATGCCGATCAGCGAGGCGGCAGGACGCGATCTGTCCCAAGGGCCATGGAAAGACGCCTCCATTCGCAACCGAACGAAACTGCAATGGCAGGCGTGGGCGCAAGGCAAGTATCGCGCGCTGGCAGAGCGGGCGCCGACAACAGTCCCGGCCTCCGCCGGCCTCGGACAGCCGGCGGCGCCGGAAGCGCACACCGGTTACCCCGGGCAGAACTCGAGCGGAACGACTCGGCCCCCATGACTTTCCCCATGCGCGTCTCGATACGAAATCTCACCAAGCGGTTTGGCTCCGCCGTGGTTCTGCGGGATGTCTCGATCGAGGTCCATGACCGCGAGTTGTTCTTTCTGCTGGGGCCCTCCGGTTGCGGGAAGACCACCTTGCTCCGGATCATCGCCGGATTCTATCAACCCGACGCCGGGGAACTTTTCTTTGCAGACCGTCCGATGATGGGCGTGCCACCCCAGCACCGCAACACCGGGATGGTCTTTCAGAACTACGCCCTCTGGCCGCATCTGACGGTTGCGCAGAATGTCGCGTATGGGCTCGAAGCCCGCGGCGTCCCGGCTCGGGCAAGGGAACACCAAGTCCGCGAGGCGCTCGAGACGGTTCAGATGACGGCCTTCTCCCATCGTTCGCCCGCCGAACTGTCGGGAGGCCAACAGCAACGGGTGGCTCTGGCCCGCGCCCTCGTCGTTCGTCCGGATGTGTTGCTGCTCGATGAGCCGCTCTCCAACCTCGACGCCAAGCTGCGCCTCGAAATGCGCGAGGAAATCCGGCGCATTCATGACGCATCGCACGTCACGACAATCTACGTCACCCACGACCAGAAGGAATCGCTGTCGATGGCCGACCGGATCGCCGTCCTCAGAGACGGAACGATCGAGCAGATTGGCACACCCCGCCAGGTCTACTGCGCTCCAGCCAGCCGATTCGTCGCGGACTTCATCGGCGAAGCCAACTGGATCGAGGCGCATGTCGTGGCGGCGTCGCACACCGGACTCGAGCTCCGCGCCGATTGCGGTCTGTTTACGGCGTCGCCGCGAAAGGGGATTCTGCCCGGACAGCCGGTCTGGCTCGGTTTCCGCCCCGAAGCGGTCCGGTTCGGGGCCCAGTCGAGCAACATGTTGGGGACAGTCGTTGCCCGGACCCACTACCTGGGCGAGATCGAACAATACCTCCTGGGGCTGCCCAACGGGGGCACAATCAAAGCCTTGGAGCAGAATCCCATGCAAACTCGAGCCCCCGGAACTCCGCTCACCGTCCACATCCACCCCGACAACCTGTTCGTCATGCCCCGCTAGTGTGGTGTCTCACAATGGGCTGGTGTTTCGTTGTGCCCAAAACGGCCTGGAGCGAGGCGCGAGGAAGGAGCATCCCCGTCCCGCGACTGCGGGATGACTGACGAGCAACGAAGCTCCAGGCCGTTTTCGGCACAACCCTACGGGCCGCAGTCCTTTCCGCCTCCCGCGTCGTTGCTCGCTCCTTACCATGAGACATGCGGGCTAGCGCGCTGCCAGAGCCGCCTCAATCGCCTTCGTCACTTGTTCCGAATCCGGCTCATCCGCCGACTGAAATCTCGCCAGGATCCGGCCATCCCGACCGATCAGGAACTTCGTGAAGTTCCATTTCACGTCACCGGGGAAGGGCGAGTCTTTGCCGGTGAAATACGCATAAAGAGGATGTTGCCCCGCCCCGCTTCTGACCTGGACTTTCTCCATCAGCGGAAATGTCACCTCGAACCGCGACTTGCAGAAGGCCTTGATCTCGTCCGCCGTCCCCGGCTCCTGGCCGCCAAAGTCGTTGCTCGGAATCCCAATGACCACCAACCCCCGATCCTTGGACTTGCGGTAGATGGTTTCGAGCGGCTTGTACTGGCGCGTGTAGCCGCATTGCGACGCCACATTGACCACCAGCAGCACCTTGCCCCGATACGCGCCGAGATTCGTGTCTTTCCCTTCGATGTCTTTGAGCGGGATGCTCTCGAGCGAAGCGCCGGAGACCATCGCCGCCAATGCCAAAGAGGCGGCAAGAGATGCAGTGAGAATCGTCATAGATACGGTCGCGAATGTGTCCGCAAAGCCGGAATTGTCAAATCCAGACCTTCCGGCACGACATGCCCTCCATTGACCCGGCCTCGCGGGTAGGGGGGCCGCACACAGGGATGTCACCGCACAAAGGACTTCGTGAAATCCTCGCCGTTCACTGCCGCGACCTTCTTCTCGAACTTGGACTGTGCGATCAAACCCCCGAGCGTCCGCTCGTACGCGGCGCCGTCCAGCGGGAGTTCGACGGTCTGGCCCAGAATCGAGGAATAGAGCATTGCGTTGGCAAGTTCGACCGAGCGCAGGCCGTCTTCGCCGGGAGCCACCAGGGGCGCGCCGTCGAGAATGGCGTCGACGAAGTTCTGCATCAGCGTCGCATGCTGGGCGGGGGCGTTGTCGAACGGGATGTCGACATTCCAGACATCGGGTCGCGCAAAACCCGCCTTCGCCGACCGGCTGAACTCGATCATATCGGCCTCGTTGCGTGTGAACCTGAGGCGGTTGTCTTCGAGGACGAGTCGGCCTCGAGTGCCGCAGATCTCGAGCCGGTTGGTGCCGGGCGCTTCACCGGTCGAGGTCACAAACACCCCCGTCGCGCCGTTTGCCCAGGCCCAGTACGCCGTGACATTGTCCTCGACCTCGATGGCGTGATACCGCCCCAGTTGACAGAAACCGCGCACCGATTGCGGCATGCCGCACAGCCACTGGAGAATGTCCAGGTTGTGCGGGCATTGGTTGAGAAGCACCCCGCCGCCCTCTCCCTTCCACGTGGCGCGCCAGCCGCCGCTCGCGTAATACGCCTCCGTCCGATACCAATCGGTCATGATCCAGCTTGTCCGCACCAGAGTCCCCAGATCCCCCGCTTCGATCAAACGCTTGATCTTCATGTATCGCGGCTCGGTCCGAAGCTGGAACATGGCGGCAAACACCCGGTCTGGCCGCGCCCGGTGCGCCGCAATCAAACGCTCGGCGTCGGCTTTGTGCACCGAAATCGGCTTCTCGACCATCACATGCAGCCCCGCCTCGATTGCGGAAATCCCCAGTGTGGTGTGCTGGTAGTGGGGTGTCGCAATCACAACCGCATCGACCAAGCCGGACCGAATCAGCGCCTCTCCGTCCGTAAAGGTCTTCAACGATTCCTGCGCGTAGCGATCCAGCGGGGTAAAGGCATCAGCCACAGCGGTCAGCGCGCACCGCGTCACCTTCCGATTGAGCAGGTATTCGGCGTGGTACTTTCCGATGTTGCCGAGTCCGATGATCCCGAGTCGCACCGTGTTCATGGAACAAGAGCGTAGCGGGGGCGGGCGCGAAAGGCGAGCAAAGACCCGCATCGGTCGGCGCGCGCGGCGGGGCCGAGATTACCGGGTCAACCACCAGACGAGATACGCTTGAACGGCCGCCAGACCGGCCAGAGCCACCCACGTGGCCGTTTCCCGCGCTCGCAGTCCGCGCTGGCGGGCAGGGCTAAGCCAGAACTGGATGCGCAGGTCGCCGCACTCGATGTGATCGCCATTCCTGAGGAGGACCTGCGACACGCGCTCGCCGTTGACACATGTGAGGGTCG
>ERZ795054.3255-NODE-3255-length-12960-cov-5.727857_pt1 | contig 12960 bp, 14 predicted proteins | sample MGYA00375138_ERZ795054 | MGnify/ENA primary metagenome ERZ795054 (study PRJEB30183, sample SAMN05720215) | anaerobic digester metagenome | isolation source: active sludge of municipal wastewater-treating anaerobic digesters | place: USA | collected 2014-12-23 ...
CGCAATGTGGCGAAGCCCAAGCGAGGTACTCCGAGCGCCGCAGGTAAGCTTTGTTGTGCGAAGGCGGTGTGCGCTGCTATTTCGGTTTTGTAATATGTGGGACATGTTTGCTTTTTTTTAATAATATTCATTATATTGCTATTTTTTTGGGAGTTTATTATAAGGTTTATCTTCAATAAAAGCACATTTATTGCATAGCGTTTTTGTGTTGTCCAAATTCAAGTAATTGATGATTTCTTCAAGAGCAATTCTTATGGCCGTTTGGTATATGTCACGCTCAATACAAAACTTGTTGCGAAGCAGAGATCTTCGTTTCTTTACTGCTGCCTGTATATCTCGTTCGTCATATCCAAATTCAGGAGTAACAAACTCATATTTGCAGATCACATCACTTCGTGTTTTCTCGCAGATATAGTTATTTTTGCGCATTCGATGACGAACTCGACTGGAACCACACTTGGGACACACCGGAACCTTTTTTGTGCTTTCTGACAAAGGCAATTCGATTTCATGTATATTTTGCTCAATAAATAATTGAAACTCTTCATATTGTTCTTCGACCAATTCAAAAATGATTTTCGGAATATTTCGAGGCTGTCTTGTATGCTGAAGTACAAGGCCCACGGTCTTTCCACAGTTTTCACATGAATTTTGAATTTTTAAATCTCGCATCGATTTCCACTCGGAATGCTGCCAAGGTCTCCAAGGTTGGGATAAAATAACTTTGACAAACTCTTCATCGACCACACCAGATTTCAATTCTGTTTGGAGACGCTGCATATCGGAGAGGGTGAACCGATATAAAGTCTTTTCAGTGGACTTTTTCGGATGTCTAAGCTTGCGTTTTATTTCTGGAGATAAATCGATATTTGTCACCAGTACTTCAGGTAGGCCATATTCATTTGCCCATATATAACGAGCTTTTAAAGTATGCGAAGGAACATCAAGCGGATACTTGTTATTTTTTAGACCATAACTTAAGGTTTCTTTTTGCTCTTCACTTAATAACTCAAGTGGAATCGGAACACTACCCCGATGTCCAGCCTTGATCCAAAATAACGTACCAGTTGTAAGAATATTATCTTGTACTTTCATAAATATGATGTTTCATCTTCAGTCTGTTATTACATCTACCAGTTGTTATTAAAAGCAGTATTAAGAGAATTTTTGTATTCAATGAAGAAGTTCTCGATGTCAGACTTTAATATTTGATAATCCTGTTCATTAATACTCTTAAGGTTTAAACTACCTTCCATGTCTCCTAATATTTCTGCTTTTTGAATTATAACACGTACTTTTTCATTTTTAAAATCAAATCTTAAATACAAATAAACAGTATATGACTGTGAGAGACTATTGGGCATTGTTACATTACACATCAATGTGGGATATTGATAATATGAAATTCTGTGATCAAGAAGATGATATTTTGCTGCTAGTAATTTTATGGTCTCAGCATAAAGAGTTTTACCGCTTAACTTTTGGAAGGTGATTACCTTTTCCATTTCTATATCTCTTTCAGTAAACCCTGGAGTACTTAATAAAACTAATAAAATTATTAAACTAATTATTTTTTTCATTGCAAACCACCATTACTGTCGCTGTAGTTTAATTATTATAGCTCCATAAATATAAGTCAAGAAGAAGTTTGTCTTTAATTCCTCTTTGCACTGAAAAGATTGTTTAATCAAAAAAATAAAAAGTTCAGCACACCGCTTTCGCACAACGTCTTGCTTACCTGACGTTGCGGCGGCCTTTTGCCGCAATGTGGCGAAGCCCAAGCGAGGTACTCCGAGCGCCGCAGGTAAGCTTTGTTATACGATGGCCGGGCGTTTCACGGTTTGTTTTTTCTTCTATCTTCATCAATAATTCTTGCTTCAGTAATTAGTTCTTGAGCTTTATAAAATAATTTTGAAAATGATGATTTATTATTACCGAGCGTATCTTCTTTTTCTTTAAAATAATATATCCCGTCAAATGTTAGAAAATAAAATATAGTTTCTCCATTATTTGGTAATTGATTTGAATCAGTCTTTGTTGCAAGTTTAATGAAATTATTCGAATCATTGATGTAATCGAGGCAAATACTTTTTGGTTTTTCATGTCCACCAATTCCTATAATTCCGCCGCCATTGCTAAAATATAAACTGACTGTCCCATCACCGATTGCAATTAACGAAACCACTGCTTCAGGATACCCAGTTTCCATAATCACTCCATAGACAATTTTACTTTCATTTCGGGTGATCTTTAAATCTGATGGTGAAATAGAAAATACTTGTTTCCTTAAATCTTTATAGACTTCAGCTTGTTTATATTGAGTAGATTTTTCAGAACAACCGATGATGGATAATAATGTTGAGAGCAAAGTTGACATGGCAATACCTTTTTTCATAAATTTTTTCCACAAAAAATTGAGCCCGGCTTTCGTATAACGCTTTGCTTATGCGAAGTCGCGGCTGCTTTTCGCCGCGATTTGGCGTAGCCCGAACGACCGCCAGGGAGTGAAGCGCATAAGCTTTGTTGTGCGAAGTGACCGCAGTGTTACAGGAAGTTTATTCGCTTTGAGCCCATGGACGGGCGAAAAGCTGGGGCATAATACTCAAGTAAGCATATTACGATTAATTAATTCCCAAAGATACAACGAAGCGATAGATCTATACGGTTTCCATTTATTACTAATTTTTATTAGCATCTCTTTGTCTGGAGTTTCATCTAAACGATATAACCATTTAATGCTTCGTTGTAATCCAACATCATTCAACGACATAACATCCTTACGACCTAAAGTAAAAATCAAAAACATTTCAGCCGTCCATTGTCCAATGCCTTTTATTTCAGTTAATTTTTTTATTACAAAATCATCATCAGCTTTTTTTAGTTGTTTGAAATCAATCTCGTTATTTATAATTTTTAAAGATAAATCTTTTATAAATGAAGTTTTCATTTTTGAAATGCCTGCATCTTTAAAAATGATATCATTCGTATTGCTTAATACTTCAGGAGAAATTACATCTACAGATGAAAACAATCTCTGATAAATTGTATTTGCTGCTTTTTCAGATAACTGTTGACCAATAATAAAATTAACTAAAGATACAAATTCATTTTTCATGATTTCAATTTTAAAATTGCCAATAGCTAAAATTGCTTTAGCTAATTTTTTATCAACAGATATTAAAGAAAGACTCTCTATACTATCATGACTTAAATTGAATGATTTCATATAATTTTAGAGAAAGAGTACCAAAGGTTTTATTATTTTTGAATTATTCTAATTATTTCTTCAACACACTTTTGCATATCACTTCTTATTTCATGTTCCCAGTATCTTATTACAGACCAGCCAAGTTCTTTCAGTTTTTTATTATTTTCTTTATCTCTTTTGATGTTCTTTTCAATTTTTTGAATCCAATATTCACGATTATTTTTTATCTTTTTTTTCTTTTCTTTCCATCTATAACCATGCCAAAATTCACCATCTATAAATACTACAATTCTTTTGCTTACAAATACTATATCTGGCTTTCCAGGTAATTTTTTATAATTCTTTCTATACCTATAACCTAAATTCCATAATGCTTTTCTGAATTCAATTTCAATTTTTGTATCACTTGACTTAATCTTGCTCATTGTGCGCGAGCGAGTTTCTGTTGTATCAAATCCGTATTTTGAATGCATTTCAAATTATTATTTATTTGTAAGTATTTTGCAATATCTTTATATATTACTTTTGCTAATTCATAGCTTAAATTAACAGGAACAGCATTGCCTACCATTTTATAACCAGAAACTAAATTTTTATAGATAAAAATAAAATCATCTGGGAATGTTTGAATACGAGCACACTCTCTTATACTTAACCTTCTATATAAATTTTCTTTGCCTTTAACAAATTCTCTTTTATTTTGTTCAATAAAATTCATCTTCGGTGCTTGTGGATGTATAGGTGCATGTCTACCACCAGCTTGTATTGTGAAAGAAGCTTCATCCCATGCTCTAACTCTATTCCTTGACATATATATTGTAGAAAAACCACCTATCATATATTCATGATTTGGGATTTTACAAGCATCACCATTAGTATAATTATATTCTTTAGCAGGTAAAGCATTATCTTTCAAATCCCAGATTGATTCTTTCAATGTTGGTATATGTTCATTTGGTGGTGGGAAATTGAATATTAAGTTTGTATCATTTCTATAGCCAATAAAGAAGATACGTTTTCTATCTTGAGGAGTATTATAATCTTTAGCATTCAATAACTGAATTTCAACATTATACCCAGCATCCTTAAATTGATTAATTATACTTTTTAATGCTTCGGAATGTTTATTGGCTAATATTCCTGAAACATTTTCAGCCAAGAAAAATAATGGCTGTTTATCCTTAAGCACTCTTATATACTCAAAGAATAATTGCCCTCTATGATCGCATATACCACGTTGGGCACCCGCTTCACTCCAACTCTGACAAGGAGGTCCTCCAATAATTCCAATACAATCAGGAATTTCAGATGTTTGAATTTCTGTAATACTTCTTTTATCTAAATAAACATTTGGGTGATTGAATTCGTAGGTCTCCCAGATTTCACTATCAAATTCATTAGCCCAAGTTGTATTAAACCCAGCTTTATTAAATCCTAAATCTAAACCACCACAACCAGCAAATAATGAAATTATATCCATTTAGACCTCCTTCAACTAATCGCATGTTAAGTATAATAATTTATGTCTCATTTGTCAATTACTTTAGTTCAACATTTATTAATACGATTTATAAAGTATAAATTTAAAACTTTTTTCATGATATGGAGAAAAAAAATGTCTAAAACATTTAGTGAATCTGAAAAGCATATATTAAGTATGCTAAGTGTGGGCAAAAAGCTAATTCTTGATAAAACCCAATATATTGTTATTAAATCAGGTAAACCAACTTGTAGTTCTGGCGAACCTAAAACAGACATATACATTAAAGCAAAGAATTTAAGTTGTTCTGCTAAAGACATTGAACTAAAAATTTCGTATAAACAAGATAATGCAGATTTTCTGGAAAATAAAATGACAGCAGAAAGAGCTGAACAAATATTAGGTACAGATTGGAAAAACATAATCATTAAATCTACAGAAAAATTACGTGAAGAATTTGAAAAAAGACCACTAATATACAAAGAAGGTTATAGACGTACCGAAAAAGGATGTTTTACTTTGGGCTGGAAATTTGAACTGTTACGAATAAAAAGCGGGGAGTTATCAGAAAAATTAGATTTAACTAGAGCACAAGTAAGGGATGTTTATTCTGGTAGTAATATTTCAGAGGATAAAAAAAATTCATTCATTGACAACGAAAGAGTAAATAATTCAGGAATTGCAAATTATATATTGCGAGGTGATATTGATAATTTTAATAATACCCAAGATATTATTGATAATATGATTAGCATAGATGAATATATTAAAGAATATCCCGATATATTTTTTGCATGTAAAGCATTGAATTATAGAAGTTTCAAAGACAAATGGGACGGCGATAGACCCCTTGCTGTATATATAAAATGGGATTTGAAAAATGATAAATTATATTCAAAAATAAAATATGATAATCCATTATTGATGAGGGGAAATGAAGTTGTATCTGGATTAAAACGAATTTTAGAACAACTAAAAATTAAAAACACAAAAGATATTAATTCTAATAATTGCTATAATTCTGAAATCATATACCAGTAATTTTTTTTCACAAGCCGGGCACGGACGCCCGGCATAAAGTTTTTGCGGTCATTTCGCACAACGTTTTGCTTATGCGACGTCGCGCGGCCTTTTGCGCGATGTGCCGTAGGCCGAACGACCGTCAGGGAGTGAAGCGCATAAGCTTTGTTAAGTGATGCGGCCAATAATAGTAATTAGTTCATCCCAGCCGTAGCCAAGGATGGCGTAGGCTGGAGGGATAATTACTTACCTTCTATATATTTATCAATTATTTTAATTTTTTTCTCAATCATAGTATCGGTTTCAATTATTCTAATGAAATCAGACAATACATCGTCTAATTTCCCATAAAAAAGACCTGATTCATGGCTATTCACGATATTATTGAAATCGGTATGATTATAAGAATATGTTGGAGGAATATAATAATTTTTGTAAAATACATTTACTATATAACTCTTGCCGTCATCAAGTCCTTTAACCTCTAGTTGATGAGGTCCAATATTTATAAATTTTTCAATTTTGGTCATGATTTAACCCTATTTGGTTTCATTTACGAAATATTTGAATATCTGAAGAACATTCGATTACATCAGAACATCGTGAATTACCGTATCTGCCACCTTGCGATATACTCGAACCTGCATCAATATACCAAAAGCAAACATAATCTGCAATATCTACACTTATATGTTGAATATCATTATCTAAAATTTTTCCATTGATTTTGAAAATAACATATAAAATGGCACAGTCTTTATATTGTGACTCTAAGCCATACATAGCGCCATAACCAGTTGCCGTATTGGTGATTCCATTTTTGAAATTTTCAGCAAGGTCAGGAGCAATTTTAATATCAATATCTGGAATCCCTTTAACAAGTAATTTAACAACGGGTGGTCTTTTTTTGGTATAAATTACATTTCCCTCAGGAGCCATAATCGTATATGATTTAAATTGTAATGAAAATATATTTTTCTGGAAGTCATATTTCTGCAATTCATTACCAAAAATATAAAAACTCATTATAACATATTTTTTATCTCGTAATTGACTATACTGTATTTTATCTTTTTGGTATTGAAATTCATTTTCTGAAGTATCAGTCGAATTTGCAATTTTTGGGTTTTCTTCTGGATTGTTATATGCTCTTGCAAATAATTCGCAATTTTTTTCATCTGAAAGGTCAAAAGGATCTAAATACTTTGTTTTTAAATCATTTATAACAGCATCAATTTCTGCTCTCTTTTTTTGAAAAGTTTCTTGTCGCTGTTTTTCTCTCAGTTCATTTTCTTGCCTTTGACGTATTATTTCTTTGCTTTCACCACAAGATAAAATAATAGGCAGTGTAATAAATAGAATGAAAGTGCTTGATAACTTTTTAAAAATAGAATTTTTTTGTGTCATTTGGGCCTCCTTGGGCACATTAAATTTTATTCAAACTAGCCGGGCATGGATGCCCGGCCAAAGTTTGGCCGTTTCACTTAACTATAATTATCTGTAAAATTATTCCGATAATCCCTTTATTCCTATTGATATACGAATAATTGATACTGATTCAATTCCGCCCAACTACTTTTCCTCCAAAAATCCTCCCTGTCAACTCCAAAAAAACGCAAAAAAAAATCTTGATATTTTAAATTTTTTTTGTCATTTTTGGCCTTCTCGCACTGCTTACACGTAGAAAAGGCTATTTTCCCGTTTTCCATTTCCCGGCAATACTGATTACGTGAAGGGAAACCATGAGAAGAGCGCGCTTTACCGAGCACTATAACGAATATTTTTCACTGGTATGCGGAACCCTGTATTCGAAGACAGGCGACATTCATGCGTCCGAGGACATGGCTCAGGAGATATTCACAGCCCTGTATGAAAAGTACGACACAATACGAAAGGTGCGCCAGTGGCTCAACGCGGCGGTAACATACGCCCTGCGGAACCATTTTTCAAAAAAACAGAATTCACCAGAATATATTGATAGTTCTTTCCTGGAGAATTCGTTCATCGATGAGTCTTTATCGTCCCATTCGACGGTCCATATACTCAACCAGGCGATCGACTCGATCGAAGGGTGCGTGGGCCGGGTTCTTTTCGAGCTTATCCTGATCCAGAAATATACGAAAAATGAGGCTGCCGAGGCCCTGGGCCTCACCACACGCCAGGTGCGGTACCGTTACGGTCAGGCTTTGCGCCAGGTCGTCAACTACCTTGAAACATGCGGCATCAAATCAACAGGAGATTTGCAATGAACAGGGAAAAACTGATCGAAGAAATGATGGTTAAATATGGATACTCAAGGCCGGTCCCACCCGAAATCCGCCGCCGCATCACGGATCGAAAATCGCAGGTGTTCCAGAAAGTCATCCGCAGCGGCCGGGGTTACTCCGCCTCCTTCGCCGCCCTGGCCGCAATCTTCTTCTTTATGAAAAAACTCGGCATCGGCCTTAACTTCCTGCAGTCCATGGTCGCCTTCTTCACCGCGGTTACCCTGGCCACCGCTGCCGTAACTTTCGGCGCCTACACCGCGGTAAAGGCCGTCCGGGATCACGGCCAGAAGCGTGAGCTCAGCATCCCCTCCCCGCTTGAGGACCGCCAGCCGCTCTCCCGTCCGGCCATACCGCGGCCAGCGATCGCGGACGAAACAGCCACGGGCGCGCACCCGGCGGCAACCGGGAGCGCGCCTACCCTGTCCCTTGATCCCTCGTCAATAACCGTGATCGGCCTCTCCTCAGGGGCCACCGACTCGCTGCGCCGGTCCCTCGAAGCCTCGCTCAGGCGTTATTATCCGGGGCCGGTGGGCCCCTCCGGGGCCTCCCTCGCGCTTAAGGGCTCGCTTATCAAAACCGAAACAGGTCATGACCTGTACCTGCGCCTGGTCTCCCCCAACGGCGCGATCGTCGAATCCTTCCAGTATTCATCACCCGGCCTTGAGGGGATCCTCACCCGCACCGACGCCATGGCCCTTGACATCGCCCGCAGGGTGAGCCGATGATCAAAACCCTTCTCGCCATATCGGCAGCCTGCGCCGTGATCGCCGCGCCGCTTGCCGCTGCTCACCGATCGCCGGTCAACGCGGCCCTGCTCGATTTCTCCTCGAACCGGGTGCCGGTCGACCTGGTCGAGAGCGTGAAAAACCGCGTGTGGTTCAGGCTCATCACCGCCGACGTCGTGACCATGCTCGAACCGGTCAAGACAAGGGAGGCCATGATCACCCAGAACCGGGACACGATCGGCTACGACGATACCGCTGCAGCAGCCCGGATCGGGCATTTCCTCAGGGCCGACTACGTGGTGTTCGGCACCCTTGATCGGGTGCCCTCTGGCGGGGTCGTCATCTACGTGCGCGTCGCGGACAGCGAAAGCGGAGCGATCGTGTACGCCGATTCCGAGAGCTTCACCGACCAGAACCTCGCGCTCCACGCCTCGGACATGCTCTCCGGCAGGTTACTAAAGGCCTTCGAGGGTCTGCGCGATAGCGGCGTCTCCCCTGCCCCGCCGCTTAAGGGCGGCCCGGGGTTCGGCCTTCACTTGACAGGGGGTTATGTTCATCCGCTGGCTGATTTCTCCGATACCGCGGGCCCGGGCTGGGACGTCCTCGCCGCGCCGGGGATCGCGTATCGCGGATTTTTCTTCGGGTTTCGCACCGGGTACATCGGGTGCGCAGGCAGTGGCTCGACTGATGGCGCGTTCATCGTGCCCCTTGCTGCCATGATCCTGTACAGTATCGAGCTCCCCGCGAAGTTCAGCGTCGATCTCACCTTTTCAGGCGGATTCTCATACAAGTCCCTCGAGGGCGGGCCCCTTGCCGGCGACGGATACGGGCCCCTTCTTATGGGCGGCGCGTACCTTGGCTACCGGGTCCATGAATCGGTGCGACTGGTCCTTGGTACCGAATGCGGCGCGGTGCTAGAGCGCCGCGACCAGGTCTTTCTCCTTGTCCATGCAGGTTTCATGTTTTGCTTCCATTAAACAGTCTTGTTGTACTGGGGGTTTTCCATGACACGGATCGCGCTTATCTCCATCATGTGCCTGGGCATTTTTTCCTGTGATGATGTGTTCAGCAAGAGGATTGACTCACCACCTCCCGGCGATGATCCGCATTACACGTACCTGCTTTCAAACCAGTACAGCTACTGGTATTCTTCCGCCAAAGGGGCCTATATTCTCGATGAAAGGATTTACAGCACCTATGATTCCCTCGGCAGGCTCCAGGTTCGCTCGGTATATATCGGGGATGAACAGCATGTTTCCGAGGATTACGAATACGACAGGCGCGGCAACCTGGTCAGCATAGCCTCGAACTATATCATCGAGCCCAACCAGTCCTCAACCGTGGTCCGGGTCTATGATTCATCCAACCGCATAATACGAAACACCTATTACGAATACGACCTGACCCTGCAGAGCTACTCGACCTGGCAATATGAAGGCGCGACCATGATCTGGCGGCATTATGATTCAGACGACAATCTGACAAGCGAGTTGCGGACCTACTATAATGACGATAATCTCCCGGTCCGCTGCGAATCAGTGTCCGGCTCAGCCATTTTATCATACACGCTGTATTATTACCATGACAACGGCCTGTCCCTGTACTCGGTCTCGTACAATTCTCTCGACGAGCTCACGTCCCGCACCGACTACGAATACAACGGGCTCCGGCAGCTCACGCGCAAGGTCGCTTCAAATGGCGATGGTAGCCTTGATTACGATTACCGTTATTTCTATGACGTTAATGGCAACCTTTCAAGAAGCGAGTTCACGCGCGACACCGACGACCCCAATCCCGACTATACTACTTACGAGTATGAATATGTATTAATCAAGTGAGGTGATACCATGAAAAAAGTTTCATTGAATCTTTTTCTTTCCCTGTGTATCTCTTTCCTTGTTTCCGCGTGCGATGACGGCAATTCCAGCCGTGATAAAGCTATCCGTCAGGACGCGCCTGAGACGCCGCGCTCCGAGCTTTTCATCACGACCTGGGACACCTGGGAAACCGATAAAGACTCCTCCGGTGATCGCCAGGTACGGCTTCCCCTGCATTCAAGCGGCACCTATGATTTTACCGTTGAATGGGGCGACGGCAGTACAGACCACATAACCGCATTTGACCAGGCTGAAACGCTCCATACCTATCCGCGCAAGGGCGAGTACGACGTGACGATACGGGGCACCATTGTAGGATTCGGTTTTACCTACTACTACTGGAACGAGCTGAACTACCGCGACAACATCAAGTTGGTCGATGTCAAAAGCTGGGGCCCGGTCAGGTTCCACAATCAGGGACACCAGTTCTCCGGAACGAAAAACCTGACCGGCTTCAGCGCAACGGACGCTCCGGTATTTGAAAAAGGGTGCTATGTCCGGTGTTTTTTTTCAGGCGCAACCTCGTTCAATGGCGATATCGGTTTCTGGGATGTAAGCAACATCAGGGGTATGGGTTACATGTTTTATGATGCTCATTCATTCAACCAGGACATCAGCGGTTGGGACGTCAGCAATGTCATCCGCATGGATTCCATGTTTGATGGCGCTACCGTTTTCAACCAGGATATCAGCGGCTGGGACGTCAGCAATGTCAGGAGCATGTATGCCATGTTTTATAATACGATTTCATTCAATCAGGACATCAGCCTCTGGGACGTCAGCAATGTCGAGGATATGTCTTATATGTTTTCAAATACTACTGCTTTTAATCAGGATATTGGTTCCTGGGACGTGAGCAGCGTAACCTATATGCAGCAGATGTTTGACACGGCCCAGTCGTTCAATCAGGACATCGGCGGCTGGGATGTCGGCAATGTCACCGATATGTTCATGATGTTTTATGGCGCAGAAAATTTTAACCGCAACCTCGACCAATGGGATGTCTCCAACGTTACCGACATGACCGAGATGTTTGTTTGTAGCGGTCTTGAGGGAAATGAGCCAGTGTGGTATGGGGAGTAGATTTCAATAACCTCATCCTTATTTTAGTCAGGTATGATCGGCGACTGGTTCGGCTGCTCCTATGTGAAGATGTCTAATGACATCATCCTTATGGCTCTCATTCTTCATTTTATATTCTCGACTACAACAAGATGGTCGGTTCTGTGTATCTGTATGGGTTTTGAAGTTTGGTTGGGAAAAATTGTTTAGTCGATTGTTTGGTCAACTTCCCTTTTATGCATTGGTTTTAAGTATGAGCTAAATATACATTTAAAAATATCTGACTTTATTATTTACAATACGAAAAAAGTTAACTGCTTTTCTATTAATTATTAAACTCTGATTTATTTAAGGTATATATTTTGCATACTTTAAAATGGATTTTTGAATGTAACTGATATGGGGATTCCCACTGCCTGAAAGAGCTATTGAAGAAAATTCACCACCATTATCTACTGTCCTTATTGACCAACCATTTCCTTTCCACCTAGCATACATTAAATTACTTCCACGCTGATAAATGATATGTGGGTTCCCATGACTTTCTAGTGCTATTGATGTCGGGGCATATGATGCACTTGTATCCAAAGTCATTATCAACCATTGAGTACCTGTCCATCGCGCATATTTCAAGCACATACCATCAGTTTGATCAATATAACTAATATGTGGGTTATCATTTGGGTCGATTGCTATTGAACTATACCACGCACTACCAGCAATATTCGATATATACCAAGTATTATTTTTTAATCTTGCATACCTCAAATATTCATTAGATCCATCATTATAATAATAACTAATATGCGGATTACCATTGCTGTCGAGAGCAACTGAATTATCAGAATATGGAGCTGAAGAACCATCTTCTACTGTATCTATAGACCAACTTTCATTCAACCATTGTGCATACATCACATTATCAAAACAAATAATAGGATTATCATAATTATCAAGTAATAGTGAATTTATTACCCCCCCGCTAGCAACATTTGATATTGACCAACTGCTTCCAGTCCATTTTGCATACTTTAATTCAGTATGATTACCATCACAATATGTTATATGTGGTTTTCCAGCGGAATCGATGGCTATTGAAGTATCAGCCATAAGGTTAGAGCCCCTGTAAGCAACCGTCTTAATTGACCAACTGATACCTGATAGCCTGGCATGTTTCACAACGATATTGCTTAAATCTAAATAACTGATATGTGGATTTTCATTGTTGTCGAGTGCTATTGAATTATATAGGCCAACTTCACCACTAATATCAACAGTATTTATTGAAAAAGTACCGCCTGTTTGGGGATAGTAATCATAA